>Ga0209985_10000950_pt1 | contig 29848 bp, 21 predicted proteins | sample NOAtaG_FD_187305 | JGI IMG/M metagenome (GOLD analysis project Ga0209985, IMG submission 187305) | Freshwater lake microbial communities from Lake Erie, under a cyanobacterial bloom - NOAA_Erie_Diel6S_1000h metaG (SPAdes) (version 2) | ecosystem: Environmental > Aquatic > Freshwater > Lake ...
CCTATCGACGGGCACGCGAATCCTTATCACACCAAGACCTTTGACCACGTAGTCGCGCTCACTATAGCCGTTTCGCTTGTTTCCCGATTGATCAGGTTGCCCAAGAAAAACCGTCATCTCAGCGTTCAATACCTGATTTAACACTGTGCTCACGGAGCCACGAACGTCTTGAACAAGGCTGTCCATCGCCTTTAGGCGATACTGGGTGAATGACTCGAGGGCCTGCCTAAGCTCGGGAACGCTCAGCTCCACTTTGACCATACTCATCCGGAACCTAATGTCTACTTTTTCCTTTCATATCATGATCTTGGAAAGTAGACACGAAAAATCTGACACCACGTGCGCCGTGATGCGCACGCCATCTGGCAGGTTGTGAAAACTGCCTCAATAAAACTTAGCCAGTGATTGAGAACTGAGTGTTGTGCAGTGGGCGGACATGAACGGCGGTGAAAGGAGGGTACAGAGGGAAAATCCCGTTTGGGATACCAAACGAAAACCACATGGAACAAACACTGTAAAGCGTACACAAGGAGCACGTAGGCCACAACGCAAGTGAATGGGCATTCGCCCCGATAACGGATTAACAAGAACCCGTCGACTCCCATGTTGTGGGGAGGAAGACAGCACAGATCGAGCGATATGGCGAGATCGCTAAGGGGTTCCGGGGTTGTACCAGTGGCATGCAGCGAAAGATGACGTGTGAACACGGGAGATCCTGCCAGTCGAGGATGGGCCTCAGTTTCCCGACAAGTGTAGAAAGCAAGAAGGGGAGCCTAACTGTCAGGAAGTCGGACCTGCTGATATCGTACTCTGAGGCTGGGAAAGCCAACTACGTGGGGAAGCGGCAGGCGATCATTGAAGCAAACAAGGGCTACATGTCCCTCTCTCAGTAGAGGATAAGGTGCCTCATGCAAAGGAGGAATAAGCCAGACATGACAACGGGACTTGAGCGCATAGCGAGCAAAGCTCGACAGGAACCGGATTTAAAGTTCAACAACCTAACCCACCACATTACAATAGATTTGCTGGGAGCTTGTCTCAAGACGATCCCTCTTGATAGTGCGGCAGGTGTCGACAAACTCTCCGTAGACGATGCCAGGGCAGGTTTCTTGCAATGGTGGGAGGAATGCACAGCAGCGGTTCATAACCGAGGCTATAGACCGCCACCAGTCCGCAGGGTCCTAATACCGAAGCCGGGTAAAAGCGAGAAGCGCCCGATCGGTGTGCCAACCGTCTATGACAGAACTCTCCAGAGGGCAACTGCCAAGGTATCGGAAAGTATCTATGAACAAGACTTTCTGGAGTTCTCGTATGGGGGGCGACCTAACCGCAATGCTCACCAAGCGGTTTCAATGCTTAAGCATGTCATTGCAAATAAGAAAGTCTCATGGGTCTATGAAGCAGATCTGAAGAATTTCTTCGGAAGCCTCGATCAGTCATGGGTGCTGACTTTCCTGCAGCATCGAGTAACTGACCAGCGTATACTAACTCTGGTTCGGAGATGGTTAACCGCGGGTGTAATGGATAATGGAACCTGGGAACAGAGCGAGAAAGGCACCCCCCAAGGAGGCTCGTGCAGCGTGATTTTGAGTAACCTATACTTACATTACGCTCTCGATCTGTGGTTCGAGAAGATTGTCAAACCAAGACTCCAAGGCGAAGCATACATGGTTAGATACCTTGATGACTTTGTTGTTTGCTTTCAGCTAAAAGGAGATGCGGAGCGATTTCAGAATGTACTCGGCAAACGGCTCCAGAAGTTTGGCCTGGAACTGGAACCAAGTAAAACCCAATTGTTTGAGTTCGGGCGTTTCGAAAAGCGGGAGAGCCAAAAGAAAGGAAGACGATCTCCGACTTTCTGCTTTCTCGGCTTTCGCTTCTATGGTTTCAGGGCTAAAACAGGTCAGTACAATGTTGGAGCGGTCGTTGACTCAACCCGAAGGAATCGGTTTATCAATCGCCTCAAAGAATCCATGCGGGCCATGAGACATCAGAGCCTCAAGGACCAAGCGAAAAACATAAACCTTAAACTGCGCGGATACTTCAACTATTTTGCAATACCTCTGAATAGCCGCCGACTCGGTGCTATAAGGTTTGTAGCTATCCGATTTTGGAAGAGTGTGTTAAGCACTCGAAGTCAGAGCGGGAAAGTGCGATGGGAGAAGTTTAGGAAAATCCTTGAGAATCATCCTATCGTCAGGCCCAAACTGCGTTTTACGAATCAAGAGTTTAACGCTTTGTGGCAATCGTGAACCAAAGATCGAAGAGCCCATTGCGGGAAAAATGGTTATTCCCATAAAATAGTCCCCTCCTTATAAGCTACTTTCATTCATATTTTATAGCACTTAGACCATTTTTTACGCTAGCGGTGGATTCATTCAAGCCAGAGTGGAATCACGAATGCATTTGATGATGCGAAACTATTTTGCTGACGAAGGAGTTTCAGATGCATCTGTGTAGCTATTGTAAATGCGAGTTTATTCCCCGGAAGCAAGTCAAGAATCCTGTCGCTTGTTTGAAATTGGACTGCCAGAAGAAAAGACAGCGACACAATGAGAGAATGTGGCATGAAAAACAGAGGGATAAGTTTGACTGTCGATATCACCGATTCCGCCGAAAGCAACGAGCTGCGACTATTCTCAACATGATCACGAAAATCGTCCATGCAGCCAAGATTGGCTTCACTCTCACTGCCCAAGGATTTGACGCTGAACTTTTTCAATCCTTTTTGCAAAGAGCTCTGTCGGTATGTGGATTGCGATATGCAAACAAGTTATGGAAGGCTGAAACATCTTGATATGAATATATTTTATGGAGTTTGCTTATGTGAAATATTTTTAAACAAGTTTATTGGGAATTGATAGCTCGGTGTTATAGGGTGAGCGTCGATAGTTGAGTCTAGTGCAACCTACTGTCGCACATCACCAAGGAGTCATCGTGGATAAGATATCTATGTCTGCTAAATTGAACGAGATCTTATATTTTGCTGGGAACTGCTTTCCTGGGTATCCCTACTGTAGGGCTAAAGATCCGGGTTATTTCGAACTTTTGCTTGAGGAGTTTATAGAGCTAGACTTGTTGCAGGAACTGAAGCTCTATAGTGCATGGACGCTTGATAGGATGGAAGAAGGACCAATTCCCTATCGAACTCTGTTCCGTCTGTGGCTTAAGCATAGTCATCTTTTTCGAGTTACGAGAGTGCTTAACGGAGAAGATGGCCTGTGTTAAGTTTGGTCAAAAAGCATGATCTTGCCAAAAGAATCGATCCGAATGATTTGAGTCAAGCCGGTCGGCATCATGCAGAATTAATTGAAAGCTACATCAGGTCTCACCGCATTCGCAACCACTCTGACTTGACAATAAAGAAGGAGAGCAGTTTTCTTAAGCGATGGTTTGTTGAGCAGGGTTATGACGATCGACCACTTTATGCTTGGGAAGCGATGTCGCCCGATTTGGGTAGGATTATCGCGCAAGGCTATATCAAGAGTCTTCTCCTTACTGAACTGAGCCCCAAGACGGTCAGGAATTATCTGGGAACACTCAACCGATTTTTTTCCTTTTTAATTGAACACCCATTCGTAACCATTGACAATGGGTATGTCCGAGTGGATGAGTATTACCGCGTTAAACTGCTAAAACCTTTTAGTGAGTTTGATATCCCCGGCCATAGTTATGATGGTGAGGATCGAGGGGTACCCCTCGATCCGGAATCGCTCTATGAATTTTTTGCTGTATTGCGCTCCAATTATGTCGGATCTGACAGAAACTATATTGCCTCGAGGTCGAGAAACTATGCGATGGTGGTTCTCGCCGGAGAAACGGGCTTACGTCTTGATGAAATTCGGAACCTTGAGATCGTAGATCTCTTCTTTGATGGCAATAAGATTCAGACGCGGCAAGCGAAGGGTGCGAAAGGATCTGGCAAAAAGTCACGAATCTCGATCTTTTCACCTTTGGCGCGGGATACAATGCGTCATTATATAAAAGTTCATCGCCCCACTCTTATAAGCGGAAAGAAGGTTGAGCTGCTGTTCCCCTCTCGATCCGGACGAGTTATGACGAACAGTCAAAATCAAGTTGATCTCAAGCAGATGTGTGAATCGGCTAGAAAAGCAGGCTTTCCGATTTTACCCCACATGAGCTGGCATTGGTTGAGAAGAATCTTCGCAACTCGCTTCATCGAGCGGTTTCCAGATAAAATGGCAGTCCTAATTCAGCTTCTTGGGCACAGCAACCCTCATACGGTGCATCGCTATATTCGTCATTCGGATGCATGGATGGATGAGCAAATCAGAACGGTAATGGAGACTAGCAAGGCATGGCCATACATTGGAAATTAAAGCACTACGTACGGAATAAGCACAACCTATATAGGCTCAAGGATCTGCAGGAGCATATTGCAGAAAAGACCAGCATTGTCGTTTCGCTGCAGCATCTTTCAGATCTCATCAGAACCTGCCCCAAGAGTATTAGGTTACAGACAATGGAGATATTGTGCAGCGCGCTGAATTGCACCTTGAATGATCTTGTTACTATTGAGCCTGGCAAACGCAAGGAAAAAGTGACCAGGAAATTATCCTACCAATCGACTCCACTGACCAAGAGAGGGCTGGAGGCATTTCCAAACCCCTCTGATTACGCCTAATGACGGATCGGAAAATATGTCCAAATTGCGGTAAATCAAGCCGCATTTTTCACAGAGAGATCTGTCTGCGTTGTCACGAAAGACAGTTGACTGCCAAAAGGCTGGCTGAATTGGAGTCCAGCATAAAGCCGGTCGGTGAATATAATGGCCTCCTTTTTAGCCTCTACTTAGCCTATATCAGAAAAATGAAGCTTCGTGCTTCCCATGGACATCAAGCTGCCAAGTTAAAGGAAATCCTGGAGCGCAGCAAGATACCAGTCATAACGTGCTGGGCTGATATTGATCGTTTATCTGGAACGTATCAACTCTGGGATCTGCCGGAAAATAAGACAGGATGCGCATTTAAAAAAATTGGCAGAATGCTCAATGGGTTGGGTATACTGGACGTGTCCTGGAAAGAGGGAAAAGAAAGTCGTCGGCAAGACAAAATCATGACCCATCTTTCACCGAAAGTCGCATCAGTGGCGAAGAGTTTTGTCAATGCTCTGCTTAAGAAAAATCGATCACAAAGGACGGCCACGCTATATTTAGAGCATATTTGCAGACTTGAGCATTGGCTGCACAGCATATCCCCTGACCATGGGCTGATGCTTTTGAGTAAACCAGATTTTGAGTCGTATTTAAATTATCTGCGCGAAAAAAATTATTCTAAAAACCAGATATATTCCTGCTATTGCTCACTGAATAAGTTCTACAGATGGTGCGTTGTTGAGAAAATCCTAGTGAACAATCCCATCGCGCAGGTGTCGATCAACAAACCCTATCGCTCTCTTGAAATTTGTTCCGAGGCTGATTTAAAGGCGCTCAGCGCATATGTTAAGAACAGTCAGACAGACCCTTCTGACGCTCTTCTGATCAGTCTCGTTCTTTTTTTTGGGTTTACGATTGAACAGCTCTGTCTGGCGCAATTGGTACCAACGAATGGTGATCAGATGCGAATCATTCTGGCAACTCGAGAGCAGACCTACAGCCGCCGATACAAGCGGCGGCACGAGCATCTTGAATTACCAGCGACTCCTGCATGGTTTTTAAAGCTTCAACAGCGATATAGCCATTATTGGAGCGAAAGATACAAAGGTATCCAGCACATTTCATTAAGACGCCATCTTTTTTTGCAGCATAACAAATGCAGTAATACTCCAATTGAACCATCGGTCCTCGAAGGCAGGTTACGGCGAGCCACAAAAAAGGCCTTGAATGGAAGATCAATATCCTGGCGAATTTTGCACAGTAGCTGCGGTGTCCTTTATACCCGCTACCAGGACGCTTCTATTCTGACCAGATTAGGTTGGTCGTCATCGCAAGCCTCTCAGTATGTTTACGTCACAAAGAAGATCCATTCGCCATTAACCGAAAAATAGACTATCGACCCAATCCATCCGCTAAACCCGTAGAATATCCACTCACGGTTGATTAAGCCCTTGGGACTTTTTGTATTCAAGGTCATGATATTATTGATCGTAAAAATTTAAAAATGAACCTTAACTGGTGATAAAACTGCACGATGGGTTCTGTGGGGGTCGGGGTACCGTAAGGCGCCCCTTCTACCCGACGGGGATTTTATACCAACTCGTCGCCAAAACCCTGCCCCCTCTGCAGCAAACAAGGTGAGCGCTACAGGCGGGGATGGATAGCGACACTGCTATCTCTCAGGTCGGAGATAATCGAACTTAAGTACCAGCACTGACTGCAATCACAGTCTCGGAACTGCTGTCTCTGTTGTACTGAATTTGTAACGTAAAAAAGGACTATCCGTGCGGATAGTCCCAAAAATCATGCATAAAGGAAGGCTCTTTGGAATATACTTTCCGCTTCAGCCAACTGAGTGATGGGACGAGGATTGTTGTTTAGGATGCGTGTGATGGTAAGGACACTTTCCGCCATCGGCTTGAGATCATCTGGTTGGACTTTGCTATGGCTGAGCCCTAGGGGAATATCGAGATCCTGACAGAGAGTGACCAAGGCTGGGACAAGATCGGCATGCGTGGCTGCCTGATCTGCATTCAGAAGGCGCGCAAGCTCGTCAAAGCGTGTTTCTTGCCCTACCTGGTTATACTCAAGGACGGCTGGCAGCATGAGAATCACTGCGAGTCCGTGAGGTAGATGGTAGCGCGCTCCAAGTGGGTAGGCGAAGGCATGGGCTGCAGTCACACCGGCGTTCGCGAATGCTATGCCGGCGTAATAAGCGCCTAGCTGCATCGAGGTCCGAGCGTCACGATCTGTACCATCATTGTAGGCAGGACGGAGATATCGTTGCATGAGACTGATGGCTTCGCGCGCATAGAAGTCTGTCAGCGGTGTCGCGTTCTTCGAAGTGAAGGCTTCGATTGCATGCGAAAGAGCATCAAGGCCTGTGAAGGCCGTTTGTTGTTTGGGTAAAGCTAGAGTCAGATCAGCATCAAGAATGGCAAGACGCGGAATCATGAGTTCGGAGACGACGGCCTTCTTCACTTGATCGACTGTATCCGTTAGAATGGCTACTGGAGTGACTTCACTGCCAGTGCCAGCCGTCGTCGGGATCGCGATCAAAGGAAGAGCATCTTTTACCCTTCCGATACCTATCACATCGCGCACCGATTGCTGTGTAGGGATAAGAGCTGCTGCAACCTTCGCGGCATCGATAGGACTTCCCCCACCGAGGGCGATGATCAGATCGATTTTTTCACGACGACCGATTGCAACGATCTCTTCGACTGTCTCCAGAGTCGGATCGGGCTCGATCCGATCGTAGCACACTGTTTTGATACCGGTCCAAAGAGCAAGAATGCCCGAGAGCCGACCATAGACACCGTGAGTAACCAGATCCTGGCACGTTATGATCATGACACTTGTCGTCTGGTACTGCTTGAATGTATCCAGTAGGCTTTTGAGAGAGCCACTGCCAACGCACAGACGTGGCATCTGCATGAGACCTACTGACTTCGTAAGGGTTTCCATAAAAACTCCTGAATCTCAAGGAACAGCACTTTCAAAGGTATTATCAGGGATGCGGCTACGAGACAGCGGCATCGCTACTGCTTTGTAGTTGATCAACTGCTTGACACTCAGGTTGATCGTTTCCATTGGCATGGTCCCGCCATAAGCGCCGCAACCGAGGGTCGTACTTGGGGTGAGCCAGTTAAAGCGACTCCCACCGGACGAGGTTGCAGAAGGCATATTGACGATAATGTGGGTCGCAGGCATCCGCTCCGACCAGGTGAGAAGATCTCTTTCATGGTGCAACTCATCTAAGTGGATAGCAGCGGAATGGCCTTTGCCTTGGTAGTTGAGCAAGCGTTCCGCTACGTCCAATCCTTCGAGGTAATTCTCAACTGTAAACATAGAAAGGATTGGGCAGAGTTTCTCCGCTGAGTAGGGGTCGCAGCCAATATCCTGGACCCTAACCGGGACCACCAAGACTCTGCAATCTCTCGCTGCTTCAAGTCCCGCCTCTTCAGCGATATAGCTCGCTGACTTGCCCAGGAAGGGAATTTTGATATGCCCTTCCGAATCGAAGATCGTTCGGGAGAGTTGTTGCCGCTCCGCATGATCACTGACTATGTAAGCACCGGATTCCGATAACGAGTTGTAGACCTTAGTGTAAACTTCGCGAGGAACGATGAGATGTTGTTCGCTGGCACAGATAATACCATTATCAAAGCTACGACCTAAAAGGATTTTCTCGACAGCTGCCGGGATGTCCGCACTGGGGTGGATGTAGACGGGAGTATTGCCGGCACCAACTCCGTAGGCTGGGGTTCCACTGTGATAGGCGGCATCCACTAGTTTAGGTCCACCGGTCGCGACAATCATGTTCGCGAGCGACATCACAAGTGAAGATAACTCGAGGGATTCCCGACTGGAAAAATGAGGTTCATCAAGAATCTGAATCGCATGTTCTGGTAGATTAGCAAAGGCGATGGCTTCCCGCATGAGCTTGACGGTGAGCTTGGTCGATTCCACAGCTTTAGGGTGCGGAGAGATGATGAGGGCATTGCGTGTCTTCATACAGATCATCGTATAGAACATGGCTGTAGCGATCGGATTCGTACAGGGTGCCACACCAGCAACGATGCCGACTGGGTCTGCGTAGTACATCATCCGCTTTTCATCGTCACGCTTGATCATACCGACAGTTTTTCGATCCTTAATCTCAGCCCAGGTTGCTTCGGCCTTAGCACGTTTTTTTATGGTTTTGTCGCGTACGTTACCAAGACCTGTTTCCTTCACAGCTTGCTCGGCGAGAATCGCTGCATTATCAAAGACGGCTTTACCGCAGTGGAAGGCGACTCGATCGACCTCTCTTTGGGTCATCCGTCCCAGGCAGGTCTGGGCCTCTCGAGCTCTTCGGATGTAGTTCTTTGCGATATCTTGCAGGTCGTATCCCATAATTGGTTTCCTTGATCGAAAGCTTTTCGCTTCTTTTTCACTGAAGTTTTGGATTGTGTAAGAGCGGATCGCTTTGTTTGAAGGGCTGCCGAGCAGCTATGTAGTTCTTTTACACCCAAAATTTTTAAGCATACAAGTGAAATGCGTCGGAACCTCAGAATGCCAAAAGAATTCTAACAACTCTATGATTTGTCTAGAACTTTATATCTTAAGGCCTCGCAAGTGAATAGCGTATGGCTATAAAAACTACGGAATGGAAGAGTAAGATGCCAGGCAAGCACTTCATAAACATCTGAGAACTTTTGTCCAAAGACGCGGCCGGGCTGCTCGTGAACGTGTGCGAGCTAGCCGGTTGGCCAGATCTTGTAAGTTGACAAGTTGGTGAGCACTTGAGAAAACCAGTTCAAGAATAGAGAGGAAATCGAAACTCTCTCTTCACCGAAAAAAAGCTCTCTTCCATTTTCAGATCAGACTCCTCCACATCCTGCCCCTCGCACATCAGCGAGATCTCCTGCACCTTGTGGGGAGCCGTAGGAGCCAGAACACATGAGTACATGGCAAGACATTTTCCATCGTAAGCAGCTCAAAGATGCCACAGATATTCTCAGTCTGATACCGGCAGGCAGCCGTATTGCCACTGGTCATGCCGCAGGCGAACCTGCGCGCCTCGTCGAAGCTTTAGTGCAAAATTACGATCGCGCCAAGCAACTTGAGATTATCCACATGGTACCGCTTGGGCCTTGTCACTACTGCGAGCCTTCCCTCCAACATAGTTTTCGGCACAATTCGTGCTTCGTCGGTGGACCGAGCCGGTCAGCAGTGAATGAAGGGCGTGCCGACTACACGCCGGTATTCTTTTCCCAACTGCCGAAGCTCTTTCAAGAAAAAACCTTACCACTTGACGTGGCTTTGATCTGTGTTTCGCCGCCGGATACCGAGGGCTGGATGAGCTATGGGGTATCTGTCGACTACACGCAGGCCGCAGCCCGTCATGCCCAACTGGTGATTGCTGAGGTCAATGAATTGATGCCCAGAACCTATGGAGCGAGAATCCATGTGTCGGAAGTCGATTATGTCCTTCGGAGTGAAAGAGCTCTCCCGGAGCTGCATCCCACACCGATAGGTCCGGTTGAGCACCAGATTGGTCTGCATATTGCTAGTTTGATCGCTGACGGTGACTGCCTGCAGCTCGGCATCGGATCCATTCCTGATGCCGTCCTGTCCTGTCTCTACGACAAAGGTGATCTCGGAATTCATACGGAAATGTTCTCAGATGGAGTTGTCGACCTTTACCGAGCTGGTGTCATCACCAATCGCCGCAAAACTCTTGATGAAGGCAAACTGGTGGCTACGTTCCTCATGGGTACCAAGAAACTCTATGACTTTGTTCATAAAAATCCGGCGGTCTTGATGCAGCCCGTGGATTACACGAACAATGTGCTAGTGGCAGGACACATCGATCACTTGATGTCGATCAATTCCGCGTTACAGGTCGATATCAATGGTCAAGTTTGCGCAGATATGATCGGACCTCAGCAATTCAGTGGTGTGGGGGGACAGGTCGATTTTGTCCGAGCAGCTGCGGCATCCCGAGGTGGTCGTTCGATCATTGCCCTGCCTTCGACGGCCAAGAATGGAACGATTTCCCGCATTGTTGCGCGACTTGATCCAGGAGCCTGTGTCACAACCTCCCGCTATGACGTCGATACGATAGTCACAGAGTTTGGTGTCGCGGAATTGCGTGGCAAGACGCTACGCCAAAGAGCAAGAGCCTTGCAGTCGATCGCGCACCCTGATTTCCGTGATCAGCTGTGGGATCAGGTTCAATCAAGCCCCGCTCGCGCGATGTATGTGTAACGAGCGACTTCAACCAGGGAGAAAAACAGATGACTCTCATGACAGGAGCCCAATATGTTCAAAGTCTTCGCGAGCGGCGTCCACTCAGACTTTTCGTTCACGGTGAGCGCATCGAGAATCCGCTAGACCATCCTTTGATTCGTCCGTCTATCAACTCTGTAGCGCTGACCTATGACACAGCACACGAGGCTCCGCATAAGGACCTGATGACGGCTCGTTCAGCCCTGACCGGGAAACGAATCAATCGATTCTGTCACCTGCACCAGAGTCCAGACGATCTGATGAGCAAGGTGAAGATGCAGCGTCTGCTCGGACAAAAGTGTGGGACATGCTTCCAACGCTGTGTGGGAATGGATGCTCTGAATGCCATTTTTGCGACGACCTATGAGGTCGATGAAAAGTATGGGACTCATTATCACGAACGCATGATCGCTTATTTGAAAGTCGTCGAAGAAGAAGATTGGATTATTGATGGAGCCATGACCGACGTCAAAGGTGATCGCGCAAAACGTCCGGCGGAACAATCTGATCCAGACATGTATGTTCGGGTGGTCGAGCGCACTGCTGATGGGGTCGTGATTCGAGGTGCTAAAGCTCACCAGACGGGAGCGATTAACTCTCACGAGCATCTGATTATGCCCACTGTAGCCATGCGACCCCAAGAGAAGGACTATGCGATTTGTTGTTCGATACCTGTGGATGCGGAGGGCATCACCTATATCTACGGACGGCAGTCCTGCGATCTTCGGACACTTGACGAATCGGCAGCAGGTGACGTGGATACTGGCAATCCCTGTTATGGAGGCCAGGAAGTATTGGTGATCTTCGAGGATGTATTCGTGCCCAACGAAAGGATCTATCTCGATGGAGAGGTCGACTTTACGGGTATGCTGGTCGAACGATTTGCTGGTTATCACAGACAGAGTTACGGTGGATGCAAGACCGGTGTTGGTGATGTTGCAATCGGTGCGGCTGCGCTGGTTGCTGAGTACAATGGTACAGACAAAACTTCGCACATTAAAGATAAAATAGTTGAAATGGTGCACTTAAATGAAACCATGTGGGCCTGCGGATTAGCCTGTTCGGCGGATGGACAGCCAACACCAGCTGGGAATTACCTTATCAATACCTTGCTTGCTAACGTGTGCAAGCAGAATGTGACCCGCTTTCCCTACGAGATTGCGCGACTCCTACAGGACATCGCAGGCGGCTTATTCGTCACCATGCCGTCGGCTAGGGATTTCTATAATCCAGAAACAAAAGGTTACATCGAGAAATATCTAAAAACTCGTGATGATGTCGCGGTGCTCGATCGTATGAAAATCATGCGTCTCATCGAGAACCTGACGATGGGCCGCGCCGCAGTTGGTTACCTAGCAGAATCCATGCACGGCGCAGGTTCTCCCCAGGCGCAACGCATCATGATGTCCCGGCTTGCGAATGTCGATGCCAAAAAACGCTTGGCCGCGAAACTGGCCCGTATCGGTGCTGATTCTGCTTCAGCTCGGGTCGCTTATCAGCCACTCGGTATACACGAGCCGGAACTAAGACAATAACGATCCGAATGGATGGAGACAAATGTTATGCATCCCATTTTGCAAGCAAAGCTGATGACCCCTGAAGAAGTTGCGAGCCTCATTCAGGACGATGAGATTATCGCCTGTAGTGGTTTCACACCGGCAGGTTATCCCAAGAAGATTCCACCAGCGATTGCTGCTCGTGGCAAGAAAATGAAAGAACAGGGCTACAGCTTTGGTCTTACGCTTTACACGGGTGCTAGCGTCGGCGATGAGCTGGATGGTGAGTGGGCCCGTGCTGGTATTACCAAGAAGCGTCTGCCCTATCAGTCCAATGCCTTGTTGCGCGAGCAGATCAATGCGGGTCAGGTCGAGTTCATGGATTACCATCTTTCGGGTATCCCGCAGCATGTTCGATCAGGTTATCTCCGCAAGCCAACAACCGCCATCGTGGAGGCCTGTGATGTCACTCCTGATGGTAAGGTCTATCTCTCCACCTCGGGTGGTGCGACGGCATCTTATCTTCTGATGGCTGATCGGGTGTTTATTGAGTGGAATAGTTTCTTTGGAGAGAGTCTCAAGGGCTTCCATGACGTTTATATTCCTGAGGACGATCGTCGGCGCATAATACCTCTCTATGAGCCTGGAGATCGTATTGGGCTCCCTTATGTTCAGGTACCTCTTCATAAGATTGCAGGTATTGTGTTGACCGAGCTTCCCGATCGTGGCGGCGAGTTCAAAGAACCTGATGACGAGTGCAAGGCCATAGCCTGTCATATCCTTGACTTTCTCAAGCACGAACGCAAATGCGGCCGCTTACCGGCTGGACTACCCTATCAGTCCGGTGTTGGAAATATCGCGAACGCTGTGTTAGCCTGCATGGCAGAAGATCAGGAATTTGACCCCGTCAGTCTCTATACAGAGGTTGTGCAAGACTCGATCTTCAAGCTGATTGATCACAACAAGCTCCAGGTGGCATCTACCAGCGCCCTGACCTTCTCCCCCGAGGGACAGCGACGCTTCAAGCGTGATATTGATCAATTTCGAAGATTCTTCATCATTCGCCAGCAGGAGATTACCAATAGCCCTGAGGTGATTCACCGTCTCGGACTGGTATCGATGAATACGGCACTTGAGATGGATTATTTTGGAAATGTGAATTCGACTCATGTCTTCGGGAGTCAGTTGATGAACGGGATCGGAGGCAGTGCTGACTTCACCCGGAACTGCTTTCTACCGATCTTTATGAGTCCCTCAAGCAGCAAGGGTGGAAAGATCAGCAATATTGTGCCGATGGTCACACACACGGACCAGAGTGAGCACTCCACGCAAATCTTTGTTACCGAACAGGGTCTTGCTGACCTTCGAGGTCTTAGCCCGGTCGCGAAAGCGAGGGAGATCATCAAAAAGTGTGCACACCCTCGCTTCAAAGCAGTTCTTACTGAGCAACTTGAGTCTGGCTTGTCCCACGCACCTGGCAAGCAGGTGCCGATCGATCTACGACACGTTTTTGACTTGCATCTGAACTATTTGAAAAATGGCGATATGCTCAACTTTACTTGAGCATCAAGCCCTATCATCGTGGCTGTGCCCTTCGTGTCGAGGTCTGACTTCGAGTGGCAGAGGTATCGCCCAAACCTGGTTGGGGTCCGAGCCTCTCTGAGACGCAGGCGGATCACGGAGGCTGCATAGGTTGGAGCTCAGTTGGATATCTGCTGTGCGAAGGATCGTGGGGCACATCGAGGACCTGGTTCAAATCTACAGGCTCACCGAAGGCCCCAGATGAGCTTGCGTCGGACAGGAGTCAAAGCCAGCGACTCTTGGCACCGTCGATGAGTGCCAGAAAGGTCGCTGGATAGAAACCGACTTCAGTCGATCGTGGTTTTCCAGATTCGAAAGTTTGGCACGGGCGGATCGTTGAAGTTCATATCCCCATCAACCCAGAGGTGAAGATGATTGCTGAGAATATAGAGGGAGCCACCGGGGCCGATGGAGAGTGTGTCCGGCCAAACCATTTCAGGATGACAGATGTGGTTGACAAGTTCGCCCGTTTTTTCATTGCGCCGCATGACGCAGTTCAACTGAAGCGCTGTCAAGTAAAGATTCTTCCGATCGGAGGTCATACCATCCGTGTTCGACGGCAGATTTTGAATCAAGCGTACTGCTGTACGTATTTTTGATTCCGAGGCACTGAAATCTCTGAGGAGGCTGGTGTCGATTCCGTAGAGGCGATTGCCCGTGAGATTGGTCCAATACAAGGTCTTGCGATCGCCCGAGAGCGCGATGCCATCGGCACCGGTCCGCATAGGGCTCTTTTTGAGGACCGGGCGATTGTCGATGCGGAATGTAAAGCCAACCTCGTCATTAGTGAAAACAGTAGCATCTAGGACTCGCCGCGCACGATTGTTCTTGATGTCATAAGCGATGAGTCCCCCTTTCAACGGATCACAGAATATGCCAGAGTCGGTGATGTAAACGAAGTTGTTGTCGAGGTCGATGGCGACATCATTCAAAAAAGAGCATTTTTTATCGGAATCGACGTCAGAAAATTCATAGCGCTGAATTTCGCGATTTTTCTTGATATCCCAGAGGATGATTTTCTCAGCACCGGGAGCTGACGGCTGTCCTGCAATGTGCCCCTGATCAAGAATATACATGATATCATTTTTATCGATTTCAAATCCCAGAACGGCTTGCAGCGCCTTGGGGTTGCCTGCCTGATTCATGTCCTTGCTCGGATAAGGCTGGAGAGCCCATTTGCCATTTTTCTTGACCAGTTTGGAGAGCGTGGCCGGTACCTCAGGACCTCCCCAGCGAGCCGTCGAGACATAGAGATTGCCCTGAGAGTCAGACTTGACTCCCTGCATCAGAACCTTCTTGTAGGTCTCTTTATCAATGTACTCTTTCTCAGCTGTTGCATCGCCAAGGTCGTAGACGACTTTATCCCATTCAGCGACAACCTCAAGCTTGCGATCAGCCTGTGCCTGTAAAGGCAAAACAACCAAAGGAAGACAAGCAAACACCTGATAGACACTATGTCTTATCTGCAACATGCGAGAAGCTCCTAATAGGTGAAATCAATGCGCGATCATATGTCGACGATGGTCCACGTCTTGGACGCAGGGGTGGTGTTCTTGGATAGTCGCACACAGCCTCTGCAAAAAAATCTTACCACCAGGCTTCGAACTGAGCGCCACCTGAGTAAGCACTGTCGGCGCCAGCAGGGATTCCAGCAAAGGCCCCTTTTGTCTCGTCATTCCAGCTCGAGCGGCTCACAAAGAAACGGATTTGGGGTCGTACCCCGAGGCCTATATCGGGATGGAAGGTCGGTGCGATCGTAATTTTGGTCAAAGAGGTATCCTTGACATCCGCTTTGGTTTTGTCAGGAGCGAAGTTAGTCACAGAGTGCTGACTGAGCTCAGAAAGGATCGAAAAGGTCTTGGAAACGTGGTAGACGGGTCGTGCGCCAATCGCTAGTTCAGACTGATTCTTGAAGTCAACGCCAGGCGTGACTTCTTCACCATTGGCATCAGCTGCCTGATACACCAGAACTCCTTCAAGTGAAAAGGAATCCGATAGTTTATCGAGAGTGATCTGATTGATGATCTGGTAGGAGGACGACCCCTGTCGCTTTTTCTTGAGATCCGAGCTGCCCGCACTTACGAAGTCTCGTCCATAACCGCCATAAGTCTTGAGGGTACTCGCACCCTTCGCAGATCCATACAAGCCACTTCCATACATGAGAGCCGTAAAGTTGCTTATACCTTGACCGAGGGGAAGATTATAAAAAGCTTGTGCTGTGAATCCACTCATACTTTCATAGGACTTTGCACCCGTTTGGGAATCAGTCGCAGCGCTGCTTCCATAAATGGCCAACAATTCCAGACTACCTGGGCCGACAGCTACATCCGAGTAGCGAAGATCGAGATTCTTTTGACTTGGACCCTGTGGAGGAACCTCGTTGCGAAAAGCAACGTGAAGCTTTCCAGGTCCAGCAGCTATGCCTTCAAGTCCAAATCCTGGTCCCGCCGTTTCCACATAAAAATAGTCGATCATATGAATGTCTTTGCGTCGATAGAATCGCTTGCCCGCCCAGAGAGTTGTTCCAGGAAGAATCACGTTACCACCTTCTGCATAGGCTTCACGAAGCGCGAAATCGAGCTTAGGATCGACGGGGTTCCCAGGTGCTGTTGATTCGTAATCCCTGTGACCCGAGGTGACGAAGTTGACCATCAGATGTCCACGCCAGTACGGTTCGGTCGATCCTTCCTTTTGGGGGACGAAATCAAAAGTGACTTTAGGCTCGATATAAGTCTCACATTCGTTGCCGAGTCGGAACTTGAATGATCCACCTGGGACTCCAAAGCAGCGCTGATCAAGCCCATTCTCCCCAAAACCCATGCCTGATCGCATGTAGCCGTGGAACTCCAGCGCATGAGCATGAGACATGACACTCAAGCTAGTCAGCGCACCTGCCAGAAACATAGTCGAACTTCGCATCGAGAACACTCCAAGCAATATTGAGCAGATAAGTGGCGCTACCCGAGAGGGAACGCCAATAGCGGGCGCAATCAAGGTCACGGAAGACAGCAAAGTATTGTGTGTCCTGAACAAGCATCACGCTGCGGGCGATGCAAGAGCAGCTGCCCCATTTCACACTTTTAGTAATCGCCGTTAACCGCGTATGCTGCTCGATCCTTATCGAACTGCTCTTATGAAAGAGGATTATTTCATGCTAGTATATATTCGGAGTGCTATTTCGAGCAAGCTCTGAAAGATTGACGATTTCGGAAGGCTGCGCTCAGTATCGTCTCCGATGTCTGTCGTATACCGCTAGAAAACCGACTCCACCGCATCCACGCGAGGCAACTGAATGGGACGAACTGAAGGCGGGGACAGTTCAGACTGGACGGACAAGACAGTGCCGACGTCTTCTGTAGACGTCCGCATCACTTTTTTAACTGAGTTCCGTTGACATGAATCTGCAGTGAATAAGGCCCAGGGAGGTGCCTCGCTATCCTATGCGCGCGTTCAGAAATCGCCAATAGACGGCGTTGCATAAAAACCTCAGCTCCTCATGGGACACACGCTTCATCCGTGCTTCGGAATTTACGCAGCTAGCCTTTGGGTCACCTTTGAACGCTGAAACGGTCACGTCAGGAGTGGACACTCCTGGACTTTTCTGGTTTGCCCAGCTTTAGCGTAAAATTTGTTGATTCTAAGTTCTCGAAGGGTACTCACCACCATGCGGTAAGCTTTTGTATAAGGTCGATGGCGAGCAAAATTTTTCGCGAGGTCTCGTCTGTATACGCAACAAAGGATCGAGATGCCGGCAAGCCAGGCGCAGGAGCTTGGGAAACGAGTGTGCTACCTGAGTGGGCCGGGCCTCACAGCTAGAGTGATGCAAAACCTACCCGGTGCAGACTCACCGAGGCACTGTATAATGAAAGAGATGTTCCTGACCAAGGTGGGTAGGTCTAGGCTGCTTCCGTTTTCTCACGATTCCAGGAGGAAAATCTGGAGCGGGTGAAGGGACTCGAACCCTCGACCTGCGCGATGGCAACGCGCCGCTCTAGCCAACTGAGCTACACCCGCTGTTGATGGAAGACTATTTGATATGGAGCGGGTGAAGGGACTCGAACCCTCGACCTGCGCGATGGCAACGCGCCGCTCTAGCCAACTGAGCTACACCCGCTGTTTTCGAGAGTTTTTGTGTTCTCTCGAGGTGAGGTTAGTAGATACGGGCCAACACAATTCTTGTCAAGGGACGAAGTGATTAAATTTCGAGAAATTTTTAGAAGCTTCCGGCCTCTTGTGACCTGGCGTAGTCGATCCGAGGAGGTTGACGAGCGGCGAAAGCAAGACCCACGAGCAGATTCAAGCCTTTCGGGGCAGCCCATGCGGGAGCGATCGCTAGTCCTACCGGGTCTCCGTCGGCGGGAGCGGTTGGAGTGGCATCCCGTCGAAGATAGCCAGCTCGTCGAGCGCGTGTTTCAGCATCTGCGGGATCACCTCTACGACCTGAACAGGCGCTCCAAGCGTAATGTTGGTACTCCTCCGCGCTATCTCTGGGAGTCTGGCAATTTGGCTGGTATGCGACCTTATGTCTTCCTCCAGCCCTGGAATGATCGCGGTTACCTGATCGAAACGGCGCCTAAGGGGTGGATCGTGTCGCGCGCTGACAAGATCGCGAGCCAATCGCAATTCGTTCGCGATCGAATGGCTTGGGATCGAGTGACAGTTTATCAAGCCCTTGGACAGCCGGCTCTCCTGCGTATTGCCTCCGAAGCTATGGGCGAGAGCATGGTGAGCCTCGTTCTTTACGAAGATTTTATGGCTAGGCAACTTCTGCCCAAGTGAGACGAAGCCTCATCGTCGGGGAAAGAACAGTCGACACCTCTTGACGACCTATGCCATATCTTGAGAAAGGTGCTGCGTTCCGAGTGAATCATTTTGTGACGATACCCCGTCTTTTCATGCAAGCTTCGCTCGGGTCTGGTATCATCGGCCACACATTAGGATCACCTTTGGAGGAGTCATGGGCGGCTTTAATCTCATCGAAAAACTATTAGCAGTCACATTGGTAGGTGGTAGCGAGTGGGTGCTCTGGCTTCTACTGGCATTGAGTGTCATATCGCTCGGCGTCATTGCCGAGCGCCTGATCTTTTACATGCGGATCCGTCTCGACTTTCCTCGATTCTCTCAAGAGATCACCCAGAAGCTTATCAGCGAAGATGTGGAAGGTATTCGCACGGTCTGTGCAAGCTCCCCTTCGCTCGAGTCGCAAACGATTCTCCGTGGACTCGAGTACCGCGAGCGCGGGGTCGAGGCGATGGATCAGAGTATGACGGGTTTCTTGCTCGGCGAACGCCAGAAGCTGGACCACGGTTTGGTGATCCTCGGTACGCTTGGTAACAACGCGCCGTTCATTGGCCTGTTCGGAACTGTGCTTGGTATTATCAAAGCCTTTCACGATCTTTCGAGCAACCCGGCTGGTGGCCCCTCGGTTGTCATGGCCGGTATCTCGGAGGCACTGATCGCGACAGCAGTTGGTCTGGTTGTTGCGATTCCTGCCGTTATCGCCTTTAACTTCTTCCAACGAATCGTCAAGCGAAAGGTCGCTAACTCGGAAGCATTAAAGAATCTTGTCATCGCCCACTATTCAAAGTAAGGGAGGCCCACCATGGCTGGTGGATCCATGTCCGAGCAAGATGAAGGTATAACCGACATCAACGTGACTCCCCTGGTGGATGTCATGCTAGTTCTCCTCATCATTTTTATGGTCACGGCGAATTATATCACCAGCCAGGCGATCAATCTCGAGTTGCCAAAAGCAGCGACGGGACAAGATCCCGGTGCAAGTAACCTCGGCTTCAGTATTGACCAAGATTCCAAGCTTTTCCTCGACGGAAAGCCGATCACCTACGAAGAACTTCCTGGCATCATCGCGGAGCGGAAAGCGGCGAAGCCCGATCTGCAGGCCTTGATTGCTGCGGATGTCAAGACTCCTCACGGGGAGGTGGTCAAGCTGATTGATGCGATTCGCAAGAATGGCATTGTTAACTTCGCCATCAACGTGGAGGTCGAGGCGCAGTAACTCCGATCGATCGTCGATGCAAAGCGCCTGGGGTGATCCCCGAGGCGCTTTTGTCTCTTGATCGTCAGAAGGGCTTATTTAGACATGCCGCTCCTGCTGATGAATTGAGAGAAACAGGGGAACTGTCGGATCCTCCGGCGGGAGTAGCCTTCCGAACCGATAGTCGATTGCTGGGGACAAGGTCTCCAAGGCAGGCATTGTAGAACGCCGGACGACTCATGTATAACCTGCGATATTGCCTCGCGGGCGCTTATGTCCTTTTTTACGACCAATTGGGAAGTAACCATGGCTGATGCTCATGAACCGATCAGTGCCGCCGCTTGCTACGACTATATCTTAGAGAAAGTCTTCCCCTTGCGCCCGGCGGACTACTGCGAAAAATATCCTCAATGGCCCGGGATGGTGGGGCTTGAACTGGAAATGTTGCCTCTTTGGCAGTCCTCCGTGGGCCTGAGCAAACCGGAGACTGTTCCGCTATTTGGTCCGAAGAGCCTGACAACGATGCTTCAAACACTGAAGAGTCGATATCCCGCCTGGACCTTCCAGGTGGTCCCTGAAGAGCCCGATCATCTCCTCAACGTGCAGCTGGACGATGCCGACCAGCTGACCTTCGAGCCCGGCGGTCAGTTGGAATTTTCGACGCGGCCCTATCCTTGCCTTGGAGATGCCTTGCGTCGTCTCCGTGAGGTGCAGAGCATCGTTCGGGGTGCGGCCGCAGAGTCTGGTATTCGCGTGATCCAGATCGGCATGAACCCCTGGCTGACGGTCGATGAAATCGGATTGCAGATGACCAAGCCTCGGTATCGGGCGATGGACAGCTTTTTCACGGCGCAGGGGCCAGAAGGCCGACGCATGATGCGGCAGACCTGCACGATTCAGGTCAATCTAGACTTCGGAGGGACTGAGGAGGTCCTTGCCAAGCGTTATCTGATCTCGAATCTGGTCGCGCCTTTTGCGACGGCGATGTTCGCGAACTCCCCCTTCCTCGACGGGCAAGCCAATGGCATCCTGAGCAATCGGGCCAATAACTGGCAGCATATGGATCCGACCCGGACAGGTTGGCCCTATCTCGATACGATTGTAAAGAGAATGGATAGGAAATCTTGCGTGGATGCCTATCTCGACTATGCGCTCAAGGGAAAAGTGGTCTTTGCCCAGAACTTGAATTACCAGGTCATGGATGGGCGTCTGAGCTTTGCGGATTGGATTGATCAAGGGGTGGAGGGACTCAGGCCGACGCTTGATGATTTCAAAACCCATCTCTCGCTGCTCTTCCCCGAAGCTCGGGCGAGAGGCTTTATCGAACTGCGCTCCATCGATTGCCAGCATGAGCATTGGCAGTCGGTTCCTGCTTCCTTCTACACAGGGCTTCTGTATGACGAGAAGAGTCTCGATGCAGCTCTTGATCTTCTTTTGCCCCTGCGACCCAAGCTTCGAGCCTTCTGGCAAAAGTCGATTTATGGCTTGAGAGATGATGAGCTCGCTGCCGTCGCCCAAAAGGTGGCACGTGTCGCTTTGCAGGGTACCGAGCGTTTGCATCATGTTTTCAGGGGGAAGGCAGTGGCAAGCTCTTCACACATTTCGAACAGACTTTAACCCAACGTCGCCTGACACCAGCCGACCTGATGCTCGAAGCCGCCCGCAAGGACGGACATGGAAGACTCACGGTTGCCGGCCTGGATCGCCTGGCGCAGTCTTGGGCTGAATCAATAGGATAAATGGTAGAATCGTTCTTGAAGAGGACCGGGTTATGAAGCAGCAAGAGAAGGTACTGAAGAAACGACCCTTTCAGGATGTTGGCGATTTCAGCCTCGACTTTCAGGATTCACACGAAGCTCCGCCCTTTGCCCGTGAGATGTCGGGTGAACAACTGGATCACTATATCGAAGACATCGCCGAAACAGTGCGCATTGGGCTCGACCATAGCATTTCGATCCTGACGCCTTGGTTCTTTAATGCGATGCCTCCGATTTACTACCAGACGACACCGCGGGCCGAAAAAGTTCGCCACCTTTCTTCGATCATCACTGGGCACGTTTTTGAAACCAAACAAACTGTTGAACTCTGGGATCGAGATCGCTCGAAGGTCACTTATATCGGACCGGGTGGTGATCGGAAGATTCTCTCGGATATGGCGGCACGCATCAGAGGCAACAACCTTAAGATGGGGGCAGTCTACTTTTCCCGCGACAAACTCCTGTTTTTGTCGACATTTATCGCAAATAAGTATCTGTCGCTCGATCGCAGCAATCGCCACATCATGGACAAGATCGAGTACTCTCGCCAGCAAATGATTGAAGAATTTGGCACAGAAAACAGTGCCGATATCAATCGTTATCTGGAAAATCTCGATAACGATTTCGTTACCTATGCGACAGCACAGCGTCTATCGATCACCTATCGCATGGTGCGGCACATGATCGAACATCAGGGTGCTCACACGATACTCGATCCGATCGAAAATTCGACCGGTGCCCGCTTGACCCTTGGTCTCAAGTCCAACCAGCTTGCCAATATGCTCGAGCCCATCCTGAAGCTCATCCACCGTTATGACTTCAATGTCGGTCGAGCCTTCATGGTGCGGTTCGAAGAAGGCTACAACGAGCCCATCACGGTGATGCATATCATTTTGTCGCACGGTTCAGGTCAGAAGATTACCTCTGATATGGTCGCTATGATCCAACTCAATAAAGCGCTTCGAACCTTGGGTTGGGTAGACTATGATGATTTTTCTCGTTTTTCGGAAGCGCCCTTTGATCTTTCGATCAACGCAACAAATCTTCTGCGCTCCATGGCGAACTGGTGTCATATCTTTTTGAGCAAGCAGAATCCCTATGCTTACACGCTCTATAAGATTAGCAATACGTTCCATCAGAACGCCGATATTCTGGCGCTGCTGGTGAAAATGTTTCGAGCAAAATTTGATCCCCAAGCCCGTGATAACTGGGAACAAATTTACGCTGCGAGCGCGACTGATTTGAATGATCAGATCGAGGACATCATTGAAGAGGTGGATCGGAATATCTTCAAAGAGTGCGTGAATTTCATTCGGCACTGCCAAAAGACAAATTACTTTCTGTCGACTAAGACAGGATTGGCCTTCCGTATTTCGCCCGATGTCCTTGATAAGAACTATTATGCCAATGCCCCTTATTCAATTTTTTACACCATCGGCAAGGACTTTCGCTTCTTTCATGTTCGCTGGAAAGATATCTCTCGCGGTGGTTGTCGTGTGGTCATGCCTCGCTCGGATGCCGACTACGACATGGCTCTGGCTGGTATCTTCGACGAAGTCTATGGTCTATCCAACGCGCAGCAGCTGAAAAACAAGGATATTCCTGAAGGTGGTTCCAAGGCGGTCTTGGTCCTAAAGCCCGGTGGCCATCGGGATCAGACGGTTAAGGGGGCCATCAATGCTTTGCTCGACCTGCTTGTCGAGGAAGATGAGTCCCATGAGTCGACTAAAAATAAGGTCATTTCTTATTTCCCCAAAAATGACATCATCTATCTCGGTCCTGATGAGAATATCACCAACCAACTGATCGTTTGGATACCCGAGCAAGCCAGGCGTCGGGGGTACCGCTATGCTTCGGCTTTTATGTCCTCGAAACCCGGTGAGGGGATCAACCACAAAGAGTACGGCGTGACGTCTGAGGGTCTCAACGTCTACGTTGAGAACGTACTGTCTTATCTTGGTATCGATCCGCACAAAGATCGTTTTACGGTGAAGATGACGGGTGGTCCGGACGGTGATGTTGCGGGTAACGAACTCAAGATCCTGCAGAGAGAATATGGGGATAACGCTAGAGTCGTGGCGATTTCTGACGGCTACGGCGCGGCCTATGACCCGAACGGACTGGATTGGCAGGAGCTCCTGCGTCTTGTTCACGAAAACAAGTCGATCATGGAATTTTCAAAGGACAAACTGAGCCAAGATCCAGCAGCCTTTGTCATCGTCGCTAACAACAACGAGAATATACGCGTTCGTAATGAGATCTACCGGAAGGTCTATGCGGACATTTTTATTCCGGCAGGGGGGCGACCTTATTCAGTCAATGATAAGAACTGGGTTGACTTCTTTAGCAAGACGGGCCAGCCCACGGTGCGGGCGATCGTCGAAGGAGCTAACATCTTCTTTACAGGTGAGGCCAGGCAGCATCTGCAAGAAAAAGGTGTCATCATCATCAAGGACTCTTCAGCAAATAAGACGGGTGTGATTTGTTCGTCTTACGAGATCATTGCTTCGCTAACACTGAGTGGTCCCGAGTTCTTGGCTATCAAGGAGCAATATGTTGCCGATGTGATCAAGATTTTGAGGACCAAAGCCGATCTCGAGGCTAAGCTTCTATTCCGCAGTTTGGCTCAGCAAGAGCATCGGACCCTGGTAGAACTCTCGCTGATGATCTCTAAGGAGATCAACCAACTGACAGACATCCTCTTGGAACGGCTGTCGGAGCACTCGAGCGAGGTTCTTGCGGATCCTTTTTATCAGAACATCGTCATTCGTCATTGCCCACCCATCTTGGTCGAGAAGTATCGGGAACGGATCCTTGAACGACTTCCAGACGCCCACAAGATTGCGATCATCTCTTCGGCGGTCGCCAGCTATGTGGTGTACAAGGAAGGCTTGGGGTGGATCAAAAACATGCCTAAGGCCCACCAGTTCGATGCTTTGATCATCTACATGAAGAAGGATCAACTAGCGAGTCAGCTGATCGAATCGGTGCAGTCCGCGAATCTACCGAATCGTGAACATATCAATCAAATCCTCATGCGCAGTGCCGCTCGGAATCTGACTGACCTTGAGCTCCAGAGTCGCATGGCGACGACTTGACTGTGCCTCAGTGCATGTACTTCCTGGCTCAGCCAGGAAGTATGTCAGGCTGCTCCTGATGTCAAGTCGAGCGTCACTTAGCTGCAGCCGCTGTGTGTCACCAAGCTCAAAGCGGCTCTTGTTGCGGCCTGAATCTTTTGCTTGATGATAACGATCAAAGGGCGATGATCACGATGAGAGAAAAAATTCCTCGCCGAAGGCGACTAGAAGTTGCAATTTGGTGGGATGATTCGTAAAAATGCAACAGACAAAAGCCGGTTGGCTTAATGCACATTAGAATGTAGCATCTTCTCATTACCGATTGCTTATATCTACTCGCCCGAGCCGCTATAGGCAATCGCATTTCCCTTTGCTTCTAAAAATCTCAATGAATTGCGATTGCCGAGATTGAGAGCCTATTTCCTAACTTTAGCGTCAGCCTTTTCCTCACACGATCATGGGAGGTGGATCCTATGCCTCTTCTACCATATTTAGAAATCTTTTTTTTGTTTTAAAAATCAAAGGCTTACACTTTATTTAAGACTGCGATGGGCACCGACCGATCTTTTCGTAAGATAGGGAAGGAGATGCAGAGTGAAACGAACCAGGACCCTTCAGTCGAGGAGACAAAGGCGCATGAATGGTCGCACACCCCTTGCGATCACCCTCGCTACCTCCCTTCTATCCGCCTGTAGTCCGGTTCAGGACACGGGAGAATTAGGCTCGACCAAAGGACCTTCAGCGGAGCAAAGCCCGCCAGCCGACGGCACCGAGGACCGAGGTCCACCTTGGGATCAAGTCAGCGCAAGCATCGCTCTGCAAAGCATCTCGGAAAGTTTTAGCGAGTCATTCGACGTCTTAGGAGACACATCGATCGACCCATCAACATCTTCGCTTGGGCTCCGAAATGTCAGCACGCCTGAATCAAGCTGTCGGACCGAGGGGGATAAGGCTATTGTCACGAGTTTGCTCCAGTTGAATCGGGAGTGGCAGCGTCAGAATGAGAACTACAGTTCCCTCGTCCGTTCGAGCGGCGAACTGGAGATTGTTAGAACCTGGTCGAAGCCAGGTGGAGCCGTTCTTTGTGCACAATCCAGAGCCGGTATCTTGCTCGAATCGAATCTGTCGGGTTACCTGCTGGACCTGACGATCGATCGTATCGCCCAACACACTATCGAAAAACGAAGTCTAACGACGGGGCAGATCGAAACGCACCAGCTCGACGTGAAGGTTCAGGGTGAGCGTTCGGCCCAGTGGCTGTCTCAAGTCACTCAGAGCGATGGGTCGATGACCCACGAGCGACAGATCCGTATGGCCGTGAAGCGGTCGTCATCCTATACCAATCCAGCGGGAGCTCCAACACATCTCGCGCTCGATATGACCACTTCGATCAGTGCTCCACTCAAGGTGACAAATACCTGGAGCACTGAGGGAGTCAAACGTACTCTGGTCAATCAATTGATCGAGTCAGGGACGATCAACGCGGAGCAAGGGAATGGCAAGCGCCTCGAGCTGAATTTCGACAAACTACGCCTCGATTTCTCGACGAACACCTGCAAGCCCGTATCCGGTGACATACGAGCTCAGTACTACCTCCCAGGTGTCCAGGGGCCTAGCCGCATCTATAGAATGAGCATAGTCGACGGCGAAGTTGAGCTTGAAGATGTAACCGACCCGACGAATCCTATAAAAATCGAGAATTTCAACTACGTTCCTTGCAATGCTCGTAGCTTCCAAATTCCCTGATCGGCTAGCCGTCCCTGTGGATGTCCCGTTTGGGTGACATAGTCGGAGGACGGGTGAGGCACTCATGCCACATCAGAGGATGAGGATTGAGGCTCTTTTTCTTGCTTCCATTCGGCACGGAGTATGGTCCCTGAGCCTTCGGATCGAGGATGCAGGCAGACCGTACCACCTAACGCCACGATGGAGGCCTTTACCGCCGCTAGACCCATACCACGGCCACTTGTCATCGTCGCACCAGTCGCCGTACTGACTTCCTCTTCCCATACGAGAGACAGAAGCTCGTTGTCCTGCAATCCCGGTAAGCCTCGGTGCTGGGCCAGAGCCCTCAGGGCCTCATTATTCAATCCTGCTCCATTATCCTCAAGTTCAAGTCGAACCACATGATGATCCTGCTCTGCGACCATGCGGATCTCAAGGGGCGCGGGTACATGCCCGTTTTCGCGAGGCAAAAGAAAGCCGTGATCCAGCGCGTTACTCAGCCCATGAACAAAAAAGGTTTCGATCGCCTCTCGATCGAGCTGACTCCAATCATGCAAACCATCGCTCACTGTCATGCGTCGAATGGGTAAATTTTCTCGGCCTGCACGCGCTCTAAATTCACTGAGTGGTAGCTCAAGGAGGGCACCCAACCAGTTCTTACTGAGACCATAGCCAGCGGTTTCCTGCAGAGTGATCGTGTCCATGCACTGCTGATACTCACGTAGCGATAGAGCCAAGCGACAATAGACGTCAAGTCCATTTAGGTCGTGACTTCCCACTCTGATTTGGCTCTCTAAATCATGAATGTCCTGACTTAAAACACGGTATGAGAAGGCTCGCGCTAGGCCCTTAAAAGTATGCAGTTGAGGGAGATCCACACGCCCGTTCCTAGCTTCATCAAGCCAAGTCGAGATGCGCTTCAGGAAGTCACGAGCTCGAGAATGATGGTTGATGACCACCTCCCGTAATGTCTGAGGGAGGTCACACAGGGCTTTCTCCTGTGCACCAATAGTATTTTCTAGAACTTTTTCCTTTGTCATATCACGGAGGCTGACGAGAATCCGACTCAGCCTATTGTGGGAATCAAAGATGGGGACCCATCGAGCTTGCACGATACGGTGGGACGATGATGTCACGTGAAATGTTTGAGGCAGATTGCATGCATTGAGCTCCCAAGCCAGCGAATCCTCCCCAAATGTGGCTGAAAAAATCTGCTCGATCATACTTAGTTCCTCAGACTGCAAAGAGGTCTTTGCCGATAAAACGCCCAGGAAATCTTCTCCCGCCAGGCTGCGAGTCTCTTCAAAAAGAGTCTGAGTAAAAAGTGAGTAGTCCAAACCGATCTTGCGATCAGCCATCACCGTCAATAGGCCTTCGTCGATACTGTTGAGAATCATTTCAATCTGATCCCGACGTCGTCTCACGAGCTGCATCTGCCTTATGGCAAATACTAGAACCAAGATCAAGACGAGCGAGGCGAGCCCAAGAATGATTGCTAACAGCTTAACCTGTTCAGCTTGTTCCAGAAGCGTAGCCTTGAGTTCTAGTTCCTGCCGCAAGCTTTTGGAACGTTCCTGCTCAAGCTGCAAACCGATCGATGCAGCGGCCTTATTGTACTCCTCCTTCTCACGCTGCTTAGCCAAATCTCGAAAGGTCGAGACAAATCGATCTAAACTCGCGAGTGCAGCTTCGGGCTGACCTAGAGACCTTTGGGCTTGATAGGCGATCCAATCTAAGTCGTTGTGTGCCTCACGATTTTCAGGGGGGAAGCTGGGGCGAATAGCTTCGACCTTGGAGAGTGCCTCTGTGTAACGACCGGCGGCAAGATCGATCTGGGCGGCTCGCAGATTGCCTTTGGCTACCCAGTTGGACATTCGGCTTTTTTCAAAGTAGGAGAGTGCTTGATTGATGGCTTGAGTTGCAAGTTCGAAACGAAGACGAAGCCTTTCGGCCCAACTTTTTGAGTACAAAGCCAGGCCGATCCCAAGATCCTGGCGTGTCTCTGTCGCAAGACTATAGGCTTCCTCTATAGCAGCGTCAATCGCTTGGAAATCGGGGTGTTCATACTGAAGTAGGAGATTGCTTCGAGAGTATGCGAGAATCGCTAGAACGCCTCGAATGCCACAGGCTCTTAGACTTTGAGAAATTTGAGCATTTGTGTCCTGCTCTTCTTTGAGAAGGTTGCGAAGTGCGAAGCTAGTTCCTAGCGCAGACTTGACCCTGTAATCGATCAAGGGTGATCGGACTTCCGATCGCTCATTCAAGCTCACGGCTTTATCAATGTAGGGAAGTGATTGATCGACCATCCTTTGCCGCAGCAAAATCAGTGCTACGGTCGCATAGGTGTAGGCCCGAGCTTCCGTGTTACCAACTGATTCAATCCGTGTGATTGTATCCTGGACAGCAGCGAGATACTCGGAGGAGTTCGAGCTGAGGTTTTGTAGACTATTGAATTGACCTTCTAAAAAGCCGGCATACTCCAAATAGAGTTTTCGCTCGAGCGCAATCCGCTGTGCCTCTTTTCGGCTATTCTCATCCAACTTGCCTGCCATAGTCAAGGCCCAGGCGACTCGCAGCCAGCGCAGTGGCTCGGTCTGACGATCGATGGCTTTTAATTGGGCTTCGAACCAAGGTATATGCAGCTGCACGTGGTCAAGCACTGCAAACTCCACCGCAAAGCGATCCGTGAGGTCAATGGCCTCTTGATCTTTGACAGCCTGCAAGCTCGTGCAACGATCGATCTCTGCAGTCCAGCTGTTAGCAAGGCTGTATGGGCTTGACATCAGCATGAAAGCCAAGAGAAAAAAAAACCAGAGATTTTTCTTAGCGCTATCGCAGAAAAAAACTGTTGGTAGCATGGTCGTCTCCGTGTGACCACTCTAGTTTAGCATAGGCGCTATCGGTGTCCTAGCTACCTCCCCTGTCACTCGCTCATCCGTCGGTGATGCTGGTACGGGACAGAGGACTCAGCTGCTGAATCGGCGTGAGGAAGCCAGCAAAGCGGCAAGCTTGAGAGGAGGCCTGGAAGAGAATCGCTGACGCGTCGAGATGGGAAGTTAGAGCGTGGTCAGCAGAAGTGGTAAAGCAGGATGCGGATCTATGAGACACAGCAGGATGCTGGTCTATGAGACACAGCATCGGCCCGTGCAGAGAGTAGGGCCTGTTGACGTTTGAGATAAGTGATTGAAAAGTGGGGACACACTCGTATTGTGGTTTTGCGAAAAACAAAATAGCGAGTTTGCCATGCCACGATTACTGCTCACGGATGAGCATTGGTCGAAGCTGAAGCCGATTATGCTGGAGTCAGACATCTATGACAAATCGAA
>Ga0209985_10000952_pt1 | contig 29836 bp, 29 predicted proteins | sample NOAtaG_FD_187305 | JGI IMG/M metagenome (GOLD analysis project Ga0209985, IMG submission 187305) | Freshwater lake microbial communities from Lake Erie, under a cyanobacterial bloom - NOAA_Erie_Diel6S_1000h metaG (SPAdes) (version 2) | ecosystem: Environmental > Aquatic > Freshwater > Lake ...
TCTCGCTCAGTGAGTCGTAAAATTTCAACATCTCTGTTTCAATCTCTTCGCTATAATAGCCCAAAATTATCTCCCTTCTTTCCCTGAGCTTATCCTAATTTGCACAAGTTATTTATTTTTCATTCCTAACCAATCGTATATAGCTGATTGAGATAAGGATGTGGCAAGTTCTTTTGTTCTTTGAAAGTGTTCTTTATGACTACGACTCATACTTTTATTTCACCCAAATTTACTTATGCCATATCTCAGATATCTTGATTAAATCATATTTTTTATAAGTTCTGGGTTTTTAAAGGATTGTATAAAACCCCAATAATTAGGTATACGGAATTATTTACGCGATCAACCAAATTGCTAAATTACTGGCGATTAAATCATATGATTAGCGTACAATATTCGTGCAACTGTAGCGATTGCAGTACACATGTAAATAACTTTGGGAGAAAACTATGCCGCGTGGTGGGAAACGTCAGGGAGCAGGTCGTCCTGTGGGTACTGGCAAATATAACGAAACAACAAAGGCTGTGCGGTTACCAATTAGCCTCGCTGATGAAATTTTAGAAGCACTCGCTAGAGATCCGCAACAGGTAGAACCAGCAACCATTGTCTCATCTATTTTTAAAACAGATAACTATACAAAATGTCGAGTGCCCCTCTTTCTCAATCCTGTCGCCGCAGGATTTCCCGCTCCAACAGAAGATTACATAGAAGGCAAAATTGACCTCAATCGCCATCTTGTGAAACATCCTGACTCCACCTTTTTGGTTCGCGTAGTCGGAGAATCAATGCAAGATGCAGGTATACATCCTCGTGACTTACTTGTAGTCGATCGCTCTCTTGAAGCCATCAGTGGTAAAGTAGTTATCGCTGTGGTCGATGGGGAGCTAACTGTAAAACGTCTGCGTAAACACCGCAACAAATTATGGTTAATGCCTGAAAACCCGAATTTTCAGCCCATAGAAATTGGCGAAAATATGGAGCTACATATTTGGGGAGTAGTCACAAACGTAATACATGCCCTCTAGTGAAAATACAAGCTATAGAGATGCAAAGACAGCAAAAACCAGTAAAAATATTGTTTAAGTAGTTTAAAACAATATTTTGGCTATAAATAGGGGATGACATTCATGTTTGATTATCGTACATTAATCAAAGAGTTTTTGGTCTTGTCTATGAATCGCCTTCCTGACGCTTCTGCACCGATCCTATCCTTATCTGCCTCTAAGGCTCGTTCCTTTGGTATATCTGAAAATATTGTTGGCAACAACTCCTCTTCTGAGTTTTTTGCGGTTTGGCAAATGCTCTGTTCGCGCCTAGATGCAATTAAAGGAAATTGGCAGGTTAGCTTTTCTTCACCTGTAGCAGTATCGGACTACATCACTATGCGTTGCTTTCTAACTATTGGTGATATTACTCGTGAGGCAACAGGCAGTGATAAAGGCTGTTTAATTCAATTAGGATCTTCTACGATTAGCGTTCATGCACCTGAGCGGGCTATGCTCAACGCTTTTTGCAATGCGTCTGTCCATTTTGGGGTGATTCTCCCCTTCAAACATCTTCGTACCAAGAAACCTCCAGACGATAAACATGACTTAGAGGCTGTGGTCAGTATTCTTCGTAAGATTCAGCATAAGCAAAAAATGAAACGCGGTTTCAAGGCTTTAGCTAGTCTTACTCATTTGATGTCTCGCCAAACATAGAACCAAAAATGAGATGCGGCGCAAAGCGCCGCATCTAGTCTTTAATATAGCTGTCGCTATTCTTGTTAGGACATAAAACCCAAATAGTGAGAGGCTGTGCTTCGCGCCGCCTCTCACTATTTGGGTTTTGATTTGTCTTGATAAAAGTAGCTAAGGCTATACCAAAGAAAAAAACTTTTTGAATGGGAATTGCAAAGCAACACTTTCAAAAAGTTTTTTTCTTTGAATGGGAATTGCTGTAAAACAACTTCCTCATATGAGCATATTTTTTATGTTCGTTTAGAATTACTTCTAGGCTCTTCGTCAGGGGGGACTATTGGCGGCGACAAATTAACTAGTACTTTATCTACGCGGTTACCATCCATATCCACGACTTCAAAACGCATTCTTTCCCAAGTGAAATGCTCACCAACCATGGGAATATGTCTAAGATAAGTCATCATCAGCCCGCCAAGAGTGTGGTAGTTATGCTCTTTTTCGTAGGGTAGCTCCTCGACTTCGAGAATCTCTTTGAGGCGATCGCTAGAAATCATGCCATCGATTAGCCAAGAACCATCTTCTCTTTGCATAGCATCGGGATCACCTTGACGATCATTCGATGGCAGATCCCCCACAATCGCTTCGAGTAAATCTGTAAGAGTTACGATCCCCTCAACACCACCATACTCATCAGTCACCATTGCTACGCGATCGCCAGATTGTTTAAACTGCTCCAAGACACTCAAAGCACTTGCCGTCTCAGCAACGTATAAAGGTGGACTACTAACTTTAACTAAATCAATGGGAGTCCCATTGAGGCTAGCGTTGAGAAATGCTTTAATCTCGACAATACCTACACAATCATCAAGATTTTCTCTTGCAACAGGAAAGCGGGAATGTCCACTGTTTAGAACTTCTCGCTGGGTTTCTTCAAAAGGTGCATCAACATCGAGCCAGTCGATTTCTGTGCGCGGAGTCATCAGAGATTTAATGGGGCGATCGCCTAAACGAAATACACGCTCAACCATGTCATGTTCCGCCTCCTCAAACATGCCTGATTCAGCTCCTTGAGCAATCATTACCTTAATTTCTTCTTCTGTAACTTGCGACTCTTCAGTTACCTGAATCCCTAGTAAGCTCAGTAAAGCTTCGGTAGAAATACTTAGCAAATACACAACAGGAGTACCAATATTGGCAAGAAATCGCATCGGTGGCGCAACTGCACAGGCAATCTGCTCAGCATTGCTCATCGCTAATCGCTTAGGAACAAGCTCGCCAACTACTAGAGACAGGTAAGTAATGATACCGACCACGATCGCAAAACTAAGGGTTTTGCTATAGGGTTGTAACAACGGGACTGCATCAAATGACTGTTGCAAGGTTTGGGCTACGGTTGCACCACCCAATGCACCGCTTAAAATTCCGATTAAGGTAATCCCAATCTGAACGGTTGACAAGAAATTGGTGGGTGAAGCGATCAATCTTAAAGCTGCTCTGGCTTTTGCATTTCCTTCCTTTGCCCATTGCTCTAGGCGCACTTTGCGAGCAGATACGATCGCGAGCTCGGACATCGAAAAAACACCATTGACAAGAATTAGTAAAATGATGAGTAAAGCTTCAGAAGCGACGGAAGACATTGTTTTGGGGCAGAACGACTTTATAGGAATCGTTTGTGAAATTTATTAATAGTAGATATATATTCTCATACCAAATTTTGTGTCAAGTTTCTTAAGACTAATAATAAAGGTCAGCAATTGTAATTTAAAAACCGATTTTGTGGTTTGTATAGCTGTCACCAAGTGTACTAAGACATAAAACCCAAGAATTGGTTGGCGGCGCGGCGCGCCGCCAACCAATTCTTGGGTTTTGATTTGTCCTAAAAAGGTTTGTCACTTTATGACACACCTTTTTTTATTGGGTTGAGGTACTTAGCGGCTATAGAGTTGTGTAATTTCGAGTAGGCGATCGCTAAGCTCTTGATTGAGCAAATTGGGATCGCTATAGCGCCAGCCCCAATTTCCTGTCGCAGTTCCTGGTGTATTCATGCGACCACTGTTATCTAAGCCAAGGACATCTTGTAAAGGCACGATCGCAATTACCGATACTGCTGCCATCGCTATACGGATCAACACCCAGTTAATCGGCTCACCTGCGGCAAAACCTACAATATATTTGTAAAACAATTCTTTTTCGTATCTACTAGCTCGCTGCCACCAGCCCACAGCCGTATCATTGTCATGAGTTCCTGTATAAACTGCACAATTACGGACGTAGTTGTGGGGTAAATGAAAATTGTCTGAGCCACCTCCAAACGCAAACATGAGGACGCGCATCCCAGGAAACCCAAAATCATCGCGCAACTTATCAACTTCAGGAGTGATCACGCCCAAATCCTCGGCAAGAATTGGTAACTCACCCATCACCTCATTCAACTTTGTAAATAGCTCAGTTCCTGGGGCAGTTTCCCATTCGCCATTGATGGCTGTTTCTTCACCTGCGGGGACTTGCCAAAAAGCTTCAAAGCCTCGGAAGTGATCGATACGAATAATATCTACATACCGATTTAAAAATCTAAAGCGATCGATCCACCATGCAAAGTCAGTTTCTTGCAGATATTCCCAGTTATAGACTGGGTTGCCCCATAGTTGACCTGTAGCGCTGAAATAGTCAGGTGGTACTCCTGCCATTTGGGCGACTTCATAGGTTTCAGGATCAAGAGCAAAGTTTTTGGGATTAGCCCAGACATCTGAGCTATTGTGCGATACATAGATGGGAATATCGCCAATAATTTGAATGTTTCGTATATTGGCATATTGCTTGAGTTTCAACCATTGATCAAAGAAGATGAATTGCACAAATCGCTGAAACTCAATTTGATCATGCAATTCTTCGCGTTTTTGTTGTAGTGCTTCGGGTTCTCGTCTAGCGATCGCAGGTTCCCAATTGTTCCAAAGGATTTTAGGATTTTGTTCATGCAATGCCATGAATAGCACATAGTCTTCGAGCCAATCAGCTTCTTCGTAGCAAAACTTTTTGAACTGCTCTTGCAATAGATACAGATCATGATGGTGTTTAAGATCTTGATCGACATATCCTTGTTTGAAGCGAATAAATGCCATCTCAAGCAATTTCCGTTTGTATGGCATCACGGCGGCAAAATCAACTCGATCTTGATTAAATTCAGGAATATCCGCCCAATCCTCTTCTTTGAGCAAATATTGCTTTGCTAAAAGCTCTGGGCTGATCAGATACATGCTACCTGCGATCGCGCTGAAGCTCATATAGGGAGAATTCCCATATCCCGTGGGACCAAGGGGCAGCACTTGCCATAGTTTTTGACCACTACGCGATAAAAACTCAATAAACTGATAAGCCGTCTCTCCTAAATCACCGATCCCAAATTTACTGGGTAGTGAGGTTGGATGTAATAAAATTCCACTAGAACGTTGAAAGGGCATAAACGCAAAATAAAAGCTTTTAGATCTGGCTTTACTTTACCGCTTTATGTAGAGAAGTTTTCAAATGAGCATATGCTCATTTGAAAACTTCTCTAGCAAACTTATTCAAAAATCTGGACTAAAGGACAAGCAAATTCTGGTAATAATGGTGAAGTAAGAGTATCACTAACAAATAGAGTCATTTCTAATTTGAGAATTCCATTTTCACGGCGATAAACTAGAACTTGCTTATTTCTCCAATCAGCGATCCAATATTCCAAAACTCCCCGTGATGAATAGAGTTTCAACTTAACTTCTCGATCTCGTTTTTCGTTTTCTGTCCCTGCTGATAGTACTTCTATTACCAGATCAGGCGCACCACGAAAATGTCCAGAATCATCAATCAATGCTGCATGTCTCTCATTGCTCAGCCACACAACATCAGGAATGACATCATCATTATCACCAAAAACCACCCCTGCGCCAATCTCGGCTTCACCTAATTTTGTAGCTACCGACCAAATATCTAAAACAGTAAAAAATCTGCCACAAGTTTTTTGATGTTTGTTGTGGGGCGCTCTAGTCACGTAAAGTTCTCCATTAATAATTTCATAACGGTTACCGTTTTCGGGTAGTAGTTCGAGGTCGGCACTTGTCCAGAGAAGTTTGTCTTCAGGGGCATTATTTGAGAGATTGGGTGGTGCGATCGCCTGAGTCATGATGGTTTCCTAATCGGAGCGATATGGTAATTATAGCAACCATAAAAAAATTTATAAATTCTCAGGTTTCCTTAATTTGGGAATGCTTGCCCAAAACTCATAATGTAAATGTAGGGACAATTTGTTTCAAATGGATAAAATTGAAATACTACCAGTCGATTTTCTTTAGTTTTCCTATTTGAGGTTGTGAAAAGCGATGCTCGACTGTTTTTAGATTTGCCTGCCTCATTGACACTTCTGTATTATTTGCCACTCCAGAAGCATTATCCTTATTTTTAGCCATATATCGCTCCACTGCCAATTCTTCAATTTCCGTAATCGCTTCATAGTCAGTTCCATCCACCGCCAAAACCTGCATCCACAAACGTCTCGCCAGATCAAGATTTTTGTTACGATGCGCCGACTTAAAAGCATCCTTCTTAAGAGGTTCTAGATCGATCTTTTCTGCATATTTCGGCATCAAAATCAAATGCCCTTTCTCTTGCGGATCGAGCATCATACGCGGGGTTTGCCTAGTCTTCGCCAATTCAGGAACACGATGCTTGAGATAAGTATTCAACTTCGCCGCCGTTGCACAACGACCTTCCAAGCCAAGCCCCTCCACCAATGCGTAAGTAAATGCTCCATGCTGAAGATCGTCAACCTCATAGGAATATTCCAACGGACTACAAGCCGCAATACTTATCACATCCGCAATTTTGGCAACTCTCTCAGTTTCACGCCCAATTCCTTCCCCTGATCGCGTGTCACCGTTGCGCCGCACCTGATTGCGACAAGCGTCTAGCGCCAAAATTACATTACCCTCGCCACTTCCGCGCAAATTTTGGATTACTTGATTGACTGAAATTCCTGTGTCCACAACATTATCGGGATCGCCATCGCTCGGCATCAAATAATCAATCCCATCACATAAAATGCCATGCCCAGCAAAAAAGAACCAAAAGTTATCGCTTTCATGGAGAAATGGCTGAGCAAAAAGCTCCTTAAATACCTTCAGCAAATTGTTGCGAAAAGGCTTAGTCGTCTTGCCATCAAGATCTGACGAATCATCGGAAAAATAGAAAATGCGATCAAACTTTGCCTCATTTCCTAAAAAATCACAAATATGCAGCGCGTCATTTTTCGCATACTTCAAATGATGCAAAAACTGATATTCATTAACCCCGATCGCGATCGCCCAATTCGCCATAAACTTTAATCTTCCGTAACCCGCTTAAACTTGAGCTTGATCGCGCTCTTGCCGCTAGCCTTAGCACCACTACCGATCAGCCGAATTTCGCCCTCAGCCCCAATCTCCACCGATAGCTCGATTTCATCTAGACACATTCCCGCCGTTTTCTTTGCCTCCTTCTCAGCACTACTAAAAACTCGCCCCACCATTTGCAAAAAGCCCGACATCTTTTGTTCGAGTTCAGCAACAGTTAAGGTCTTTTCTTGCTTGATATTTTTACTTGATTGAGCCTCGCCGCCCCAACCTCTCGGATGAGCAACAGAGCTATCCATCTGAGTTTGATCCTCATAAGGCTCGACTGCGATCGTAATCGTCTCAAAACCAGCATCTTGAGTCATGAATTTTTGCTGCGACCAAAGTACTATTAAATTTATTGTGGCATTTAGAGCTTACAAAAAACTATTTCTTATTTAACCAAGCTTCTAAATCAGCCAAACCCTCAAAATCTAAAACTGCCTCAGCAAGATTTTCTAAACGAGGGACGTGCGACCTGATAATTCGCGAATGCAGCTTTGGCGGCAAAGTACCAAACTTGCGCGTAAGCTGCTTCAAAATAATAATTGTAAGCGCATTCTTCATGCCCTCTTGGCGACCCTCTTGGCGACCCTCTTGGCGACCCTCTTGGCGACCCTCTTGCAAAATTTCTTGATATGTTACAGACTCACGCATGATATCTCTCCTCAAAATTTGCTTAATGATGTTTTTATTTAAAACTAGACCCGCTAACACATAAGTTGCTGCTGCTATAGTTTTACGAGTATTTAGTTCAGGGATTTGATCGATTTTTTGAGCGATTTCTTGGAGCAAACTTTCTTTGTTTCTGTCACTGACCAGTATAGCAAAAGGCAACATCCCCACATTCTCTAAAAATTTATCAGCGGACTGTTCCCATAATCTGATTACCTCAAATTCGTGAGAAGTTCTGCTGCCTTCAAATTTGTTTTGATAGACTACATCCGCACTTGTTTCTTTCAGGTAAATCACAACTTGGTGGATGTTTTTATCAGGGAATCTCCTTGTTGCGCGTACCCAATAGTCCAGCATCCGAAACGGGATTTGGCGATCGGCTTTGGTTTGAAACTCTAAATGTAATAGCAGTCCTTCAGCTTCGAGCAAAATCAAACTATCTGCACGAATTGGCTCCAATGCCAACTCTTGAGGTTGCACTTGAGTAAGCTGAATTGCTTCACCAAGTAGCCATGTGGCGATGTCAGTAGAATAGGTCTCAGCAATAAATTTGCAGATGTTATCAAACAAGATTTCTGAAATTAGCTATATATGGCTATTTAGGATATAGCAAAAGTTCCAAATTGCAATACGATAATTTTAAGTAGTATAGCAAAGATGCACCATTTAAAAGGGTTATTTTCTACATATTCAAATAATCCCATCGGCTGCCATTTCTTCGCGAGTGTAGTTAATAGAAAAATCTAAGAAAAAGCCGTAAAGTTCAATCTCAGCAACCGCAGGAAAAAGACGTAAAGTACTAATGCCTAAATTTTTAGGATTGTCTGCTAGCCAACCGAAAGCCTCTTTAGTATGCGCTCTCACGGTTAAGACTTCCCCATCTGAGGTATGGCAAAGAGATAGCTCAGCATCCCCTGGTTTTAAGTGCATTTCGCTATAAATTTGCCCTAGCATTCGCCATTGCTGCCGCCAATAAGTCATCCCTTGCTTCTCATGGTCGATCGCATATTCAGCCAAGTTTGCAATATTCTGCCAAGTAATATCTTCTCGCTGAAAAAATAGACGCAGCTCGCTGATAGCTTGTTCACATTCTCCTTCAAATTTAAGTAATGGGATTGGATCGGCTAAACGACGAGGTGTTTTGCCCAAAGTCATTAGTGATTGAATTACGGTTGATTCTATCTGGCTGGATAGCAGCTCCTTGGCTTTTTGAGTTTGCCAGATTACGCCTTGTTGAGTAGTGGCATACAATGCAGGCAGACGATTCAGTACATATGCACATACATCGTCAACACCCACTTTGCGCGGTAAAACATTTGCCATATGAATCAATTGATTTTTTACTTCTTGTTTTGCTAAATCTTCTAAAACATTGATTAGGAAGTAAGAAGCTGAAAGGATATAGGAGTTAAGTTCAGGATTTGGCAGTTCAACGTTATTATGCCAATCCCGATGCTCATGCTGATGAACATCTTTACGATTTAAATAACCTTTAATTTCTCGCAATCGGTTGCGATCATTAATGCTCAAACTTAAATATTCTGATGTGTGACTGACTAGACTGAGTGCTTCCTGAAAAACCCGCGGTACTTGATGCCATTGCAAAGTCGGCTTGCTAAAAAGTTTTTGTAATCTGGTCAGAATATGAGCGGGTGTCTCGACCTTACTAGCCTCAATTTTTGTCGATTTTCGCAAAGGATCACGCTTTACTCCGAGCAAAGCCTGCTGAACAGCACTGACTATCTGTGGCTGGAGTTCACTATGGGCACGTTTGCGTTGCTGCAACCATCCTCGGCTTGTACTTGCATAAAGTGTAGGTAATCGATTTAGCGCAAAAGCAGCTACCTCGCTAAGGTTAATTGCTTCGCGGGCGGTTTGGCTGAGATGGTTGAGTTGTTCTTGTACTTCGACGACAACGATTTCCTCAAGAACATTTTTGAGGCTAGTCATAAGCTTTTACTGCTAAAAATTTTATATTTGATAACCCTTATACATATTTAACCCAAGTTGCTACCTATCAAAAACCGTCTCAAAACAAGTTAAAAACAGCCTATCTAAGTGCTAAACAACGCTTTTTTTGTATAAAAATCTAGCATTTTTTATTTTGATTTTAGTTTTGGATGAATAGGTAGCAACTTGGGTTAGGTTAATTAATTTTTATTCCTAAGTTGCCCAAAATTAAAGTAATGCATAGCAATCGTTGAAAAGCTCCAAAACTAGAGAATAGCGCATTTTGCAAGGCTCATCGTGGTTACTCTAGGGAGAATTAGTATCAAAAATTGTCATTTGTGCTTCATTTCGTGTCTCTTTGCTCGGTCGTGATGATGACTTTGCCATGCGATCTCCTTTGGTGTTTCCGCCCGATCGCAATCCAGTGGCAATATGGCTATTTTTTGCGATTTGTTCTAATACCTGCTTAGCACGATTGATCACACTCGCGGGCAAGCCTGCTAAGCGCCCCACTTCAATTCCATAGGAACGATCAGCGCCGCCTTCTTGGACTTGATGCAAAAAGATGATTTCATCTTCTAGTTCTTTGACAGTCACTTGGAAATTTGCCACATTGGGCAACAAGCTCGCTAGTTCATTAAGCTCATGGTAATGGGTTGCAAAAATCCCGCGTGCTTTGATTTTATTAGCGATATACTCCGCAACTGACCATGCGATCGCCATACCATCAAAGGTCGAAGTGCCGCGTCCAATCTCATCAAGCAGTACTAAGGAATGATCCTTAGCATGATTGAGAATATTTGCAGTTTCATTCATTTCCACCATAAACGTAGATTGCCCTGTGGCTAGATCATCGACTGCACCAACACGGGTAAATATGCGATCGCAGATCCCCAAGGTCGCCGATTCCGCAGGGATAAAACTACCAACTTGAGCCATCAGTTGAATTAGTCCAACTTGTCGCAAATAAATACTTTTACCGCTCATATTGGGACCAGTTAGCACTACTAAATCTGGACAATCAGGAGCTTGATCATCATGCCCTAAATAAGTGGAATTGGGAACAAAGAAACCTGCGGGGAGAGACTGCTCGACCACAGGATGACGACCATTGTGAATTGCGATCGCGCGATCATTGGTAATTTGGGGACGGCAGTAATTATAGGTAACGGCTACTTCAGCTAGGCTACACAAGACATCGGCGGCGGCGAGAGCAGTAGCGAGGATTCGCATTGGTTCGATATGCTTAGCCGTATGTAATCTCAACTCCACAAATAAGTCATATTCCAACTGCTTTAACTCACTATCAGAATTAAGAATCCTTGTCTCTCGTTCCTTTAGTTCTGGCGTAATATAACGCTCTTCATTTGTAAGAGTCTGCTTGCGAATGTAATCGGCTGGAGCCTGTTCACTTTTGCCCCGCGAGATACTAATGTAATAGCCAAAAGCCTTATTGAAGCCAACTTTGAGCGTATTAATACCCGTGCGTTCTTTTTCCTGCTTCTCAAAAGAGGCTAGCCATTCCACATCATCACGACTCTGCTGACGCAGACGATCGAGTTGTTCATTGACTCCTGAACGAATGATATTGCCTTCAGTAATATAAATCGGTGGTTCTTCAACGAGCGTGCGTTGTAACTGCGAACCAAGTTGTAACAGTTCCGATGGCACAGACTGTAGAGCTTTTAAATAGCGAGAATTAGATTTGGCGACAACATCGGCAACATCGCGCATTCTTTCTAGTGACATTGCTACAGCAATTAGGTCTCGCCCATTTGCCGTACCTGCTCCAATCCGACTGCATAGACGTTCGATATCATAGATTTGGCTCAAACAACTTCGCAAATTTTTGCGGAGAGAATGTTGTTTGAGTAATTCGGTAATAGTATCAAGACGTTCATTAATGGCGGCGATATCCTTGAGAGGTTGTAATAGCCAGCGCCTTAAAGCTCGGCTCCCCATGCCTGTAGTGGTTTTATCAAGCGCCCATAATAGCGAACTATAGTAAGTGCCATCGCGAACAGTTTGGGTGATTTCTAAATTGCGGCGCGTTTGGTTATCGAGAATTAGATAATCGGCGATCGCATAGGTAGAAATTCCTTGCAATGGCATTTTCACACTTTTTTGAGTGGATTCTAAATATTCTAAAATGCCACCTGCTGCTCTAATTGCTAAAGGTAGGGCTTTACAGCCAAAACCCTCCAGCGATCGCACTCGGAATGTATCAAGAATACGCTGCTTTGCTTCGGCTAAGGCAAAAGGAGATTGCGATCGCGGTGTATAGCAAAAGCTTTCAGGCAAAACGCTATAAGGCCCTGGTAAAACGGATTGTTGTTTTTGTGAAATTCCTTCCCAAAACGCTCCAATTTTCTCAGCTTTGGAACCGCGAAATAACTGCGGATTTGGCACATCGATGGGAATCAAAACTTCAGCAGGTTGTAATCGTAATAGTTCTTGAATTAAATGCTCAGTGCTATTTAACTGTGTGACGGAAAACTCGCCTGTAGAAATATCAGTGTAAGCCAAGCCCCAATTCTCACCGCCATTAGCAATCGCTACCAAGAAATTATTTTTTTTAGCCGCCAGCATTCCCTCCTCGATCACTGTACCTGGGGTAATTACTCTAGTAACTTCTCGACGTACTAGCCCCTGAGCTTCGGAGGCAGTTTCCATTTGATCGCAAACAGCGATCGAGTAGCCTTTTTCAACTAATTGATTGGCATAGCGATCAAGAGCATGATGAGGAATTCCTGCCATGGCAATGCGCCCAATCGTTTTGCCCCCATCACGACCTGTTAGTACTAATTCCAATTCCCGTGAAATTAGCTCGGCATCTTCAAAAAAAGCCTCAAAAAAATCCCCCAGCCGATACAACATCACCGCATGAGGATACTGCTCTTTCATCTCAATATAATGCAGCATCATCGGTGTGAGGGCATCGCGATTAACTAGAGCCGACGATAGAGCTAATTCAGCCATTCAAATTTTGGTCATAAAACAATGTTATTCAACCATTGTAAATGGCATTTTGACTCTATACATACCAATTAGGATTCATCCAGCGCTTTGCTCTCAAAGCTAAACCAATAAATTCTTTAAAAGTTTTGCTAAGCAACACTTTTAAAGAATTCTATAAACCCCAAAAAGGGGATGTAGTGCGAAGTGCCACATCCCCTTTTTGGGGTTTTATCTAGCTATAGCCTATAATCAAAAGGTAATTATTCATGGTTTGGATCTAGGTGGCACTTAAGTTTAAATTTGCGATCGCCTCCGATTTGCACATCGCATTGCCGCATACGATTTGGCAGCATCCTTCGCGATTTCATCTCGTTGAGTACAGTATCCCCGCATTTGCAGAGGTGCTGTCGCAACTGGCTACCCTAGATTTAGACTTTTTACTTTTACCAGGCGATCTCACTCAGCATGGCGAGCCAGAGAACCATCAATGGCTATCAGATTGCCTCGCTCAACTTCCCTATCCTGTCTATGTGATTGCAGGAAACCATGACGTACCAAGAATAGAAACCTTAGATCAGTTCACTCCTCACTATACTAAGTTTGGGTTTAAATATGGGCTTAGCGAACCAAATAAACTCTATTATGAATGTGAAGTATTGCCTAATGTACGCCTAATTGGATTGAATTCTAATCAATTTGATGCTGATGGTCAACAGATTGGCTGGATTGATGAAGAGCAGTTAGATTGGTTGCAATTGGTTCTAGAAAATCAAGATTATGAATTGAATCTAGTAACCATTCATCATAACGTGTTGGAGCATATGCATGATCAGTCACGCAATGCTCTCGGCAAGCGCTATATGCTTGGCAATACTGAGCGCTTATGCAAAATTTTACATCAAGCAAATGTGAAGCTGGTTTTTACTGGACATCTGCATGTGCAGGATATTGCCTATAGCGATCGCTACAATCTTTATGACATCACCACAGGCTCTTTGGTCAGCTATCCTCATCCATATCGCGTTCTTAATTACATTTCCGATGCATCAGGCGATCGCTTAGAGATTGAATCTTTTCGAGTCAAATCAATTCCTGAGCAAGCTGATTTATTGCATTTCTCACGGGAATGGATGGGTGATCATTCGCATCCATTTGTTCTAAGATTATTGACGCATCCACCTCTTAATTTACCTCTAGAGCTTGCCGAGACTCTCACTCCTGAGCTTCGCTATTTTTGGGCTTATATTGCTGATGGCGATGCCAAGTTTGAGTTTCCCAATTTCCCTTCAGTGGCAAAAGAATATTTTGAAGCATTTAGTGATATTCCTCCCAAGGATAATAATATTACGCTAGTTCTGAAATAGACCGAAAAAAGGTGTCACGAAGTGACAATTTTTTTCGGTCTATTTCAGGACTTAAGAAAAATTTATTGATTAGATAAACTAGGCTTAACCCGATAGTGTCGAGAAACACATAGGATTACAAATGTGTACCTCACGCTTTTATGACATATACGTTCTCAAGTTTCAATCTTAACTCCACAACTTCAGTAACTGACTGGCGGCGATCGCTCGAAGAAATTTATCGCGGTCGCACCATGCACACTTACAAAAGTGGACAAATCATTCCCATGTATCCCCATGAAGTATGGGTGGTTTGTCGCGGAGTGGTGCAACTCAATACCTTGCATCCTTCAGGTGATGAAGTTTTGGTTGGCTTTGCGGTGCAAGCAATGCCCTTTGGCTTACCTCTGACAAACCTCGACCCATATCAAGCGATCGCTCTATCAGATATTGACTTAATGCGTTTCACTTTGATCGAGTTAGAGAATTCACCACTGCTCTATCAAGGGATTTTGCAACACCTCAATCGTCGGCTTCAGCAAACCGAGTCTTTATTAGCCCTAGTCAGTAACAAACGGGTAGAAGAGCGTCTCCGTCAAATTCTGCTTTTGCTCAAGCAAGAAGTAGGTATTTCTGTTGAAGGTGGAACTCGTTTAACCGTTCGCCTTACGCATCAACATCTTGCCAGCGCCATTAGCAGTACTCGTGTAACTGTGACTAGAGCAATGAAGCTATTACAAGATGAAGGATGGCTAAAGGTTGATCGTGATCGGCATATAGTTCTTGTGTAGACTTATAGCGCTTTGCGCTCAAAACCGAACCAAGAAATTTTTTGAAAGTATTGCTAAGCAACACTTTCAAAAAATTTCTTGGTTCGGTTGATCAATAATTTCTGTAATAAATAGGGTTGTGACGCAAAGCGCCATAACCCTATTTAAATATAAAAAAAGGGCGCTTAGCGCCCTTTTTTTATTTCTTGAGAATGGTAATAACAAGAGCAGTGGTTTCAGTTACGGGCTTAACACCTTCAGGGTAGGCGATTTCGCTAACATGGACACCCTTACCGATATCAAGATTAGTAATATCGATTTCAAAGCTTTCAGGGATATTGTTAGGAGCACAGGCTACACGTACATGGTTTTTGATTGTGTCAATGGAGCCGCCACCAACTTTTACACCCACTGGTACACCGACGAAGTGCAGAGGAATGTCTACTTCGATCTTCGACTGAGACTCGATCGCAAAAAAGCTGAGGTGATAAATAGCAGGTTTGTAAGGATGGTTTTGAACTTCGCGCAATAATGTTTTGCCTTTGAAGTCGCCATCAGTTACATTTACTTCGATCATTGTGTTGTTGATCGTGGCTTCACGCAACAGAGTAGTTGCTTCTTTAGCATCTAAAGTAATCGAGATCGACTCATCGCCTTTATGTCCATAAACAGTTGCAGGAATTTGACCATTGCGACGGAGGGCGCGATTGTTAGCGGGAGGACGAGTAGTAGCGTTTATTTGTAGTTGCATTTTGATAATTGAGTGATTGGTGATATAGTGATTAATTTTTAATTTCGTTTTCATGAAAATAAAATTAAAAAATCTAGGCTCTCAACAAGCCACGCTTGGGACCATGAATTGGGTCTTCCACTATGATGGTTTGTCCTCGGCTTGCGCCTAGAGAGATGATCGCGATCGGAGTGCCCGTCAGATCAGCAAGAAACTCAAGGTAGTCTTTTGCTTCTTTGGGCAAATCCTCAACGACTTTGCATTCACTAGTTGATTGCTTCCAACCAGGAAGGGTTTCGTAGATGGGGATTGCTCTAGCAAATGCCCGAGCATCACTTGGGAAGTCGTGGACGACTTTGCCATCAAGTTCGTAGGCAGTACAAACTTTGATTTCTTCGAGATCGTCGAGGACATCAAGTTTGGTGACAGCAAGGCAATCTAGTCCATTAATGCGAACTGCATAACGACCAATTACGCCATCAAACCAGCCGCAACGGCGTTTGCGACCTGTGGTTGTGCCAAATTCTGCACCGCGCTCACCGATGTGATTGCCAATTTCATCATGTAACTCAGTGGGGAAAGGTCCTTCTCCAACACGAGTTGTATATGCTTTGGCAACGCCGATGACGCGATCGATGCAAGTTGGACCTACGCCCGCTCCAATACAAGCACCGCCTGCGACAGGGTTTGAGGATGTAACATAAGGATAGGTTCCATGATCAAGATCAAGTAAAGTTCCTTGTGCACCTTCAAACAAAATATTGCGCCTTTCACGGATAGCTGCGTCAATTTTTAGTGAAGCATCGACCACATGAGGACGCAAGCGATTTGCATAGCCGCGATATTCTTCTATGATTGATTCGACATCAAGCGGTTCTAAATTATAGAGCTTTTGTAAAACAATGTTTTTTTGCTCGATCGCCCAACGCAGCTTTTTCGGCATACGTTTTTCATCCATCAGATCAATGATACGAATACCAACACGCTCAGATTTATCAGCGTAGGTCGGACCAATACCACGTCCTGTTGTACCTATTTTATGCTCAGCTCTTTGTGCCTCAGAGGCGCGATCAAGCTCTCGGTGGTAGGGCATTGTGACGTGGGCGGTTTCAGAAATAAACAGGTTTTCTGTCGATATACCCAAATCTTTGAGTCGATCCACTTCTTCAAGAAGCACCTTCGGATCGATCACAGTGCCATTGGCAATGATGCATTCCGTTTTGGGATACAGGATTCCTGAAGGAATCAGGTGTAGCTTAAAGGTGCGATCGCCAACGACGACCGTATGTCCTGCATTATTACCGCCTTGATAGCGGACAACGACATCTGCGGAGCGGCTCAGCAAGTCGGTAATTTTGCCTTTACCTTCATCACCCCACTGCGCCCCAATAACAATTACATTAGCCAAGGGTCTTTATGCTCAATCAATAAAATCTCACAATCGTCAATTATCACAAAGGATTGTATTGATTGTCAATCACTTTCTTTGAAAATCAGAAATTTTAATTGTGAAACTGATTTTTAAAATTAGAATTTCCAGCCAAAAATAAAAGGGTGTGCTTTGCATATCCTTTTATTTTTGGAGCTTAAACTTTTTTCAGCAGCTCGATCGCAGATTCAGCTGCTGCAAGTCCTGAATGATAGGCAGCTTCGATATTTTTGCCAGCGCACCAATCACCCGCACATACAAGAGACAAAGGTATTGACGTGGATAAACAAGAAACTCCTAAAGACTCTTCGGCGAGGGCATAGCGCCAACGATGAACTTGCCACCATTCAGGACTGGCTAACCATTTTTCTAATAATCTGCCAACTTGATTGAGCAATGGCTTACCTGCGATTTCTAGATCTGGCTCTTCCATTGATTGTTTGGCAAATTCAGCAGTACTTTGTAAAACGAAGACGGGTTGCACAGCTTTATCTGGATGTTTGCTGCTATCGTAGCTAATCCAGTCAAGGATCGGATCATCAATACATCTAATTGCTTGCCATTCTACTGGCACAGAATTACTGGCATTGTACCCAGCCATGATTGTTACACCGGGGAAGAATTTGACCGACTGCACAGCTTGCAAAAAACTTGGTGCTGGTGCTAGTACTTCTTCAAATATTGGCAGAAACTGGGGTGCAGGAATAGTGGACACGATCACTGAAGTTTCGAGGACTTCTTGGCGATCGGTCACTAATTGCCATTTGATATCGTTGTGACTAACACCGACAATACGGGCATTGTTAATTATCGGAATTTCGTTAGCAAGATATTTTGCGATCACGGTCATACCCATCGGACAGCAATATCGAGGATGGCGCTCATCAGCATTGGGCGGACGCAATCCAGATGCTGACAGTTGATAAACATTGCGTGTCCATTCTTGAACGAGGCTCTTTTCTTGCAGTTTACGTACAAACCTACCAAAGCTATCACTCTTAACTGAAAGCAGTTGTGCGCCATGATCGACCCAAGTACCTTGCAAGCGTCTAGTTGCCATACGTCCACCGACTCCTGCGGATTTTTCAACGATGGTGACATCTAGCCCTGCTTGCTTTAGTTGTTGAGCACAGGTTAAACCTGCCATCCCTGCGCCGATCACGATTACATCTTTCATACAGTTTCAGTTCATGCCTCTTGAAGAGCTTAGCTCATCTTGATCGCGATTTTAAAGTTATGGTGGCTCACGTCCACCATAACTTTAAAGTGTATCTTGCATTTTTTCGCCATCATGATATGCAGCAAACAATACAGGACAGGTTTTACCCCATGCGATCGCCCCAGTAGCATCGAGGCATATTGCACCAAAATCGCGATCGCGACTTTTCGCCTCATTAATCGATTTTTCGACCGCTTGCTGAAGGGTCATGCCATCGGTAACGCGCACCACCACTCTAGTAGCAAAGCCTTCATCAAGAATGTCTTCGCCCACACCAGTACAGCTTACGCCTGCAAACTTAGTCGCATAGTTACCCGCAGGAGTCGCTGAGTCGCTGACTCTACCGATACGCTCAAAGCCACGTCCACCCGTTGAAGTTCCTGCACAAATACTGCCATATTGATCAAGAACCACGACACCGATTGTTCCCATTGCCACATCTGCCATTTTGCGAGTGAAGTTGGTTTTGCGTTCTTCCACCCATTCGGCAAGGCGTTCATCTGTGAGGGGATTGTAGATAGGAATGCCTAATTCGCGGGTGAGCTCCGCCGACCCGTAATCAGATAAAACGCGATCGTCACTAGTTTGCAGATGTTTTGCGAGATCAATAGGATTTTTGACTCGCGCCGTATTGATGACACCACTAAAACTTTGGCGATCGCCGTCCATAATTGAGGCACTCATCCGCACCTGTCCATCGGACTGTAATACTGAGCCAGTTCCCGCGTTAAATCGCGGATCATCTTCGAGCATTTGGCAAGCCTTGACGACAGCATCGATGGCCTTAGCGCCATCTAGAAGCATCGGATAAACGGTTTCGAGTACGGCAAATAGAGATTTGCGGACAGGTTCATAGCCGCCTTTACTCTCTACAGTGCTACCAGCACCGCCATGAATAATAATTTTTGGTTGCATTTTTTGTTTGGTGATTGGGAATTGGTAATTGGTCTCTTAGAATTTAAATTATTGATTGCCTATAGCCTCAATAAACTTGAGCGTAGCTAAATCTTTTTATGTGGCATTAGATCTAAATTTCAGATCGTATTGACATTGCAAGAATTTGGACAATTCGATTGATGCTTAATGTCACTATTTCTTATAGTCCACTTTTCTTTACACCATAAACAAATATACTCACGAGGGTAAGGATGCTCACTATATTCCCTCCAAGTTGGAGATGCTACACCTGACCTGATAATTTCAGGATATCCGTTGTAGCTGTTCGGCTTTGTGACAAGAATCTGAAAAGTCTTTTTTAGATTTAACTCAACTTCGGTACTAAGTTCTTGTAACTCTTTTAGTTTCTCTCTCAAATCTGGGAGCGCATATAAAAAAGCAGGTGCTGACTCCCGATCATTTTTCATTTTACCCATAGCAATTGATTCAACCTACTCAATTAATAATTTTGAGATTCCCAAAACTTAGCACTCAGCACCATGTCAAGATCACGGCTAAACCGCCATGTATCAGGAAAATCTGTATCATATTCAACTCTTACTATCTCTAGAGCAGTGGCAAACGAATCATCAAAGGAATGCATGAAGTGTCGTTTGAGGCTGGGAGATTGCCTTAGAAGTTTTTTAAGTTCATCGCGTTGGTTAATGATCGTGACTTCCCATCCTCTAAAACAGTCAGGCATATCGACATAGCAGCGTTTTAGAATATGTTCGATTAACCTTTTGAGTCTGGTCTCGACTTCTCGTTTATGACTGCCCGACAAACCTTCTAACTCCTCGATTAAGTTCTCAACATCAAGATTATTGAAATCGCCAGCTTTCAACTGCGCGATCGCTATCTCTAACCATAAATCGAGATCGCGATCATACAAACTGACTCGCTCTGCTGATGGTGTAGCAATTGATTGCGTCATTTACTTCTCCTTTATTCAAGATTGTATCTCAAGGTGATGTAGAGGTAATTCAGGAATTGCCTCTACATCACCTTGAGAAATCAGCCTTACAATTCGCCAAATCCCTTTTTCTTTTTCTTCTTCTTGCCATAGGCAGGATTTCCAGATGGTGCTTGATTTCCTCCCATACCAGGGAAGCCGCCGCCCATGTTTGGCATACTTGGAAAATTCGGCATCTTGCCTTGTCCCATTTGCTGCATCAAAGCCCGCATTTTCTGGAAATCAGCAACGAGCTTAGTTACATCCTGAAGCTTGTAACCTGAACCATTGGCAATGCGTTGTTTGCGGCTAGGACTCTTGGCAATCAGGTCAGGATCTTTGCGCTCCTGCTTCGTCATGGAACCAATCATCGACTCACAACGCTTGAGTTGCTTCTCGGCTTCTTGAATTTGCGCGTCATTAATCTTCATCCCCGGAAGCATTTTCAACATCCCACCAAAGGAACCCATGTTTTTCATCATGCGGGTATTTTTGAGGAAGTCGTCAAAATCAAACTGAGCTTTAAGAATTTTTTCTTGAAGTTGAGCTGCATCAGTGATGTCGATTTCTTCTTGAGCTTTCTCCACCAGAGTTAGCACATCACCCATACCCAAAATCCGTGAAGCCATCCGTTCAGGATAAAAGGGTTGTAACGCTTCGACCTTTTCGCCAACACCGATAAATTTGATCGGCTGTCCTGAAATTTGCCGCACAGATAGCGCTGCACCACCACGAGTATCGCCATCCATCTTTGTGAGAATAGCGCCCGTAATCCCAATCTCCTCATGGAATGTACGTGTTAGTGTTGCCGCCTCTTGCCCTGTCATCGCATCGACAACCAGCAGCACTTCATCGGGTGCGATCGCATCCTTGACGCGCTTGAGTTCATCCATCATGTCGCGATCGATCTGCAAGCGTCCCGCCGTATCGACGATTACGGTATTAACGCCTAATTCCTTCGCCTTAGCCAAGCCTTGACGCGCAATCTCCACAGGGTCAGCATCGGCCCCCATTTCAAAGACTGGCACATTAATTTGCTTGCCGAGAGTGATCAACTGATCGATCGCCGCAGGACGATATACGTCAGTGGCGACCAGTAAAGCCGTGCGCTCTAGTTTACGCAAATGTAAAGCTAATTTGGCGGTAGCAGTCGTTTTGCCAGTACCCTGCAAACCTGCCATTAAAATTACTGTGGGGGCATTAGTTGCCTCGGCAAGTGGCACATTTGCCTCGCCCATTGTCCTTACCAATTCGTCATAGACGATCTTGATAAATTGCTGATCGGGGCGTACCCCAGCGATCACATCAGCGCCTTGCGCCTGTTTGGAGATTTCTTCGACAAATTCTTTGACAACTTGTAGGTTGACATCTGCCTCTAATAGCGCTCTGCGTACTTCACGAATCGCGCCCTGTATATTGGAGTCAGAGATTTTGTCCTGTCCGCGTAACTTTTTCCAAGCCGCCTCAAATTTATCGGCGATTTCATCAAACATATATAGTTTTGCTTTTGCTGTTTTTGGTTCTACCTACTAATTTACATTCACCACCGTGACATTGATCGCTATCTGAGAAAATTGCGGTAGGGAATTTCTCTGGATTCAGACTGTTCTGTGAAATAAAAAAGTAATTAGGAATGAAAAATAAATAACTTGTGCATTTCAGTTATTTTGAGGAACGGCTCTATAATTCCATTTAGGAAGATATTCATCAAAAATGATCGGTAGATTTTCCTTGAAACCATCAGCGACTTCTCTACCTTTGGCATAGACCTTATCCATAAGATTGACAACTACACTCAAGCCAGTTTTGGTAGAAGTTTTTTCAATGAGGGATTTTACTAACTCAATACTGGTAAAAACACCTCCCTGACAAGCTCTGGTCACATGAGGGAATAAACGATGCTCAATGGGATTGTATTTCGATGTATAGGGATATAGTTTTCCTATTCCTTTAAATCATAAAAAGGTAGGAGAAATTGGTGAACTTAGAAGTGGAAGAATGATCTATGAGTTTATTGAAATGGCTGAAAATGATGTAGCTGCTATTGCTTTTCGATATAAATATCTTATTAAAACGGATATAAAAAATTTTTATCCATCAATTTATACTCATAGTATCCCATGGGCTTTACATGACAAGGCTGTTATTAGGCAACCAAATAAAAGAAACGATTATGAGTTTATTGGAAATCGTTTAGATAAGCTTTTTCAAAATGCTAATGATGGTTGTACTAATGGAATCCCAATAGGACCTGTTGTATAGCAACGTAAGAGATAGATAGGACAATTCAAAACCCAAAAGATGGCAGAGCTTCGCTCTGCCATCTTTTGGGTTTTATGTCCTAAGCAAAGCTTACATTGCTATATCAGATTTAATTTCTGAAATAGTTTTATCAGGGGTAGATAGAGAACTATCAAAATCACTCAATCAAGATGTAGTTGTAGTCAGATTTAAGGATGATTATCGCATTCTTGCTAAAAGTGAGTCTAGTGGTCGATCTGTTGTCAAAGCTCTTCAATCAGCCCTAAAAAGTTATCGTCTTGAACTAAACGATGGAAAAACAGCGAGTTATCGTCTGCCAAGTGGTCTTTTTAGAAACTGGGTATCAGAGTATCACAGTGCTAATCCTCATCCGAAGTCATCCTATGATTTCAAGCGATTTAAGGAAGTATACTTATCAGTTATAGAAATTGATAAAAAGAATTCTGGTTGTGGGGTTATAGATAGATTTTTAGCAGATATCATAACTAAACATGACAAGATCCGAATTAAAAAATTAGACAATAGATCACTAATTAAGGTAATAAGTTTATTACTTATGCTTGCAGACTTACGGACAAAATCATTTCCAAAAATTTTAGCTATTATTGAAGCTATTATAAAATCTCCTTTTGGCTCAAAGCACATAGACTTGATATTTGAACATCTTGAAGAATTTCTTGTTAAGCTAAAGTCAGAAGAGATGAATAATAGATATTTAGTTACTTGGATTATCTACTTTATTAGGTCAAATAGTCTTGAGAGCAAACTTAAAGACAGCAGTTATCAGTTTACAGATCCTATAGTGTGTGCAACTTACAATGATAAATTCACTGCATTTAGCGAACACAAGGATTTTGAGATTTTCTCCAGCGTAAAAACAATGGCAAAAAAAATTACGATGTTAGAACATCTTGACGTTTTCAAACCTCAATAACAACTTAAACTATCGTTGGTAAGTTGAATACAAAGATGTCAGACGAATAAAATCACTAAGTTTCAATTAAATATTTTATGAAACCAACAGTTATATATCTTCCCCAAGAGACCGAACAAGTCCTTGAGCACCTATCAGTACAAGGAGGTAAAACACCTTCAGAAATTGTTCAAGAAGCAATCCAACTTTATGTTGTGAACAAGAAAAAGGCATTGCCTAAATGCGTTGGCATGGGCAAAAGCGGTATCTCAGATCTCTCTGAACGAGTAGACGAACTACTCTGGAAAGAATGATTAGAGTTATTGCTGATACTGGCGCAATCATTTCCCTACTTGATGAAGACGACAAACACCATGCCGCAGTTGTTGAAGTCGCTCAATCATTTGACTTCTGATTCCTATCACAGTCCTCCCCGAAGTAGACTACCTAGTTACAAAATATCTCGGTGAAGCAGTTGTCAGATCTTTTCTAGAAGCGATGACAGAAGGGGAGTTTATCTATTTACCAATAGAGATTGAAGAAATTCGGCGCACTACGGAAATTATGGCTCGATATTCTGATATCCCCATAGGCTTTGTTGATGCCAGTTTGGTAGCCCTTGCCGAAAGTCTTAATATCCATAGGATTTTGACTCTAGACCGTCGCCACTTCAATATCATTAGACCTGAAGGCATCGACTACTTAGAACTATTGCCGTAATTTAGCAATGCAATCATAGATAGAGCTTTGAGTCATTGGGGCGATCGCTATCATGCTTTCTTTAAAACGCTCAAAAGCAATCTTAGCTTCTTGGATCTCTGGAGCAATTAACCAAAATCTGTATAACACCAATTCTTTTCCAACTTGCCACTCAAAACGTATCTGAAGTAAAGGACTTACCCATTCAGGATTCATTATGTTTGATTGGAGCTATATAGAAACTGCTGATGATCGCGATCGCAAGCCACCAAAGTAATTGAACTTGAGGACGATACCAAACTGTATCAAACAAGCCATGCGTCATCATGCCAACGATTGTCGCGATCGCCGCGATAATCCATAAACCATCCATATTGCGATCGCTTCTCAATCGATTCAATGCAATCCATGCTTGGCGAAAGATGGAGAAAATCAGCCATCCATAGCAAATTACGCCAATAATTCCTGTCTCAACAGTTAACTCTAATGGCACTGAATAAGCTCCGAGGGCACTATAACCAGATCTCTGATAAAGCGGGTAAACCAAATTAAAAGCTTTATTCCCAGGTCCAATTCCCAAAATTGGTTTGACTTTGATCATATTCAACACTGACATCCACACATTGACCCGAAAAGCATTACTGCTATCTTCCGTTCCAAAAATACTGACAACACGCTTACGCAATGTTGGAACCAGAATTGTCCCCAAAGCGATCGCACCAGCAGTTCCGCCAAAAGTAACTGGCAAAGTCCAAGTTGGTAAACGCTTGCCCCACCAATAAACTAATAGAAGCACTAGGGCAAAGCTTTCAGCAGCTAATCCCAATAGTCCGCCACGGCTTTGCGTCTGAGTAATACAAAATGCGCCCAATATAGCAACGACTGCGCCCAATACTTTCATGCCCCAACTGCGCCAATGAATTGCAGCGATCGCACCTAAGGGTAAAGCTGGTATTAGATATCCAGCAAGGAGATTAGGGTTGCCAAGGAAACTATAAACCCGCGTAGTTCCAGCAGTCTCAGAAGTAATATCAGTCCATGTAGCTAATTCGGGTGCGCCCAGATACCATTGCTGCACTGCATAGGCACAAACTACTAATGCGGTTTCCAAATATGTTCCTACTAAAACCGATCGCCAACCCAAGCGCATCATCCGACTCATCGACACGAAGGCAATCATATAGATGGTTAGCTTCAACATGCCGTCGAGCGCAGCTACACGCACAGGTGAGAGCAGTGTGGCAATGAGGGCGATCGCCCAATAGCTGATCAAAGGTAAATGAATCGGTGTCCAAATTGGTACTGATTGATCCTCAGCATCACGCCGATCGCTAAGCCACATCATCAACCACGCGATTGCTACGGCAGCCCCAATTACCCCAGTTTGAGCATTTTCTAGAAAAGGCAAAGTGGCGACGAGAATAACTAACAAACCACCCAAAAATTTCGCACCTAATAAGCGGCTACCATCGCGCCAGCCCTGTAATGGGCTAATTAACTGCAAAAACTTATTGTAGACATGGAGAAATGGTAGTTTGAGCTTAGAATTCATACGGGGAGAATTAACTGGTTATGGACAGTGCAAAAATATTAGGTCTAAGAGACCTTACACCTTGTATCTTAGAAGAAAAGCACAGGCAGTAATTATTTTTTAAAGCAATGACGGACAAACTTGACTCCGCAGAAGCCTACAATGATCGCGGCATGGAACGTGCCGAAAATGAAGATTTTACAGGTGCGCTCGCTGACTATACCGCCGCGATCGCTATCGATCCCAACTATGCTGAGGCATACTACAATCGCGCCTACGATCGCTCTGAGCTCGAAGACTATGCTGGAGCGATCGAGGATTATAACAAAGTGATCGAACTCGCTCCTGACGCTGCACCAGCCTATTTTAATCGGGGCTTAGCCAAGGCGAAACTTGGTGATGCTGAAGGAGCAAATGCTGACTGTGAATATGCCAAAACCTTAGGGCTATAAGAGGAAAGGCGGCGATTAGCGCCGCCTTTCCTCTTTTTTTGGATTGGGAGGCGTAACATTTAGTTACAATAAACTACTGACTAATTGCCAAAGCACCACCAAATTCCTATGACCCGTGACCTGCGATCATTTCTCAATCTGCTCGAAGAACGCAAACAACTTCATCGTGTTAAAGCCCTTGTCGATCCTGAATTAGAAATTGCAGAGATTAGCAATCGTCTTTTACAGTCGGCGGGACCAGCACTGCTATTCGAGAATGTCAAGGGTTACAAAACTCCAGTTGCAGTAAATCTATTGGGCACAGTGGAGCGCGTCTGCTGGGCAATGGGCATGAAGGAGCAATCGGAATTAGAAGTACTCGGCGTGAAATTAGGCAAGCTGCAAAGCCCAAAACCACCTAAAAAAATCTCTCAAGCGATCGAATTCGGCAAAATTCTCTTTGATGTAGTCAAGTCTCGTCCCCAAAAAGTTCTCTTTGGAAATGCGCCTTGCCAAGAAGTTGTCTTACAAGGCGATGATGTCGATCTCGATCAGATTCCCATTCTCAAGCCCTATCCTAAAGATGGTGGTCGGGCGGTGACTCTTGCCCTAGTAATCACTAGAGATGTGGAGAATGGCATTCCTAATGTGGGCGTATATCGCTTGCAGCAGCAGTCTAAAAATACGATGACGGTGCAATGGCTGTCAGTACGCGGTGGTGCCAGACATTTGCGCAAAGCAACTGAGGCTGGAAAGAAACTGGAAATCGCGATCGCGATCGGGGTTGATCCAGTTCTGATTATGGCTGCGGCAACTCCCATTCCTGTGGATCTATCAGAATGGATTTTTGCTGGACTCTATGGCAATGAAGGCGTACAGCTTACTAAATGTAAAACCCTTGATTTAGAAGTTCCAGCCTGTGCGGAATATGTTTTAGAAGGAACGATTACACCCCATGAAGTGGGAACCGATGGACCTTTTGGCGATCACATGGGCTATTACGGCGGGATTAACGATCAAGCACCATTGATTCGATTCCATTGCATGACCCATCGTAAAGATCCAATTTATTTGACGACCTTTAGTGGCTTACCACCCAAGGAAGAAGCGATGATGGCGATCGCCTTAAATCGCATCTATACGCCGATCCTTCGCCAACAGGTTTCTGAAATCACCGATTTCTTCTTACCAATGGAAGCGCTGTCCTATAAAGCCGCGATTATTTCGATCAAAAAGGCTTATCCTGGTCAAGCTAGACGAGCTGCCCTAGCATTTTGGAGTGCCTTGCCTCAGTTTACCTATACCAAATTTGTGATTGTCGTTGACCATACGATTAATATTCGCGATCCACGTTTAGTAGTTTGGGCGCTCAGTTCCAAGGTTGACCCTACTCGCGATGTATTTATCTTGCCCGATAATCCCTTTGATTCCCTTGATTTTGCCTGTGAGAAGGAAGGGCTGGGCGGACGCATGGGTATTGATGCTACGACTAAAATCTACCCTGAAACCGATCGCGATTGGGGAGATCCATTAGAGAGCGATCCTGATGTGGCGGATATGGTGACGCGCCGTTGGGCTGAATATGGTTTGGCTGACTTGAAGCTGGATGGAGCCGATCCTAATTTGTTTGGCTATGACATTCACTAGCCTTAATCTACCTGTATCTCTGATACCACTGCCATTGATTGCCATCTCTGTGATTTGTTGTTTTACTGTTGCTAGATGACCTTTGTAGGTGTAATCGAGGATAAAAGTCTTGCGGGTACAGTTTTCGTTACGACAAATGTATCTTTTTTTGCCTGTAGCACTTTGTCCATGTCTATGAATATTTACCCCTCCACAGGTTGGACATTCAACTGCTTCTAATACCATGCTTTTTTCTTGGTCTATTGTAAATTTCAGTCTTTTATCTTGCAACAAACCTGAAACACTACCTTATTATTTAATGACTGCCTCTTGATGCCCCTCCTCTTTGAGTTCATACTCAATTAACTCCAAAAATTCTTTGAGCGCTTTCCCATATGCTTACTTCATCACATCAGGCTAAGGCAAGCGGATTACCTTTTTCAGACAATCCTTAAAAAAGTCCTTCCCATAATCCTTTGCCGCATCCTGAGCCAGACTTTCCAAAATGGGATAAACGAAACGACTACACCTGCCGCCTGCGTCACACCCCAAAGAACTAACCAATCAATCATCGCCTCAAACTCCAAGGATATGACTCAGGGATCTTGCCAGCTAAAGCAAATTTTTAGATCCTGCCTTATGTGGTTATTGTATCAAATCAGCTAAAGTTTTGCTGATATTTTTGCCTTGTCTAAATTCTGGCTTTTGATGCTTTTAACTAATGCGAATGTATTTACAGACACAGTTAGGGATTTTATTTAAGAGTGATCCCAAAGAAATAGCTAAAAGATTACAAACAAATGCCCCGCATTCTATAAATCGATGCAAGTATAGACAATATGTCAATCTGTCCTTATTTAGAAAATGAGCTACCAGTAAGCTCCACTTGATCCAAATGCACTTTATAGGAGCAGCAAGATAGGGCAACCTAATCATGAGAAAAAACAACTTAATTTCAGTAGTCGTCATCATTGGGCTGATTTTTGCAGCTAGCATTTGGTACGGGCGCAATAATGGCTTACTCCCAGTTGCCGCAGGTGACGAAGCAGTCTTATATGACGGGCTTTTTAACACGATCTTAGCGATCGCCTTCGGATTTTTCCTCGTAGTAGAGGGCGTATTGATCTATTCGATTATCAAGTTTCGTCGCCGTGAAGGTGATGACACTGACGGTCCCGCCATTCACGAAAACCTGAGTATTGAGATCATCTGGACAGCGATCCCCACAGTTATCGTAATGTGGGTAGCGATTTATAGCTTTGATGTCTATACCGCCATGCAAGGAACTCAAGACCTTAGCGGCATGGCTCATGGAGGGATGCACCAGACAGTAGCCAAATCCGAAAGAGGTGGTATGCCTATGTCAAAAGCAACCCTCGCCTCTTCAAATAGCGACGGAGTATTAATGGCAGGTACTCTTCCTGCTGGTAGCGATGATGTTTTGGCTATCAACGTTAGCGCCATGCAATTTGCTTGGATTTTTAACTACACAGACGAAATTGCTACTGCTGAATTGCATGTTCCTGTTGGTAAAAAAATTCGCCTAAACATGAATGCCGTTGATGTCCTTCATGCCTTTTGGGTTCCGCAATTACGTATCAAACAAGACGTTATTCCTGGTCGCGAAACCTATCTAGAATTTACCCCTCGCGTCGTTGGTGAATATCCAGTAGTCTGTGCTGAGCTATGCGGTTCTTACCATGGCGGTATGCGTACCACGATGGTAATTGACACTCCTGAAGACTATTCAAAATGGTTAAAAGAGCAGCAAGAAATTGCTAGTAACGATCCCGATGCGATCGTGGCTTCCCGTCCAGTCTCTGTAACCCAGATGTCTGATCAAGAATACCTCGCTGGTAAAGTCGCTCAAGCTGGTGGAGATATGCACATGATGCATATGAGTCATTAAAGGCTGAACACGAATTACGAATTATCAATTACGAATTACCAATTACTCTATGACCCAGACACTCATACCAACCCAAAGTTCGGGCGCGTTGGGAGCCGAACCCCAAAAAACTCTTTGGTGGGAATTTTTCACCTTTAGCGTCGATCATAAAATTATCGGGATTCAATATCTCGTCACTTCGTTTGTCTTTTATTTAGTAGGGGGACTGCTTGCCTCTGCTGTTCGAGTTGAGTTAGCAACCCCAGACTCTGATTTAGTCGATCCCGCTTTTTACAACAGCCTCTTCACCATGCATGGTACGGTCATGATCTTTTTATGGATCGTACCTGCTGTAACTGGAGGCTTTGGCAACTATCTGATTCCATTGATGATCGGAGCGCGGGACATGGCTTTTCCGCGTTTAAATGCGATCGCCTTTTGGTTGA
>Ga0209985_10000954_pt1 | contig 29827 bp, 28 predicted proteins | sample NOAtaG_FD_187305 | JGI IMG/M metagenome (GOLD analysis project Ga0209985, IMG submission 187305) | Freshwater lake microbial communities from Lake Erie, under a cyanobacterial bloom - NOAA_Erie_Diel6S_1000h metaG (SPAdes) (version 2) | ecosystem: Environmental > Aquatic > Freshwater > Lake ...
AGCGCGAACTGCCTGACGACCTTGTCGTTGTAGGACACCGTGCTCATCGGACCCCCGGACGAAGATGTTTTTGAAGGGCGCGCAATGTTCGCCTGCCCACCTTCGAGGAGGTATAGGTACAAGACGAATACGTAGAAGCCGCAGTTGCGGTCCGTGCGGTCACGCGTTCCCATCACTGCATGAAGACTTCACTTGGGATCACGCGTGGCGTGTCCGGCCTGGATGTCGCCATGGGCCTGCTCGTCGCGATGGCGATGTTCGCCGATGCGGCAAGCGCTCAGGCGGCAGGGGCGCCGATCGCGGGCGCGGCGCCGCGTGGCGCGCAGCTCTATCTCGATTGCGCGGCCTGTCACGGCGCCGATGGTGGCGGTGTCGTTGACGGCTCGGTGCCGGCGATCGGCGGGCAACCTGCCGCGGTCATCGCCGCCGCGCTGGAGGATTTCCGCGCCGCGCGACGCAAGGACCTGCGGATGCAGCACTTCTCCGATCCGCAGCACTTGGCTGGCCGGGACGAGGTGATGGCCGTCGCCGCGCATGTCGCGGGGCTGCGCCGCACGACGGCCGCCGGCACGGGCGACGGTACGCGGCTGGCGCAGGGCGAGGCGCTCTTCGCGCGCCGCTGCGCGTCCTGCCACGGCGCCGCGGCGACCGCGGCGGTGACCCCGCCCCGAGCCGCCTTGGCCGGGCAGCACGCGGCCTACCTCGCTCGCAAACTGCGCGACGGCACCATGACGACCGCGCAGGCGCGTCGTCACGCCGAGCTGGCGCGCGGGGTCGGGGATGCGGGCGTCGCCGCCCTCGCGGACTGGTTGTCGCGTTTGCCGCCGCCCTGAGCGGGGGCGGCGACCGTTCGCGTGTGGCTAGCGGCCTGTGCCGGACAGGCCGAGGTCGATCACCATGCGCACCAGTTGGGCGAGCGACTGCGCGCCCATCTTCTCCATGACGCGCGCGCGGTGGATCTCGACCGTGCGTTGACTGACCCCGAGATCGCCCGCCATCACCTTGTTGGCCTTGCCTTGGGTGACGAGCGCGATGACCTCCTGTTCGCGGGGCGTCAGGGACTCGTAGCGTTGGCGCACGGTATCGCGCTGCGCGAGCGTCTCGCGGTTCGCATGGTCGATGGCGAGGGCGCGCTGCACCCGGTCGATCAGGTCCTGGTCGCGGAAGGGCTTCTGCAGGAAATCGAAGGCGCCGTGCTGGATGGCATCGACCGCCATCGGGATGTCGCCATGGCCGCTGATGAAGATCACCGGGACGATGGCGCCGCGGCGGTTGAGCTCTTCTTGGAGCTCGAGTCCGCTCATGCCCGGCATGCGCACATCGAGCACGAGGCAACCGGGCTGTGCCGGGTCCCAGGCATCGAGGTATTCCTGCGCGGAGGCATGGGTCAGGGTGGGCAATCCCACGGACTTCAAGAGCAGGCGCAGCGAGTTGCGGACGGCGTCATCGTCATCGACCACGATCACGGCAGCGGTTCTGTTCAAGGTGTACTCCCGGCACGGCAGGGCAGATGGAGGATGAAGCGGGCGCCGCCCCCCGGGGCCGGCGCATAGGACAGGCGGCCTTGATGGGCCTCGGCGATGGTGCGGCTGATCGCGAGGCCAAGCCCGGTGCCGGATTCTTTGGTGGTGCAGAACGGATCGAAGATGTGCGCTGCGATGTCGGGCGGCACGCCGCCGCCGTTGTCGCGCACTTCGACGACCAGCGTCCCCTGCTCGTCGAGCGCCGTGGAGATGCGCACTTCCCGTGCCGACGTGCGCGATTCCACCACCGATTCGATGGCGTTGCGGAGCAGGTTCAGGAAGATCTGCTGGATCTGGATGCGGTCGAGCAGCATCTCCGGCAGGCCGGGCGCCAGATCCTGCACGAGGTTGACCTCGTTGAGGCGTGCGTCGCCGCGGATGAAACCCACGACTTCGCCGACGAGCGCATTGACCGCGGAGGGTTCGAGACGCGTCTCGCGGTTCTGCACGAGGGCACGCAGCCGGCGGATGATCTCGCCCGCGCGCAGTGCCTGTTGGCTGATCTGGTCGAGCGCGAGACGCACGTCACCGTCCGGGTCGACCTCACGCATGTCCGCGAGCGCGGTGAGGCGCATCGCTGCGTTCGCGTAGTTCGCGATCGCCGCCAAGGGCTGGTTGAGCTCGTGGGCGATGCCCGCCGCCATCTCGCCCATCGTGGCGAGTCGCGAGACCTGGGTCATGCGCTGCTGGGCCACCTGCGTCTCCTCGGCCGCCCTGCGGGCCGCCGTGACGTCCATCACCACGCCCGCGATGCGCAGGTCGCCGCGCGATGCCGCGGTGGTCACGTAGGTCGCCTGCAGGTGACGGGTCTCACCGGCCGGAGTGACGATGCGCATCTGCGCGCCTCGGGTGCCCGGCCCCGACAGCGCGCCCTGCCAAGCCTCGGCATGGACCGTCCGGTCCTCCGGGTGCACGGCACCGAGGTAGTCCGCGAGACCGACCGTCGCGCCCGTCCCGAGGCCAAGGATGCGGCCCATCTGCGGCGACCAGAACCCGCTGCCGTCGGCCGGATGGAAGACCTCGAAATTGCCGAGGCGGGCCAGATCCTGCGCCTCGTCGAGGAGGACCCGTGCACGCTCCATGGACTGTTCCATGGCGCGCCGGCCGGTGATGTCCTCGCCGGACGCGAAGAAGCCCGTGAGGCGCCCTTCGGCGCCGCGCATCGCGATGGCGCGCCAAGCGATCAGGCGCGGGGGGCCTTCGGCGCCGTGGACCTCGTGCTCGAAGTAGCGTTCGTCCGGGCTGTCGACGAGGCCCAGCGCGGCAAATTGGTCGAGCACGGCGTCGTGATGCTCGGGCGCGATCGCGACCTCCAGCCAGTTGCGGCCGAGCAGGTCGAGTTCGCGCCGGCCCAGCGTGTCGCAGCCCTTGCGGTTGATGAGTTGCACGCGATGATCCGCCGACAGGGCGACCAGTATCACCTGCGCCATCTCGAGGTACATGTTCGCCCGGTCACGTTCGCGACGGATCGCGGCCATCGCCTCGCGGCGCAGGGTGATGTCGTGCAGCAGCCCGATGAAGCGTGGCGGGTCCGATCCTTGGACCCGCCCGACGGACAGGAACACGGGGAACACGGAACCGTCCTTGCGCCGCGCATCGACCTCGCGGCCGATGCCGATGATGTGGGGCACATCGGTGCGCATGTAGCGCGACAAGTAGCTGTCGTGGGCGTCGCGGTCGGGCGCGGTCATCAGCATGCTGACGTTGCGGCCGATCACTTCCTCGGGCGCATAGCCGAAAAGCCGCTCGCCGGCGCGGTTGAAGGTCTCGACGGTGCCGCGCGCGTCGATGAGGATCACGGCGTCGACCGTCGCATCCAGCAGCGACTGCATCTCGGGTTGTGCGGACCGGGGCGGATCGACGGGCATGGGCTGCATCGGGAAGGGCTGCGGACGAAGAAATCCTAGCACGCGGGGGCATAGGTACATGCCGTAATGGTGCGGCGGGCTGCAGGGTGACACCTTGCGAGCCTTGCACACGGAAGCGATGGACGACCGCGACACGCCACGATGCACATCAACCTCAGTCCCATCCTGCTGTGCGCTGACCGCTCGAGCGAGGCACAGGACGCGCTGCGCAAGGCCTCGATCCTCGCGCGCTATCTCGATGCGAAGATCGAACTGTTCGCCTGCGACACCGAGCACGGCTGGGCGGTCAGCCAATCGTCGCAGAGCGAAGCGGCGAGGGCGGCGCTCGAATCCTGTCTCGCCGCGAGCCGCATCTATGTGGAAGCGCTGCGCGGGTCGATAGCGGCGACCGACCTGCAGATCGCCACCCGGGTCGCCTGCGCCCGTGGCGTCGCGGAGGGCGTCACCGAGCGCGTGCGCACCGGCGGCCACGCCTTGGTCGTCAAAAATTTCGATACGGGGCCGGCCCATGCGTGGCACGGGCCCACCTCGGCCGACCTGCGCCTCGTGCAGGCCTGCGAGGTGCCGCTGTTGTTGACCCGGGCCCGGCCGTGGTCGACGCCGCTGCAGGTCTGGGTGGCGCTCGATCTGCGGCGTTGCGACCTGCGCCACGGCCGCGCCGTGCTCGAGATCGCCCGCTTGCTCGCCGAGGGGTGCCGAGGTCGTCGGGTGGTGGCCTATGTCGAGCCGCACACGGGTGGCGACACCGACGCGGCGCGCACGTTGGAGGACGCCTGCCGGGCGTTCGGGCTGGCGCCGACCGATCTTCGATCGTTGTCCGGCGATCCGATGGAGGAACTGCCGAAGGCGCTGCGCTCGGGCGGCGCCGATCTGCTCGTGATGGCGAAACCCGCGTCCACTGCGGGCCGTCACGCCCGGCAACCGCTGGTGGAGCGTTTGTTGGGGCTTGGGGACTGCGACGTGTTGCTCGTGCCGGAGGACGCGGTCCCGGCGGTGGCGTCAGTGTCCCTCGCGCCGTTCGCGACGGATGCGCTGCACAGTCAGCGCTGAGAACAGGCTGAGCAGCCCCACCATCACGGCCATCAGCAAGCCGAGCCACCAGCCGACTTTCCAGGCTTCGTAGAGACCCCAGCCGACACCGATCGGGGTGGTGACGAGGAGGAGGGGTTTGGCGATCCGCATGACCGGAAGGATAGGGGGCGTCGGGCCGTCGTGGACGTTTGATTTCATCCCGCGGGATGGTTAGCCTGCGCGCCGCCCGCCTGCCGGCGAGCTTCGATCCTCGTCTTGACTCCGTTTTGGTGTTATATTTATATATAACACTCAACGTATATCGAGCCCGGTGTGCAGTGTCGCCGTTTTCTCGGCCGACGCGGCGGCCGTACGGCTTGCCAACCCTTCAATCTTCTGGAAACCCGTCGCGATGTCCCTGAATGTCCTGAACAAGGTCCCCCGCAGCATCCTCTGGACGATCGGCATCATCACCGTTTTGGTGTTGGCCGGGCTGCTGCGGCTGCGCATGGACGCCCGCCCGGGCAACGACGTCACGCCCTTGCCCTTGGTCACGGTGCGGGCGGCGCGCAGCATCGAGGTCGCGGATACGGTGACCTTCACCGGCGCCATCGTGGCCCGCGACGAGGCGGCGTTGAGCGCCGAAGGCGAGGGCGGCCGCGTGGCCGGGCTCTTCGCGGAGGTCGGTGACCGCGTGCGCGCAGGGGCCGTGTTGGCCCGTCTGGACAATTCTTTGGTCGCGCCCCAGGTGGCGAGCCTCGAGGCGTCGCTCGAGGAATCCAAGGCCAACGCGGCGGTGGCGGAGGCCGACCATCGGCGTGCGCAGGCCGTGTCGGCGTCGGGAGCCCTGTCGGTCCAGGAGATCGAACGGCGCGGTGCGGCAGCCGTCGCGGCGAACGCCAAGGTGAAGGTGCAGGCGGCCCAGCTCGAGCAGGCCCGGGAGCGGCTGCGGCGCACCGAGGTGCGCGCGCCGTTCGACGGCATCATCCTCTCCCGCAGCGCCGAGGTCGGCCAGCTTGCAGGTCCCGGCGGCGCGCCGCTGTTCCGCATCGGTCGTGCCGGGGCGGTCGAGATGCGGGGCAATGTCGCCGAGCAGGACCTGCCGCGACTCGCGGCAGGACAGACGGCACGCGTCCGCGTCACCGGCGTCGAGCAGTCCTTCACCGGCCGCGTGCGGCTCATCGGTGCGGTGATCGATCCGCAGAGCCGGCTCGGCAGCGTGCGCATCGACCTGATCGCGCATCCGGACCTGCGCCCCGGCGCGTTCGCGCGCGGCGAGGTGGATGCGGGCGGACGCCGTGCCATCGTGTTGCCGCAGACCGCCGTCCTGAGCGATGCCGCGGGCACGTTCGTCATGACCGTCGATGCGCAAGGCAAGGTGCTCCGCCGCGCCGTCACGGTATCGGGTGCCCGGGAAGAGGGCGTGGTGGTCGGCAGCGGGCTGGCAGACGGTGAGCGCGTGATCGTCACGGCGGCGCCCTATCTGCGCGAGGGCGAGCAGGTCCGGGTCGCGCCATGAAGAACATGTCCGCGTGGGCGATCCGCAACCCCACGTTGCCGCTCGTCGCCTTCCTGGTGCTCACCTTCCTCGGGATCGTGAGCTTCATCAGGTTGCCCATCAACCTCAACCCAGACATCTCCTTCCCGCTCATCATCGTGCAGGTCTCGCAGCCCGGCGCGGCGCCGCCCGAGATCGAGACGCAGATCACGCAGAAGGTGGAGGGCGCGGTGCGCGGCGTCTCCGGCGTGCGCACGATCAGTTCGCGCGCCTCGGAGGGCGGGTCGTTCACCTCGGTCGAGTTCGAGATCGGCACGCCGGTCGACCGTGCGCTGAGCGATGTCCGCGATGCCGTCAGCAAGGTCCGTTCGGAGCTGCCCGAAGGGGTCGACGAGCCGCAGGTCTCGCGGGTCGACGTGGAGGGCGGCGCGATCGCCTATTACGCCGTCGGCACGACGGGGCGCACGCCGGAACAGCTGAGCTGGTTCGTCGACAACTCGGTCAGCAAGCGCATGCTGTCGTTGCCGGGCGTCGCGCAGGTGTCGCGCGGTGGCGGCGAGGACCGCGAGATCCGCGTGGAGCTCGACCCGGCGCGCATGCAGGCGCTCGGCGTGACGGCAGCCGAGGTCAACCAGCAGTTGCGCTTGCTCAACCTCAACGCGCCGGGTGGCCGGGCGCAGGTGGGCGGCGGCGAACAGTCTATCCGCGTGCTCGGATCGGCGGGCACGGCCATGGCGCTCGGCGCCACCCAGATCCGCGTCGCGGGCGGTACGCTGGTGCGGCTGTCCGACCTCGCAGAGGTCCGCGACTCGGTCGCCGAGCGGCGTTCGATCGAACGGCTGAACGGCCGTCCGGCCGTGACGTTCGGCGTCTCCAAGTCGCGTGGCGCATCGGATGTGGCCACGCTCGATCGCGTCGAGGTCGAGATCGCCGCGATCAAGGCCGAGAACCCCGACATCAGCATCACGCGGGTCTTCACCACCGTCGAGAACACCCGCCGGAGCTACCGTTCGGCGCTCACGGCGATGATCGAAGGCTCGGTGCTCGCGGTGCTCGTGGTGCTGGTGTTCCTGCGCGATTGGCGGTCCACCGCGATCTCGGCGCTCGCCATACCGCTCTCGGCGATCCCGACCTTCGCGTTCATGTACGCGATGGACTTCACGCTGAACTCCATCAGCATGCTGGCGCTCTCGCTGGTGGCGGGCGTGCTGGTGGACGATGCGATCGTCGAGATCGAGAACATCGTGCGGCACATGCGCATGGGCAAGTCGGGATACCAGGCCGCGATCGACGCTGCGGACGAGATCGGGCTCGCCGTGGTCGCGACCTCCGCGACCATCATCGCGGTGTTCCTGCCGGTGAGCTTCATGGGCGGCATCACCGGACAGTACTTCAAGCAGTTCGGCCTGACCGTCGCGGCGGCCGTGTTCTTCTCGCTGCTGGTGGCGCGCTTGATCACGCCGTTGGTCGCCGCCTATACCCTCAAGCCGCACGACGAGATCCGCTCGGCCGACGGGCCGCTCATGACGGGCTATCTCGAGGCCCTGCGCTGGGCCTTGGCGCACCGCCGCGCGACCCTGGTCGGCGGCACGCTGTTCTTCGTGGTGTCGATCGGATTGCTGGCTGCGGTCCCGAAGTCGTTCTATCCGCGCGGCGATTTCGCCGCCTCGCAGGTGACGATCGAGCTGCCGCCGGGCGTACGCCTCGAGGAGACGGCGCGCATCTCGTCCCAGGTCGCCGCCTTGCTGGCGAAGCAGCCCGAGGTCACCGACATCATCGAGTCGGTCGGCGGCGGCGATGTCCGCACCGCCACCCTCTACATCTCGCTCGTGCCGCGCAAGGCGCGTGAGCTGACCCAGGAGCAATGGGAGGCGCGGGTGCGTCCGCTGTTCGAACAGGTCCCCGACGCGCGCGTGGCGTTCCGGGGCGACGAGCCCGGCGGCGGCGGTCGTCCGATCACCCTCTACCTGACGGGCGAGGATCCGGTGAAGCTCGAGGCCGCGGCGCGCGCCGCCGTCGAGGCCATGCGCAAACTGCCGGGGCTGCGCGATCCGCGCATCAACGGCGATCTCGAGCGACCGGAGGTGCTGGTGCGACCGCGGCTCGACCAGGCCGCCGAGCTCGGCGTGTCGGTGGCATCGATCAGCCAGACCATCCGCATCGCGACCTTGGGCGACCTGCCGCAGAACGCCGCGAAGTTCTCGCTCGCCGACCGGCAGGTCCCGATCCGGGTGAGCCTGCTCGAGAGCTCCCGCAGCGACCTCGCCACGCTCGAGAACCTGCCGGTACGTACCGCCTCGGGCGGCACCGTACCGCTGAAGTCCGTGGCCGAGATCTCCTTCGGGCGCGGGCCGTCGACGATCCGGCGCTACAACCAGAGCCGGCGCCTGATCATCGAATCGGACCTCAACGGCATCGAGATCGGTCCGGCGCTCGCCCAAGTCAACGCCTTGCCCGAGATCGCCAAGCTGCCGGACGGCATCCGCCTCGTCGAGGTCGGTCAGGCGGAGTTCATCAAGGAATTGTTCGGCAACTTCGCCCTCGCGATCGCGGCGGGCGTGCTCATGGTGTTCGCGGTGCTGGTGGTGCTCTTCCAACGGGTGTTCCAACCCATCACCATCCTCTCGGCGCTGCCGCTCTCGGTGGGCGGCGCCATGATCGCCCTGATGCTGACCGGCAACTCCTTCTCGATGCCGGTGGTTATCGGCTTCCTGATGCTGATGGGCATCGTCGGCAAGAACTCGATCCTCCTGGTCGACTTCGCCATCGAGGAGATCCGCGCCGGCAAGGACCGTCTTGAGGCCTTGGTCGAGGCGGGGCACAAGCGCGCGCGGCCCATCATCATGACCACCGTGGCGATGGTCGCCGGCATGCTGCCGGTGGCGTTGAGCATCGAGGAGTTCCGAGCGCCCATGGGCATCGCGGTGATCGGGGGGCTGATCACCTCGACGTTGCTGACCTTGCTGGTCGTCCCGGCGATGTTCACCTTGGTGGATGACATCGAACGCTGGATCGGGCCGCGGTTGATGAAGCTCATCAGCCCGGGCGATGCGGCGCCCCGGACCGTCGACGATCCCGTCAACGATCCCAGATAAGCGTGAGGACGAGCGTCGAGGACGCGATCCAGAGCGTCGCGAGGGCACCGAGCGCCAACGGGCGCCAACCTTGGGCGATGAGCCGCCGGATGTCCGTCTCGAGGCCGACGGCGGCGAGCGCGAGCGCGAGCAAGGCCTGAGTGGCGAGGTTGGAGAGGGCGCGCGCGTCGTCGCTGATCCAACCGGTGCCTGCGAGCAGCACCATCCCGAGGAAGCCGAACACGAACAGCGGGAACGGCGCTTTGCCGCGCGGGCGGCCATCGTCCTTGGCCTGTCGCGCGAACCAGGCGCCGAGCAGCAGCACGAGCGGCGCGAGCATCAGCACCCGCGCGAGCTTGGCGACGGTCGCGGCCTCGCCCGTCTCCTGGCCGCGCGCGAAGCCTGCCGCGACCACTTGCGCGACTTCGTGCACGGAGGCGCCGGTCCACAGGCCGTACCCTTCGGCCGACAGCGGCAGCAGCGGCGCGAGCACCGGATAGGCGAACATCGCGATCGTCCCGTAGAGCGTGACGGTGGCGAGCGCGTAGGCGACCGCTTCGTCGCTGGCGCGGGTGACGGTGTTGGTCGCCACGATCGCCGAGGCGCCACAGATGCCGGTGCCGGCGGCCAACAGTTGGGTGAGCCCGGCGTCGACCCCCATTCGGGCACCGAGCCACACCGTGACCAGGAAGGTGCTGGCGAGGGCGAAACCGAGCAGGGCGAGGCCGGCGACGCCGATGCCGAGGATCTCGCCTAGGGTCACCTGCAGGCCCAAGAGGACGATGCCGAGGCGCAGGGGGCCACGCAGCGCGAAGGCGAGACCCGCCCGGGCCGCCTCGGGTCGCCCGAGGAGGTTCCGAACGCCCATGCCGAGGAGGATCGCGAGCATCAGGGGGGAGATCCCCGACACCCCCGGCCAGCCGCTGGCGCGCAGGGCGAACGCCGCGGCGGCGACGGCGGCGCCGAGCAGCAGTCCCGGCGCGAGTGTCGGGATGATGCGCCGCAGGGCGGCGAGTCGCCCCGCCGGGGTGCCGTCGGTGCCGGCGTCAGGGCGCGGGGGGGCAGGGGATACCATGCCGGCGCACTATACCGGAGGCTGTGTTAGACTCCCCGGCGATCGTTGCTCTTTCTGACTGCATCTCTGGGCGCCCGAGCGCCGGTCTGCATCCCCGAATCGACATCGATCAGGTGGCCTCGGGTCGCCGATGTCCCAAGAGTCGGTGTGCTTTGCGGCCGGTGTGTGTTCTTTATTTCGAGAGTGTTTCCAGAGATGGCGAAAATCTATGTTGGCAACCTGCCGTTCTCGGCAGATGAAGCCGCGGTCCGTACGCTGTTCGCGCAGCACGGTGAAGTGACGTCGGTGTCGCTGCCGGTCGACCGTGATACCGGTCGTCCGCGTGGCTTCGGCTTCGTCGAGATGGGCCAGGAAGACGCCGCGCGCGCGATCCAGGCGCTGAACGGCTATTCGATGGGCGGTCGCCCGCTGCGCGTCAACGAAGCGCAGGATCGTCCCCGCCCGTCGGGCGGTGGCGGCGGCGGCTTCCGCGGCGGTAGCGGCGGCGGTGGCGGTGGCTATCGCGGCGGCAGCGGCGGCGGCGGTGGCGGTGGCTACCGCGGCGGCGGCGGCGGCGGTGGTGGCGGCGGTCGCTGGTAAGCGGTCGCAGTCACGATCCCTACCGGATCGTCGATGACGGAAAAGGCCTGCGGAGACGCAGGCCTTTTCTTTTTGGGCGGGCCATCCGCAGCCGCGCCCGGTCCTAGAGCGCCTGTCCGCGCGTCTCCGGCATCCAACGCAGGGCGAGCAGGAAGGCGATGCCCATCACCACGACGGGGTACCAGAGCCCCGCGAGCACATCGCCCGAACGGGCCACGAGCCAAGCGGCGGTGAGCGGCATGAATCCGCCGAACCAGGCGCTCGTGAGGTGGTAGGGCACCGACAACGAGGTGTAGCGGATGCGTGTGGGGAACAACTCCGCGAGCCATCCGGCGCCGGGTCCGCAGGTGAGCGCCGCACCGAGGATCATCGTCAGCAGGCAGGCCACGAGGGTCATGTGCAGGGGTTGCAGGTCGCCGATCGTGCGCAGCGGCGGGACCGCCGAGGCGGTGGGGTAGCCGGCGGCCGCGAGCGCCGCGTCCAGCCGCGCCGGGTCGAAGCCGGTCAGCGTCGTACCGTTAGCGCCGCCGATGCGGATCACCACCGGGACGCCTGGAACGGGCGCGGTCGCGGGCGACGCGTTGGCATACGAGATGCCGCGCTTGGCAAGCGCGTCGCGGACGCGGGTGGCATCGTCGAGGGTCGAGGCGCGGGCGAACGGTGAGAACCGCGTCGGTTCGGCATGCACCGTGACGGGCGAGGCACGCTGTGCGGCCTCGAGCGCGGGGTTGCCGACCCCCAGCATCGTCTTGTAGGCGGGGATCACGGCGAGTGCGGTCAGCAGCATGCCCGCGAGCATGACGGGCCGGCGACCGATGCGGTCCGACAAGGCACCGGCGAGCACGAACAGCCCGAGGCCCGCGAGCACGGCGATGCCGATCACCGCCGCGGCGGTCGTGGAGTCGACCTGCAGCGCGGTCTGCAGGAACACCAGAGAATAGAACTGCGCGGTGTACCAACTGGTCGCCATGGCGGCGGCGACCACCAGCGCCGCACCCATGCGCGCGCGGTTGGCGCTGCCCAGCAGGCTCTCCCGGACGGGCGATCCCGAGAGCTCGCCGCGCTGCCGGATCGCCTCGAACAACGGCGATTCGGCGATCTGCAGGCGCACGTACACCGACAGCCCGAGCAGCAGCACCGACAGCAGGAAGGGGATGCGCCAGCCCCATTCGCGGAACGCTTCTTCGCCGAGCGCGGCTCGGCACACGAGGATGACGCCGAGCGACAGCAGCAGGCCGAGCGAGCCTGTGGTCTGGATGAAGCTCGTGAAGAATCCGCGGCGCCCCGGTCCGCAGTGTTCGGCGATGTAGATCGCAGCGCCCCCGAACTCGCCGCCGAGCGCGAGGCCTTGCACGAGGCGCAAGGTGACGAGCAGCGCCGGGGCCCACCAGCCGATCTGCTCGAAGGTGGGCAGGACGCCGACCAGCGCGGTGGACAGCCCCATCAGGACGATGGTCACGAGGAAGGTGCGCTTGCGTCCGACGCGATCGCCCAGACGCCCGAAGATCACGGCGCCGAGCGGCCGCACCGCGAAGCCGGCCCCGAAGGTCGCGAGGCTCGCGAGCAGCGCCGCCGTATCGTTGCCAGGCGGGAAGAACAGGCTGCCGAAGAACATCGCCAGGCTGCCGTAGAGCAGGAAATCGTAGAACTCGAACACGGTGCCCGTGGACGCGGCGATCACCACGCGGGGCATGGGGGTGCGGGGAATGGATGCCATGCGACATTCTAGGGGCAAGCGTTCGCGTACGCCGAGTCGCAGGTCGGCACGCAGGACATCGTGGATGAGCGACCGGCTAGATCTGTCGCGCCCGGCGCAGTGCGCGGGCGAGGAGCCGACGATGGCGCGGCTCCAAGCCGGCGACGAGGTCGGCGATCGGCGAGGCCAGCCGGGTATCGGCGTTCGCCCACTCGCGCAGCTGCCGCCGCGCGGCCGCGATGTCCTGGAGTCCGCCGAGATCGTCCGCCAACGCCCCGATCCGGGTCGGGTCCCGCGTGGTCACGCCGATCGCCGCGGCGGCGACGGCGGCGTTGCGCAGGTCCTTCACGGCGAGGCGCAGCCGGTGCAGGACGTGGGGGTCGCGTCCGGGGTGCGCAGCCGCATCCACCTCGCGCAGCCTGCGGCGCACCCGACGCCGAAGCGCATCGAGGCCCTCTGCCACGAGCGAGGCCGCCGTGGCCTCTGCAGACGCGCCGCCGCGAAGACGCAGCATCGCGCCCTGCAGTTGCAGCAGCGTCGACATCTGACGGCGTGGGCCGGATGCCGCGAGCGCCGCCGCCAAGGCCTCTTCCCGTGCCGCTTGGGCATGCTGGCGCAGCCGACGGCCGGCGTCCGACCGGTGGAGCGATGGCTGCTCCTGCAGCGTTGAGCACAGCACGTCGAGTTCGCGTGCCGCACCCAAGCGCCGGGCGTCGGTGGCGAGCCGGCGGTCCCACTCGGCGACGAAGCGCTGCGGCAGCGCGGGCGCATACAACCGCAACAGCGTACGGAGGCGGCGTTGGATCACCCGCGAGCGATGCAGGAACTCTCCGGTGTCGCACGCCGCATCTTTCCCGAGCAGCGCGCGCCACTCCCCGATCTCGGCGTCCATAGACGCCTTGAACGCCTCGATGGCCGGTGCGTCGGCGGCCTTTCGGCGCCTGAGCGGGGCGGACATCGGCTCCGGACGCGTGAGGCCGGCGAGGCGGTAGCCGCGGTCGGCTTTCGAGCGGTCCTCGGGCTGCAGCGGCAGGTCGACGGCCAGGCGCGAGGCGAGCTCGAAGAGGTCGGCAGGCTGCCCGCGCTCCAGTTCGAGCTCGAGTTCGCAGATCGGCTCGTTGTGCCCCTGCGCCGAGATCCGGCCGCGGTCGAGCATCAGCAGGATGCTGACGCCGCGCCGCGGCTCGAGGCGTCGGGTCTCGCGCCGGAAGCGCGTCAAGAAGACCTCGCGCAGATGGTGCGCGTGGCGCTCGAGCAGGCGACGGATGCCGGCATCATCGACATCGGCGAAACCGGCGTCGGCCACACCTCGGGGAGCGGTGATCTCCCATTCGGCCCGGCGGCTCAGTCCGGCGACGGAGGGCGAGGAGCCTTTGACGGTACGGAGGCGCTGACCGCCGCCGAGCCGCAGGCGCAACGCGACATGGTGCGCCGCCAGGCGATGCGCCGGAGTGTCGAAGTAACGGTTGTCGAGCCAATGCGGCTCGCCGACCGGATGTGCGCTGCGGAACAAGGGATGTCGACGCAGCCGCGGCAGCGCTGCGGGAGGCAAGGCGAGTTTGAGTTCGGTCTCCAAGGGATGCCGCAGCGGTCGCGGCGGCTCAGGCCTGCAGGCCGCGACGGCCATCCTCGATCGCACAGCTGAAGAGCGTGCGCTCCGCCACGCCGGACTCGGGGCGCACCGAGTCGTAGCCTTGCAGGCGCGCTTCCATGCGTCGTGGTCCGAGCTCGAACCAAAGATATCCCCGATGCTCGCCGTCGGCGAACAGCACGTCGTCGCCGCCGCGCCGGTAGGCCTCCATGACGCGCTTCGGGGGTGGTCCCGAGGTGATGGAGGTGGTCACGAGTTCGCTCATGACGATGGGCGTGTCGCGGTCGCCGGCGCGCAGGCGCTGGTCGGCGGCGATGAACGCATGGATGTCGCCGCCCAGGATCAGCGGGTTGGTGGCGCCGCTCGCGGCGACGGACTCGAGCAGGCGTTGGCGGGCAGGGCCGTAGCCCGCCCAGCTGTCGTTCCAGTGCTGCACGCGAGGACCGGGATCCTCATCGACGAGGGTGAACACCATGCCCTGCGCCAGGAGGTTCCAGCGCGCGCGTGAGGCGCGCAGTTGGCCATCGAGCCATCGCTCCTGCGCAAGCCCGAGCATGCTGCGTTCCGGGTCGGTCCATGCGGGACACTCGTCGACGAACACCCGCGATCCGCCGACCCGTGGCGGCTTGGGGCAGGCCTGCGGCGAGCGGTACTGGCGGGTGTCGAGCATGTGGAAGCGCGCGAGATCGCCCACTGACACCGACCGATGCAGCAGCATGCCGCCTGCGCCCGGGCGTGCGGCGCGGGGCAGCGGCATGTGTTCCCAGTAGGCCTGGTAGGCGGCGGCACGGCGCGCGGCGAAGCCCGCTTGCTCGGAGGGGTGCTCCGACTGTCCGGCCGCGTAGTCGTTGTCGACCTCGTGGTCGTCCCAGGTGACGAGCCACGGGCAGGCGGCATGAGCGGCACGCAGCGCCGCATCGCTGCGGTACCAGGCGTAGCGGCGCCGGTAATCCTCGAGCGAGATGCACTCGCCCGGATCGTGGCGCCGTACGGCATCGCCCGCGCCGCCTTCGTAGATGTAGTCGCCGAGGTGCAGGACGAGATCGACGCCGCGCGCGACCATGTCGCGGTACGCATGGAAATGGCCCTGCTCGAAATGTTGGCAGCTCGCCATGCCGACCCGCAGGGTCGCCGCCGCCGCCGCCGCAGAGCCGGGCTCCGGTGCGGTCCAGGTGCGTCCGACGGGGCTCGTCGCATCACCGGCGCGGAACCGGTAGAAGTACTCGCGACCGGGGCGCAGGCGCGACACCTCGAGGTGCACGCTGTGGCCGTCGGCCGCCGCCGCCGTCACCGTACCGGCCTGCACCTTGCGGCGGAATCCGGGATCTTCGGCGATCTCGAAGTTGAGCGCCCAGTCATCGCGGCCGGCACCACCATCGGGCGCATACGGCTCGGGTGCGAGCCGGGTCCACAACACCATGCCATCAGGGCGCGGGTAGCCCGACGCGATGCCGAGGGTGAACGGGTCGCGATCGAAGCGTGCAGGGCGGATCGCCATGGCCCGCGGGGATGCGACGAGTGCGAGGCCTGCACCGGCCAGTGCGGTGCCGAGGAATCTGCGTCGGGAAGACATGCGGACGATTCTAGCCCCGTCCGCCGGCCGCCTGCATGACACCCGTGTGCGCGCCGCCGCAGAGGGTCTCAGCGTCGGCCCGCGAGCGTCATCGCCCCCGCATGTTCACTTCAGGGCGCCGAAGACGCTCTTCAGCAGCTTGCTCGACTGGCCGAGCGGATCCTTGCGGATCGCGCGCTCTTCCTCGGCGATCATGGTGAAGAGGCCGTCCAAGGCCTTGCGGGTCACATAGTCCTCGACCTTGGCGTCGCGCGCGTCGATCGCGCCGAAGCGTGCGGCCTGTCCTGCGAACTGGTTGTATTGCTGTGCGAGCTCGGTCTGGTCGGTGGTCTGCTTGACGATCGGCAGGAAGCGCGCCGAGAGCTTGTCATAGGAGGTGCGGCGGAAATACTGCGTCGCCGCGTCGTCGCCACCGGTGAGGATCTGGCGCGCGTCATCGAAGGTCATCTGCTTGACCGAGTCCACCAGCAGCGTCCGCGCCTCCGGCACTGCGGCCTCCGCAGCGCGGTTCATCGCGGTCACGAGCGAACTCGCCTGCTTGTCGAGACCCAGCATCTTGAACGCGCGCTCGCCCTTGGCGAGGGCGGGCGGCAGCGGGATGCGCACCTTCGGGTTGCCGAGGAAACCGTCGGTGACACCGAGCATGGAGACCGCGCGGTCCGTGCCCTGGCCGAGCGCGGCCTTGAGGCCGGCGACGCTGTCCTTGTCGGACAGGGCGGCGACGCCCGCGGCTGCGACCGTGGGCGACACCAAGGCCGAGGCGAGGGCGAGCAGGGTGGCGGCAAGCGCGGCCGCCGGCGCGTGGACTGCGATTTTCATGGTTCGGATGGTAGCACCGCCGAGTGACCCGTTAGGATGCCCGCATGGACCTGAGCCTTGCACAGATGGGATCGCTGGTGGCCGTCGGCCTGTTCGTGGTCATGATGTTGTCCGTGGAGGTCGGGCGGCGCATGGGCCGGCACCGATACGCCACGGACAAGGACTCGTTCGCCGATGGCCTCGGCGCCGCCGAGGGTGCGATCTTCGCCTTGCTCGGTCTGCTGATCGCGTTCACGTTCTCGGGTGCGGCCTCGCGCTTCGAGGAGCGCCGCCACCTGATCACCCAGGAGGCCAACGACATCGGCACGGCGTGGCTGCGCATCGACCTGCTGCCGCCCGCCGACCAGCCCGCGATGCGCGACCTGTTCCGTCGCTACACCGACCTGCGCATCGCGGCCTACGAACGGGTCCGCGACGAGGCGTCCACGGTGGCCAAGTCCGCCGCGGCGCAGCGCCTGCAGGGCGAGATCTGGCAGTTGGCCGTGGCAGGGGTCCGCAAGCCCGAAGCCTCGCCGGGCGCGGCCCAAGTGCTGTTGCCGTCGCTCAACGCGATGTTCGACATCGTGACCACGCGCAACACGGCGACCCGCAACCATCCGCCGCTCGCCATCTACTTGCTGCTCGGCGTGCTCTGCGCCGTGGGTTCGATGCTCTTCGGTTACTCGATCGGTCCCAGCCGCAACCCGCACTGGATGCACCGCTTGGCGTTCGCCGGCATCATGGCGCTCGCCATCTACGTGATCCTGGACCTCGAATTCCCGCGGCGCGGCCTGATCCGCATCGACGGCGAGGACCAGGTATTGGTGGACCTGCGTCAGTCCTTCGACTGAGCCGCCGCGAGGTCCCGAGGCAGCCATCGGGAGGCTAGCCAATAGCAGGCGGCCGCCGGCAGGAACACCAGCGTCGTCGCGGTCATCGCGCGTTGCAGCCCGAGCCCGTACGCGCGCGCGCAGATGTCGCGCAGCTCCGGCGCGAGCGCCGAGAGGTCCCGGGCGCGGCAGGTGGCGGTGTCGAGCGCGCTGCCTGCTGCCGAGTCCCGCAACGCCTGCGCCATGAAACCGTCGCTCAGCAGCCCGACCAGCTGCGGGCCGAGGCCGTTGCCGACGAGGGCGATGCAGAGCAGCACGATCGCGATGGTCGAGGCCCTCGAGCGCGAGGGGACGAGCGATTGGCTGATCGTGAACTGCGCGCTCGCGTAGGAGTAATGCACCACCGCTGCCACCAGCCACAGCATGAAAGCGAGCCCGTGCCGGTCGCCCGGCGCATGGAAGGCCGCGAGGTAGAACGGCGTGGCGATGACGAGGGCGGCGGCCGGGAGCCACGCGATCGCGGTCGGCGAGCGTGGCGCGAGTCGGTCGCTCAAGTAGCCGCCGAGCCAGGTGCCGCACGCTGCGGCGAGGGCGATCGGACCGCCGAACCGCAGCGCGAACTCGCCGGGCGGCATGCCGTGCAGGCGCTGCATCATCGGCGCCTGGAAAGCGAAATGTCCGAAGCCGACCAATGCGGTCAGCGCCGCCCCGGCACACATCACCCAAAAGCTGGGCTTGCCCCGCAGCAACCGCAACGTCTCGCCGAGGCCTGCCTTGTCCTGCCGCGGCGCGCCGGGCGGGTCGCTCGCGCCGCGCGGCGGTTCGCGCAAGGTCAGCAGCACGACCAAGGCCACCAGTATCCCGGGAATGCCCAACGCGAGGAACACGAAGCGCCACCCGAAACCCTCGCCCCACTGCAGGGCCTCCGGGAGGCCTGCAAGGCCGAAGATCCCGAGCAGTTCCCGCACGCGATCGTCGGAGAGCTGCGCGACGGGCCCGCCGATGAAGCTCGCCAGCGCCCCGCCGATGGGTACGCCCATCGTATAGGTGCCGATCGCGCGACCGCGGTCCCGCGGCCGGAACCAGTCGCCGATGATGGAATTGGCGGGTGGCGTGCAGCCGGCTTCGCCGATGGCGACGCCGATGCGCGCGATCAGCAGGAACATGAAGCCCGTGGCGAGGCCACAGAGCGCGGTCATCACCGACCAGACCGCGATGCAGAGCGCGAGCAGGCGGACCCGGTTCCAGCGGTCCGCCGCCATCGCAAGCGGGATGCCCATCAAGGCGTAGAAGATCGCGAAGGGCGGGCCGTTCAGGAAGCCATACTGCGTGTCCGTCAGGTCGAACTGCGCGATGATCGGCTGGGCCATCACGCCGAGCAGCTGCCGGTCGATGAAGTTCAGCGTATAGACCGCGAGCAGCGAGAGCACCACATAGCGCCGATAGGCGGCGCTGCCGATGTTGCGGCCGTGGAGGGCTTCGTCGTCCTGTGCCGCGGTGCTCATCGGCGCGCGCTCACGCCGCGGACGACCGACGCCGCGATCAGCCACTGCGCGCCCCAGTAGAGGACCATCAGCAGCACCTTCAGCGCGAGGACCGGTGCGACGAAGCGGTTGTATGCGACCAGCACGTCGCTGAAGGCGAACGCGGTCGCGCCGAGCGCCGCCAACACCGCGAGCCGTGGCGGATGTCTGTCGCTGCCCACCAGCGCCCACGCGCGCCACAGCATCAGGCAGATCGCGAAGATGTAGGCTGCGACCGGCACGCGCAGCGCGTCCAAGTGCGGCGCAAGCCACAGGAAGGCACCCAGCCCGAACAGCGCGGCCGGCAGGGCGAGCAGCCATCGGGGCCGCTGGTCGCGGGCCGTGAACGCCACGATGTAGACGACTTGCGCGCCGAGGAAGGCGACGAGTCCGGGCACGAAGAAGGACGGTTCGAACTCGAGCAGCAGGTCGCCGATCGCGCTGAGGCCGAGCGCGAGGGCGATACGTCGGTGATCGGCGTCCGGGAACGGCGCGAGCCAAGCGACGAGGCACAGCACCGGGATCGGCTTGGTGACGAGGCGCAGCGTGTAGAGGTCGGCGACCAGACCGTAAAGATAGGCGGCAGCGGCGGTGATGCCGATCGTCATCCACACACGGCCGTGGGTAATGCGGTTCACTCGACCCTTTCCCAGAACTGGTCCCGATGGAACGGCCCGAGCATGCCCCGCACCTCGAGGCGCTTGCCGCCGTCGAGCGGCGTCAGCCGGACTTTGTAGGTCTTGCCGTTCTTGGGATCGAGGATGCTGCCGCCGTCCCAATGGCGTCCCGAGGTGTGGCGGCGCACCCCCTCGATGATGGCCATGCCCTGCACGGGCTGGTCCTTGCGCGCGCCGCCGCAGGCCGCGCAGCGCGCCGTGGCCTTGGCGGGATCCAGCACGCGCTCGATGCGGCCGGACAGCCCTGCGGGCGTCTCGACGATGCGCACCAGCGACTCGGCGGCCCGCGTCTCGGGGTCGATCGTGCGCCAGAGGCCCACGGGCGAGGCTGCGGCCTGCGCGATGGCGGCGAGGGACAGGAACAGCATCCAGGCGGGCTTCATCGTCTTCTCCAAATGCTCGTGAGGATCCAAATGGTCCGGTCCAGACCGCGCGGCTAGCATGCCGCAAAACCGCATCCGGGCGTTACCATGCGCGCCGTGGAGCGACGCAGCGCGAACGGGGCCGATGGGTATGTGGAGGACATCCCCTATACCTACGGCTATCACCCGGAGCTCGATCCGGTGCGCATGCAGTCGGCGCTGCGCCGGGCGGGCTTCGAGCCCCCGCAGGTCGAGACCGCCTGCGAGCTCGGTTTCGGACAGGGCATCAGTCTCGCCATCCATGCCGTGGCGGGCCGGGCGGCGTGGTGGGGGACGGACCTGCTGCCGGCGCATTCCGCGAACGTCCGCTCGCTTGTCGCGGGCACCCGGGCCCGGCTCGAGGCGTCCGACGAGCCGTTCGTGTCGTACTGCGCGCGCGATGATCTGCCGCAGTTCGACTTCATCGGCCTGCATGGCGTCTGGAGCTGGGTGTCGGCCGCGAACCGCGACTGCATCGTCGACCTCGCCGCGCGCAGGTTGCGGCCCGGTGGCGTGCTCTATCTGTCGTACAATGCGCTGCCCGCTTGGGCCCCGATGCTGCCGCTGCGCGAGATGATGGTGGCGTATGCCGCGGCGCTGCCGCCGGACCTGCCGCTCGCCGCGCGCATCGAGGCGGCCTTGCGCGATGCGCAGATGCGCGTGCTGCGCGACGCGGACCTGGTCGAGGCGCATCCCGGCATCGAAGCGGAGCTGCGGGCCATCCGCCACAAGGGCGTCGCTTACCTCGCGCACGAGTTCTTCAACCGCGATTGGGCGCCGATGCACCCGGCGGACGTCGCTGCGATGCTGGGGTCGGCGGGTTTGTCGTTCGCCGCGCAGGCGGACGGTGCATCGCCTGGGCCGGATACGCGCTTCCGGCGGGAATACTGGGTCAAGGACGGCGCATCCCCGACCATCGCCATGCAGGTCTGCGACGCCGGGGCGATGGCGAGGGTCTGCCGGCAGGATGCCCAAAGATTGAACGATCGGCTGCTCGCGCTCTCGCTGCGCAGCCCCGGGCCGGCTTGGCTCGCCGATCCGTCGACCGGCGGCGGCGTGGAGGTGGGCTATACGGCCATGCTGATGCTGGCGGCTTGGCGGGGCGGTGTGGCGGATGCGGTGGCGCTCGCGCGCGACGCCGAGGCGACGCTGACGCGGCTCGGGCAGCGGTTGGTGCAAGAGGGCCGGGTGCTCACCGAGGCCGTGCAGGTACGGGCTCGCTTGGAGTCCGAGGCGCGTGACTTGCTCGAGGTGACGCTGCCGCGCCTGCGCGAGCGTGGCGTGCTCGCCTAGCGTGTGCCCGGGCCGTGGCGCGCCTCAGGTGGCAGGTTCGGCTTGGCCCTTCTTGAAGTTGAGGTCGGCGAAGGCCTTGCCGACCGTAGACTTGATCTCCATCGGCACGTGCTTCTGGCAGAGCATCGGCATTTCTTCGGTGTAGTCCTTGATGCCCCACATCGGATCCCAGGCGATCTTGCCGTCGGCGTCCTCGTGGAAGGCCACCAGCATGCAGCCGCGCATCATCGCGCCGAGGCCGTTCTGCGAATCGAAGGCAACGCTCGTGACGTAGGCCGGGCGGCCGTCGCGGGTCTGGCCCTGCCAGAGCACCTCTCCGCCGGCGCGTTTGAAGCTGTCCGGCGAGCGGACCATCGTCTTGACGATCTCGGCTGCCTGCGCGGGCGGGCTCGTGTCGCGGCCGAAGCCGCCGGGTGAACAGCCGGCGAGCGACAGTGCGCACGCCAGCGAGAGGGTGGCCGCGAAGGTCGCAGCCCGGGGAAGATGGGCGGTGCTGGACATGGCGGACCTCTGGAGAGCGGGGGGAGGGAAACGGCTTCCCTGATGATGCACAATAATCCGGCTCCCGGACAGCAATACCGTCAGGCTGTCGTGGTCTTGCCCGGTGCGAGAGGGGTCCATCTCGATGCAATCGCCTGTCCTGCCCGAAGACCACCCGGTCGCCCGTTGGCACCGTGTCCTGCAGGGTCGTGATCCTGCGGCGCTGCCGCCGCTCTTCACCGAGGACGCCGTGTTCCTCTCGCCGGTGGTGCATACGCCCCAACGCGGTCGTGCACTGGTGGTGGCCTACCTCGGTGCCGCTTTCACGGTGTTCGGGTCGCCGGCGTTCCGATACCTGCGCGAGCTCGTCGGTGAGCGCGATGCCGTGCTCGAGTTCGAGGCCGAGATCGACGGCGTGCTCGTGAACGGCGTCGACATGCTGCGTTGGGACGATGCGGGGCGCATCGTGGAGTTCAAGGTGATGGTGCGGCCGCTGAAGGCCATCCAGGCGGTGCACGCGAAGATGGCGGAGCGGTTGGCTAGGGCTTGAGCGCGGCGGGAAATGGTCGGGATGAGAGGATTTGAACCTCCGACTCCTACGTCCCGAACGTAGTGCTCTACCAGGCTGAGCTACATCCCGATCTCAAGAACTGCGCTCGACGGCGAACCGGGCGAGCGCTGCAAGGCCTTGTTTGCACGGCGTTTCGGGTAGCGCGTGCAGCGCGGTCAGCGCTTGCGAGGCCTCGTCCTGCGCGAGGCGGCGAGTGTACTCAAGTGCACCCGTCGATTCAATCGTCGCCACGATGACCTCGAGTTGGTCGAGGCCGCCTTGCTCGATGGCGCCGCGGATCATCTGCTTGACCGCTTCGTCCCCGGAGAGCCGCAGGGCGTGGATGAGGGGCAGGGTGGGCTTGCCCTCGGCGAGGTCGTCACCCAGGTTCTTGCCGCGCTCGGCGGGGTCGGACTGGTAATCGAGCACGTCGTCGATGAGCTGGTAGGCCGTCCCCAGGTGCTTGCCGTACTCGGCGAGGGCACGCTGCTGGCTCGGGCTCGCCCCGGCGAGCACTGCGGCGACCTCGGCGCCCGATTCGAAGAGCTTGGCGGTCTTGCGGTAGATGACTTCGAGGTAGCGCTGCTGGGTGGTGTCCGGATCGCCGGCGTTCATCAGCTGCAGGACCTCGCCCTCGGCGATGACGTTGGTCGCCTGGGACATGATCTCCATCACGCGCTGCGAGCCGATGGCCGCCATCATCTGGAAGGCGCGCGAGTAGACGAAATCGCCGACCAACACGCTCGCGGAGTTGCCATAGACCGAGTTGGCGGTGTGGCGACCGCGGCGGCGCTCGGAGCCGTCGACGACATCGTCGTGCAGCAGCGTCGCGGTATGGATGAACTCGATGAACGCGGCGGCATCGATATGGCTCGAGCCCCGGTAGCCGCAGGCGCGGGCGGCGAGCAGGACGATCAGCGGCCGCAGGCGTTTTCCGCCGCCGGCGATGATGTGCTCCGCGACCTGATCGACCAGGGGGACCGCGCTTTTCATGCTGGCGCGGATGACGGCATCGACGGCGACCAGGTCGTCCCGGACGAGCTCCTTGACGGTCTGGAGGGCGTTCATCCGGCGCATCCTAGCGGAATCGCCGCACAGGGGCCCGAAAAGCCTTGCAGCCGGGCGCGCTGCGGCCATCGGTAAGCCCTTGACGCGATTGGCGGGGATGGCCGGCCGTGGGGGCATCACGGAGTTTGACCGGCAGGGGGTCGGCCAGTAGAATGCGCGACCTTTTCCGGGTGGAGTCAACATGTACGCGGTCATCGCCACGGGCGGCAAGCAGTATCGGGTCGAGGCGGGCACGGTCCTGCGCATCGAGCTTCTTTCGGCCGAGGCGGGCGCCGAGGTCAAGTTCGACGACGTGCTGCTCGTCGGGTCGGGCGATTCGGTCACCGTCGGTTCGCCGAAGGTCGCCGGTGCGTCGGTGACGGCCACCGTGCAGCGTCACGGCCAGGGCGACAAGGTCAGCATCGTCAAGTTCCGCCGTCGCAAGCACTACCTGCGCATGAAGAACCACCGTCAGAAGTTCACCGAGGTCAAGGTCACCGGCATCACCGCCGGCTGATCGGACCGTTTTCCGGAGCACACCCTCATGGCACATAAAAAGGCAGGCGGCAGTACCAAGAACGGCCGCGATTCCCACAGCAAGCGCCTCGGCGTGAAGGCCTTCGGCGGCGAGCAGGTCGTCGCGGGCAACATCATCATCCGTCAGCGCGGCACGCAGTACCGCCCCGGCGAGAACGTCGGGATCGGCACGGACCACACGCTGTTCGCCCTGAAGGACGGCAAGGTCGCCTTCAAGCGCCGTGGTGCCGAGCAGAAGATGTTCGTGAGCGTCCTCGCCGACTGACCGGTCGCAGCGCTCGCCGACATCGCGAACCCCGGCCCCGCGCCGGGGTTTTCGTTTCAGGAGGCGGGGCGAGGGGCAGAGGACGGTTGGCAGGCCTGATTTTGGGAGCATGAGCCGATGAAATTCGTCGACGAGGCCAAGATGCGGGTGCAGGCCGGCAACGGCGGGCGCGGCTGCCTCAGTTTCCGGCGCGAGAAATTCATGCCCTTCGGCGGGCCGGACGGCGGCGATGGCGGCCATGGCGGTGGCGTGTGGCTGCGCGCCGCGGAGGGCATCAACACCCTCGCGGACTTCCGCGTCGAGCGCAACTTCAAGGCCCAATCGGGCGAGGCCGGCAGCGGCAACGACTGCACTGGTCGCGGCGGCGACGACCTCTACGTGGCGGTGCCGGTCGGCACCGTGGTGCGCGATTCGGAGACCGGCGAGCAGCTGGGCGACTTGGTGCGCGCCGGCGACACGCTGATGGTCGCCCGCGGCGGCAAGGGCGGCTGGGGCAACGCGAAGTTCAAGACCAGCACCAACCGCGCGCCGCGGCAGTTCGGGCCGGGCTTGCCGGGCGAAAAACGCCTGCTCGAGCTCGAGCTCAAGGTCATCGCCGATGTCGGCCTGCTCGGCTTCCCGAACGCCGGCAAGTCCACGCTGATCCGTGCGGTGTCCTCGGCGCGACCGAAGGTGGCCGACTATCCCTTCACGACCCTGCACCCGAACCTCGGCGTCGTGTATTGCGGCGAGCACCGCTCGTTCGTGATGGCCGACATCCCCGGGCTCATCGAGGGCGCGGCGGAAGGCGCGGGGCTCGGCATCCGTTTCCTCCGGCACCTGCAGCGCACGCGGGTGCTGCTGCACCTCGTGGACATCGCGCCCATCGACCCGGATGCCGATCCGGTGCGCGACGCGCGCGCGATCGTCGCCGAGCTCAAGAAATTCTCTAAGGACCTCGCCGCGCGGCCGCGCTGGCTGGTGCTGAACAAATCCGACCTGCTGCCGCCCGACGAGGCGGAGAAGAAGGCCAAGGCCATCGTGCGTTCGCTGCGCTTCAAGGGGCCGTGGTTCCTGGTGTCGGGCGTGACCGGCGCCGGCACTCGCGATCTCACCGAGGCCGTGATGCGGTTCCTCGAGGAGCGCGCCGCCGCCGAGGCCGCCGACGCGGCGGCCGGCAAGGGCTCGGCCGGCAAGGGCCCGGCGGGCGATCCTGACGCCGGATCCTGAGACGGGCGGCAGCGTCCGATGCCCGACCGCAACACCAAAGTCCGCCGCCGCATCGCTGCGGGCAAGCTGCGGATGCGGATCCGCGACCTGCGGAACCTCGGGCCGCGTGCCGAGCAGATGCTGGCCGAGGTCGGCATCCTCACCGCCGAGGAACTGCGCCGCCGGGGTGCGCTCGAGGCCTACCTGGCGGTACGCCGCAGGGGTGAGCCCCGGGGCTCCCTCAACCTGCTGTGGGCCCTCGTGGGGGCGCTCGAGCCCTGGCCCGAGGGTCGGGACTGGCGGGAGGTGGCCAGCAGCGAAGTCCGTCTGCCGCTGATGCTGGCGCTGGAGGCGCGCGAGGGCGTGCGCAAGCAGGCCCTGGAGGCCGCGGGGATCGCGCCGGCGCAGGGCGCCCGGGCCGACCCGGCGGAGGAGCCGGAAGACAGCGTTGCTTGGGTGCCGGGATTGCCGTTCGAGGCGCCCCGGAGACCGGCCGCTCGCAAGCCGGGCCGGTCGGGCCGGGCGAGGCGTTGAGCCCCGCCCGACGCAGGATCAGGCGAGCTTCTTGAGCTTGGCGGCGAGGCGCTGCTTGTGGCGCGAGGCCTTGTTCTTGTGCACCAGACCCTTGTTGACCAGCGAATCGACCGACGAGGCGGCCTTGCGGACGGCCGCAGTGGCGTCGTCCTTCTTGCCCGAGGCGATGGCCTCGTTGGCGTTGCGCAGCGCCGAGCGCTGGCGCGATCGGAGGGCGACATTACGGTTGCGGTGCTTGACGGCCTGGCGGGCGGCCTTCTCGGCGGACTTGGTGTTGGCCACTTAGGGTGCTCTGGGTGCTGAAAAAGGCGCGTATTTTGGTGGCGCACCCGGGGGTTGTCAACGGCGATGATGCCCCGCCTTCGGTACAATGTCCGGCTGATTCCCCGTCCGGGACGCCATGAGCCGCGCCATCTTCAAGAGCACCTCGGTGGTGGGCCTCACCACCCTCCTGTCCCGCGTCACCGGGTTGCTGCGCGACATGGTCTATTCGCAGGCCTTCGGCGCCGGCACGCTCATGGACGCCTTCCTGGTCGCCTTCAAGATCCCGAACTTCCTGCGCCGCCTGTTCGCCGAGGGCGCGTTCTCGCAGTCCTTCGTGCCGGTCATCTCCGAGTACAAGGTCCGCCGCGGCGATGACGAGGTGCGCGGGCTGGTCGGCGATGTGGCGGGCACCTTGGGCGCGGTGCTGATCGGCGTGACGGCGATCGGCGTGATCGCCGCGCCGCTCATCATCCTCGGCTTCGCCCCGGGCTTCACGCAGGAGCCCGGCAAATACGAGCTCACCGTCGAGATGCTGCGCTGGACCTTCCCGTACCTGTTCTTCGTGTCGCTGGTGGCGCTCTTCAGCGGCGTGCTCAACAGCTACGGGCGCTTCGCCGTGCCGGCGTTCACGCAGGTGATCATGAACCTCGTGATGATCTTCTTCGCGGTGGTCATCGCCGCGCAGTCGGCGCGGCCGGGCGTGGCGCTCGCGATCGGCGTGTTCGTCTCGGGCGTGGCGCAACTGGTGTTCATGCTGCCTGCGGTGGCGCGGCTCGGGCTGCTGTCCTGGCCGCGATGGCGCCCGGCCGCAGAGGGCGTGCGCCGGATCGGCAAGCTCATGCTGCCCGGCATCTTCGGCTCCTCGATGGCCCAGGTGAGCCTGCTGCTCGACACCCTGATCGCGTCCTTCCTCGTCACCGGCAGCATCGCCTGGCTCTACTACGCGGACCGGCTGATGGAGTTCGCGCTCGGCGTGTTCAGCATCGCGCTCGCCACCGTGATCCTGCCGCGCCTCTCGGCCCAGCATGCGGTGGGTGATGCCGAGCGGTTCTCCGGGACGCTCGACTGGTCGCTGCGCCTCGTGGTGCTGGTGGTGGTGCCGGCGGCGGTGGGTCTGCTGGTGCTCGCCGGGCCGATGACCGCGACGCTGTTCGGCTATGGCAACTTCACCGCGCGCGACGTCGAGATGACGCAGTACGGCCTCATGGCCTACTCCTGGGGGCTCATCGGCTTCAGCCTCGTCAAGGTGCTCGCGCCCGGCTACTTCGCGCGCCAGGATACAAGCACGCCGGTCCGCGTCGGGCTCATCGCGCTCGGCGTCAACATGACGATCAACCTGCTCGTGGTGCTGCCCGCGCATTACGCCGGCTTCGCGACCCCCTTCGTGCTGCTCGCCACCTCGACCTGCATCTCGGCGGCCGTGAACGCCTTCTTGTTGTGGCGCGGCCTGCGGCGCTCGGGGGTCTATACGCCGCGCGCCGGTTGGGGCGCGCTCATCGGCCGGGTGCTCGTGGCGAATGCGGTGATGGCGGGTCTGCTGCTCACACTCTCCCAGGACCTCGCACGCTGGCTGTCGGCGCCGCCTCTGCATCGCGCCTTCTATCTGCTTGCCTTGATCGCCGCGGGCGCGGCCGCCTACGCGGCGGTGCTGTGGCTCGGCGGGCTGCGGCCGGCGCACCTGCGCAACGCCGCGGGTGGGCCGCCCGAGGGCTCGGGAGGGGGCGCCTGAGCCATGGAACTCATCCGCGGCATCCACAACCTGCGCGAGCGGCACCGGGGCGGCATCGTCACCATCGGCAGCTTCGACGGCCTGCATCTCGGGCATCGGGCGCTGATCGAGGCCACGCGTGCGCGTGCCGCCCGTGAGGGCCGTCCTGCCCTGATGCTCAGCTTCGAGCCGCTGCCGCGCGAGTTCCTCGCGCCGACGGATCCGCCGGCACGGCTCACCAACCTGCGCGAACGGGTGCGCCTGCTGGGCGATGCCGAGCTCGATGCGATGGTGCTGCTGCGCTTCGATGCGCGACTGCGCGCCATGGACGGCGAGGGTTTCGTCGGGCTGTTGCATCGGCAGTTGCAGGCCGCGGGCGTGGTGGTCGGGCACGATTTCCACTTCGGTCGCGGCGGTGCGGCCGACGCCGCGTTCCTGCGCGACACCGGCGCGCGCCTCGGGTTCGGCGTCGAGGTCATCGACCCGGTGGCGGCCGGTGCCGCGCGCGTCAGCAGTTCCGGCATCCGCGCCGCGCTCGCGGCGCGCGACCTCGATGCGGCCGCAGGCCTGCTCGGCCGGCGCTACAGCATGCGGGGCAGGGTGGTCGCCGGGCAGCAACTCGGTCGCACGCTCGGCTTCCCGACAGCTAACATCCGCGTACGGCGCCGGCGGCTGCCGCTCAGCGGCATCTGCGCGGTGCGTGTGCGCGGCATCGGCGACGGGCCGGACGCGCCGACCTACGGCGGTGTGGCGAGCCTCGGCACCCGGCCCACGGTGGGCGGCGTCGAGCCCTTGCTCGAGGTGTTCGTGTTCGACTACGCGGGCGATCTTTATGGCCGCGAGCTCGAGGTGGAATTCATCGCGCACCTGCGCGAGGAAGCCCGCTTCGAGTCGCTCGAGGCCATGGTGGTGCAGATGCACGCCGATGTGACCGAGGCGCGCGAGCGCTTGGCCGAGTTCTTTCAACGGATGATCCAGTGACCGACTACAAACAGACGATCAACCTCCCGCAGACGGGCTTCCCCATGAAGGCCGACCTCGCACAGCGCGAGCCGGCGCTGCTCGCGCGTTGGCAGGTGGAGGACACCTACGGCCAGCTGCGCAAGGTGGCGCAAGGCCGTCCGCGCTTCGTGCTGCACGACGGCCCGCCGTACGCCAACGGCGCGATCCACATCGGTCACGCGCTCAACAAGATCCTCAAGGACATCATCGTCAAGGCGCGCTCGCTGGAGGGCTACGACGCGCCCTACATCCCGGGCTGGGACTGCCATGGCTTGCCCATCGAGCACGCCGTGGAGAAGAAGCACGGCCGCCCCGGCCAAAAACTCGACGTCAACGCCTTCCGTGCCGCCTGCCGTGCCTTCGCCACCGAGCAGGTCGAACAGCAGCGGCGCGACTTCAAGCGCCTGGGCGTGCTCGGCGATTGGGACCGCCCCTACATGACCATGGCGCCCGCGTTCGAGGCGCAGCAGATCCGCGCCTTCGGCCGCATCGTCGAGAACGGCCATCTCTACAAGGGCGCCAAGCCCGTCCACTGGTGCCTCGATTGCCGCTCGGCCTTGGCCGAAGCCGAAGTGGAATACGAGGACAAGACCTCGGTCGCGATCGACGTCGCGTTCCGCGTCGCCGACAGGGCGGATTTCGCCGCGCGCATCGGGCTCGGCCAGGGTGCGGGTGCGGCCGCTGCCGCGGCGCTCGCGGCGGCGACGACCCCTGCGGTCGTGATCTGGACGACGACCACCTGGACGCTGCCCGCCAACGAGGCGGTCGCGCTCGGCGGCGAGATCGACTACGCGCTCGTGGCGCTGCCGGCGACCGACACCACGCCCGCGCGCGCGCTGGTGCTCGCCGCCGACCTCGTCGCCGATTGCGCCACGCGCTACGGTGTCGACCCTGCCACGGTCGAGGTGCTCGCGCGATTCAAGGGCGAGGCGCTCGAGGGGCTCGCGCTGCGGCATCCGTTCCTCGACAAGCAGGTCCCCGTGATCCTGGGCGAGCACGTCACGCTCGAGGCCGGCACCGGGGCCGTGCACACGGCGCCCGCGCACGGCCAGGACGACTTCATCGTCGGCCAGCGCTACAAGCTGCCGGTCGTGAACCCGGTGGGCGGTGACGGGCGTTACCTGCCCGGCACGCCCTTCGTCGAAGGGCTCGGTCTCGATGCGGCGGGTGAGCGGCTGCGCGAGATGATGACCGAGGGCGGCACGCTCGTCGCGCAAGCGCCGTATCGCCACTCCTACCCGC
>Ga0209985_10000957_pt1 | contig 29761 bp, 20 predicted proteins | sample NOAtaG_FD_187305 | JGI IMG/M metagenome (GOLD analysis project Ga0209985, IMG submission 187305) | Freshwater lake microbial communities from Lake Erie, under a cyanobacterial bloom - NOAA_Erie_Diel6S_1000h metaG (SPAdes) (version 2) | ecosystem: Environmental > Aquatic > Freshwater > Lake ...
TCGAAAGGACATCCCATAAATCCAACTCAAGCTGTTTAACTTTCATTGTCACACCGAAAATTAATTTGAATGACAAGGGCAAGGACGCAAAGGACAAAGCCAAGGATCGAGGCGTTCTTGACTGGCAAATTTCTTAATCCCATAATTAGACTCTAGTAAAACCAACACTTTCTGCATATAAGTATGCACTTGCGTCGCAACCATCCCCGCACAATGAATTGGTGGAATCGCTGCGAACTTTTCTTGTCCTTTCCAAATTTGAGCAGCGATCGCATGAATTGGTGTATCAGTTCCCGACTGCCGATAAACCACTAACACCGCCCAAAAAATTGAGGCGAATTCATCAGTATTAACAACTAAATTTTCATCGGAATCACCGCGTTTACGAGAACGAATCAGATTACGGCGATCTTGATGACGGGCATAGGAACGGCGACTATAGCAAACCGCAGGATTCCAACAGCGATCGCCCAACTCACCATGAAGTTCTTGAGCCTGAGCCGCCGAAAGCATCGCACACTTTTTACATTTCTCTGGAATACTTTTAGTCATATTTTAGGACAGAAATAACCTAATAGAAATCGCTAAGTTTTCTTCAGATTTGAGGTTTAATCACTGGTAGCGTATGCTAGGAATCAAATGTGTTATAAATACACATCAATCATTAGGTATACAATAAAAATATGGCAATACAAGGAAAACTGGAATTAGCCATCAAAATTAGCGAACTTCCTTTTGACGTGTCCGTTGATAAAAACGGTTGGAAGTCCTTTGACTTAGATTGTGATGGTCAAATCTTTAGTGTTACGGTGAAACCCAAAGTATTTAAGAAGTTGGAAGATGCACAGGCTAATTATCCACAGTGGGTAGCGGCGATCGCAGGCAAGATGGGTGAAGCTACTGAAACAGGATTTGTTTTGCTTGAGCCAAATATCCAAGTATTTGAGAAAAAGCCTAAAGAAGCCAAACCTGCTGAAGAAGCAAGCCCCAACTAAATCTCAAGCTCTTTAAAAGTTTTCTAATTTTGGGATTTTTCAAATATGCCTAGTTATAACATTGGTTCTGTAGTTACTTGTCGCGATCGCCAGTGGGTAGTTTTGCCGCCCGATCATGCTGATGTGATTAGGCTACGACCTTTAAGTGGGAACGAAGATGAGGTTTGCGGTGTTTTTAAGAAACTGGGATTAGAAGTAATCGAGTCAGCCGAATTTCCTGCACCACAACCTGAAGCAATTAAAGACCGACAAGCGGCTTTGTTATTGATGGATGCAGCAAGGCTAAGTTTACGGAATGGGGCGGGACCTTTTCGGAGTTTGGGGAGATTGTCGGTGTATCCGCGTCCCTATCAGATGGTTCCGTTGTTGATGGCTTTACGATTAGAGACAGTGCGATTACTGATTGCTGATGATGTGGGAATTGGGAAGACGATTGAGGCGGGATTGATAGCAAGGGAAATGCTCGATCGCCATGAAATTAAGCGCCTTGCGGTTTTATGTCCACCGCACCTATGCGATCAGTGGCAAAGGGAGTTACGAGAAAAATTTCATATTGAGGCAGTGGTGATTCGGTCGGGGACAGTGGGCAAATTAGAGCGATCGCTACCTGCGGGAGATCATCATGTATTTGGCTACTATCCCCATATCATCGTTAGTCTCGACTATGCCAAGTCCGATAAACGGCGAGCGAGTTTTTTAGCCCATTGTCCAGATTTAGTAATTGTTGATGAGGCGCATACCTGTTCGCGTCCAAGTGGTCAAAGCGCTTCTCAACAGCAGCGCCATCAGTTAGTTAATGAGATTGCGGCAAAGCAGGATCAACATTTAATGCTCCTATCAGCAACGCCCCACAGCGGCATTGAAGAATCTTTCTTATCAATTTTGGGTTTGATTAAGCCAGAATTTGCGGCGATGAATTTAGAACAGCTTTCGGAAAAAGAAAGAATCAAACTAGCCAGTCATTTTATCCAACGTCGTCGCGCTGACGTGAAGCAGTGGCTAGGCAGTGAAACCCCATTTCCTGAGAGACTATCTACGGAGCTTAGTTACAAGCTGACGCGAGAATATCGGGAATTATTTAATGAGGTTTATGATTTTGCGCGAGGCTTGGTTAAGGGTGTCACCGATGATATGTCCTATGCCCAAAAGCGGGGACGCTATTGGGCAGCATTGGCGCTGATTCGTTGTGTGATGTCATCACCTGCGGCGGCGGTAGCGACCTTGAGTAAACAGGTGGAAAAGCGTGAGGTTTCGGAGCGCTTAGAGGCAGAAGTCATCGATGAAGATTTGATGGCATCCTATGTTTACGATCCGACAGAACAGGAACAGTCTGCCGATGCTCAACCGACTTTAGCGATCGAGCAGGGACAGCAACAATATCGAGATAGCGATCGCCGTAAGCTCAAAAAATTTGTGCAAGAGGCGGAAAAACTCTACGGGGCAAAGGATGCCAAACTGCAACAGGCGATCGCTACGGTAATCACGTTGCTCAATGAAGGACATCATCCGATTATCTGGTGTCGCTATATTGCCACCGCGCAGTATGTGGCGAAGCATTTGGGCGACGTGCTGAAGCAAAAGCTTGATAAAAAAGGCGATCGCTTGCGGGTGTTGGCGATTACGGGCGAACAGTCGGAAGATGAACGGGAAATATTTTTAAATGAACTTGCCAGTTATCCTCAACGGGTGCTAGTGGCAACGGATTGCCTCAGTGAAGGCGTAAATTTGCAAGAGCATTTCTCAGCAGTGCTGCACTATGACTTACCTTGGAATCCTAACCGACTGGAACAGCGTGAGGGTAGGGTCGATCGCTATGGTCAAAAAGCATCGGAAGTGAAATGTGCTTTACTCTGTGGACAAGATAATCCCATAGATGATGTGGTGTTAAAAGTATTGATTCGCAAGGCGGTTAAAATCCATCGATCCTTGGGCATTACTGTGCCTGTGCCGATGGACAATGCCAATATTACCGAGCGAATTTTTAACTCTTTATTTGAGTACGAATCGGCAGGGGTACAGCTTTCTATGTTTGACGCTGGCTCACAGTTGGCGCTACTGGACGCTGAAATGAATCAGATTTGGGAGCAAGCTGAGGAAAAAGTTAGCCGTACAAGGTTTGCTCAGAGGGCAATTACTTCGGAAGATGTGCAACAGGAATTAATTGAGTCCGATCGCGTGTTGGGTAGTGCTAAAGAAATTGAGCGCTTTGTGCGATCGGCTTGTGGGCGGATGAATGCCACGCTCATTCCCAAAACGTTCCAAAAACATCCTTGCTATGTGTTGCCAAATATCCCGTCCCAGATTGCCTCCAGTCTGTCCGCATTTTTAGGTGATCGCCTAAAGTTAACTCTTTCTTTTGTCAGTCCTACGCCCGAAGGTGTGGAATTTATTGGGCGCAATCATCCCCTTGTCGAAAGTTTGGCAAGATATTTATTAGAAAATGTTTTGACTAATACCACTAATCCTGTGGCGGCAAGGTGTGGTTTTACGGTGACAGATGCGGTGACTAGGCGCACAACTCTATTATTATTGCGCCTACGACATTTGATCGATAGTCCCAAACAAGGACTTAAAGAGGATAAAAGTCTATTAGCTGAAGAATGCTTAGTGGTTGGGTTTACAGGAACTTCAGAAAATCCGATCTGGTTAGAACCAAGTGAGGCTTTACGATTAATTGAAACGGCTGAACCTGTCGCCAATCCGCCTAGTTTGGGCATAGTGCAGTCCGATCTGCGCGATCTTTTAGAAAGTATGGAGGATTTGCAGGAGGAGTTGGAGTTAATTGCGAAGTCGCGATCGCAAGATTTAGCGCAATCTCACCGTAGAGTTAGAGCAATTACCAAAGAGGGGCAAGTCAAAGTGAAGGCTCAGTTACCGATGGATCTGCTCGGTGTCTATGTTTTGAAACCTAAGTAGTTCGGAGTAGTCAAGGCTTTAGCCTTTTACACCTTCAAATTCAGAGGCTAAAGCCTTACTACGGTTAATCTTCATCAATTTAATTAAGCATTATGACCACTACTCCAATCATCAAAAACACCACAGGTTTACATATTGAAGGTAATTTGATTGCGGGGGACTTTCTTGCAGATCTGGTTACGGGTAATATTAAGGGACAATCGCCCGAAGACTTTGCCCTAGCGAAAGTAGATAAGCTGGCGGATGAGATTGCGACGGTTTGGGGTGAGGCGAAAAAGTTTTGGGCAGGATTTAAAAAATCTCGTGAAGAATCGGGCTTTTCGGATTCAGGGACTACGGAAACGCGCAAGGCTTGGGTTGTGCCTTTGCTTTATAACTTGGGTTATTTACCCAGTTTTAGGGGTGAGGCGGAGATTGTTGATGGACAGAGTTTTGCGATTTCGCATCGGGCGGGGGATTGGGGTGGGGAGCTTGCTAAAGCAACTACTACGGTAACTTCTCCGATTCACATTACTGGATGCAGAATAAGACTTGACCAGAAGCCGCCGAGTGGAAATCCGAGGCTGTCGGCGCATGGGTTGATGCAGGAATATCTCAATCGGACTGAGCATCTATGGGGGATTACTACCAATGGTTTGCAGTGGCGGTTGTTGCGTGACTCTTCTTTGATGACGCGGCTTACTTATATTGAGTTCGATCTTGAGCAAATTCTCGAAGGGGAAAACTTTGCTGACTTTGGGTTGTTTTATCGCCTATTTCACCGATCGCGTTTACCGATAGGAATGGACGATGCCCATGAGTGTCTGTTGGAGTTTTATCATCAAGAAACTTTGCAGCAGGGCGGCAGGGTACGCGATCGCCTAAGAGATGGTGTCGAAAGAGCGATCGCCCACTTAGGAAATGGTTTCTTGCAACATCCAAAAAATCAAATATTGAGAGATAAGTTTGTTGCTAAGGAAATCAGCGATCGCGATTTTTATCGACAAATCCTATTGCTGATCTATCGCCTTTTATTCTTGATGGTGGCGGAGTCGCGCAATTTATTACTGACGGGAGAAGATCCTGAAAAGGTAAGGATTTATGAGGAGTATTACAGCATTGAGCGTTTACGCGCTCTAGCAGAAAAGGCGATCGTTCCTCGCCGCGAAGGATTTCAAGACCTATGGCAAGGTTTGCGGGTGACGTTTTGCCTTTTTGATGAAAATTGGCGCGGTGAGTTGTTGGGGCTATCGCCGCTAAATGGTGATTTGTTCGGCTCAACGACTTTGCCAGAGCTAAATGTCAGTGCCTTAGATAATTACGATCTGATGGTCGTCATTCGCAATCTATCGCTCTATGCACCGACCGATAAGGCACAACTGCGGCGGGTTAATTATGCGGCGCTGGATGTGGAAGAGTTAGGTAGTGTTTATGAGAGCTTGTTAGATTTTCATCCACAGGTGAGTTTGTCTCAGGGTAAGTATGAGTTTTTGTTAGTGGCGGGTAGCGATCGCAAAACAACAGGAGCCTATTACACACCATCAGAGCTTGTGGCGCAGTTGGTGAAGAGTGCCTTGGAGCCTGTGATTGCAGAAAGGATGAAGGATGCCGATGATTTACAAAAAGCTCTTCTGAGTATTAAAGTTTGCGATCCTGCCTGTGGGTCTGGACATTTTCTGTTGGCAGCAGCACGGCGGATTGGGAAGGAATTGGCTAAAGTGCGGACAGGTGAAGCTGCGCCTAGTCCTGAACCTTTGCGTGAGGCGACCCGTGATGTGATTCAGCATTGCATTTATGGTGTGGATATCAATCCCCTAGCGGTTGACCTTTGCAAGGTTGCGCTTTGGATTGAGGGTTTTGCGAAGGGGATGCCGCTTAATTTCCTTGACCATCGCATTAAGTGCGGTAACTCGTTGGTGGGTGTTTTAAATCTCGATGTATTAAAAGAAGGGATTCCTGATGAGGCGTTTAAGGCGGTGACTGGGGATGATAAGGCGCTGTCTAGTATCAAGAAGAAGGCGAATAAGCAGGAAAGACTCAAAGATCTCAAGGGGCAACTCTCGACGGCGGGGCAGTTGGATGATGATTTGGCGGAAATTGCCTCAGCATGGCAGGAGTTGGATCGGATTCCTGAGAATACGCCTGAGTTTGTGAAGCAAAAGAAGGAGCGCTATGAGGCTAATCAACGCGATCGCAAGTGGTGGCGAAGTCGTTCGGCTTGCAATTTGTGGACGGCGGCGTTTTTTATGCCTTTGACTGAGCAGAATTTGCAGTTATTGCCAACTACGGCGGCGTTAGTCAGGTTGTTGAATGAGGATCTTAATTCACCTTCTGGTAGTGGGATTGGAGTAAGAGATATTGTTGATGCTGCGAATCAGTTAGCCTCTGAGAAGGGCTTTTTTCATTGGGCTTTAGAGTTTCCTGATGTGTTTGAGAATGATGGTTTTGATTGCATTCTCGGTAATCCTCCTTGGGAGCGCATCAAGTTACAGGAAAAGGAGTTTTTTGCTTCGCGGGATGGGGATATTGCGAAGGCGGCGAATAAGTCGGAACGGGAGAAGTTGATTAAGACTTTGCCTACTCAGAAGCCTGAATTGGCGCGGGAGTTTGAGGCGGCGAAGCATGATGCTGAGGCACAAAGTAAGTTTATCCGCGAGTCGAATCGTTTTCCTTTGACGGCGGTGGGTGATGTGAATACTTATGCGGTGTTTTCGGAGACTGCGAGGGATTTGATTGCGGGGAATGGTAGGGCTGGAATTATTGTGCCTACGGGAATTGTTACGGATGATACTTGTAAAAAATTCTTTGGAGATGTCATCAATACTCAAACATTATCCCAAATTGTAGGATTTGAAAATGAAGAATTTATCTTCTCAGAAATTGCTAATGTAGTACGTTTCTGTATTCTTGGACTATATGGCAAAAAACTTAAAGAAGCTAATCCTTTATTTGTTTTTTACATTAGAAAAATTCAACAACTGGAACAAAAAAGATTCTTTTCTCTTACTCAAAAAGATATTAATTTGTTGAATCCTAATACTTTAACTTGTCCTATATTTCGTACAGCTACGGATGCAGATATAACTAAGAAGATTTATCAGCGTGTACCTGTTTTAGAAAATGAAAAAACAGGTCAAAATCCTTGGAATATTCTATTTATGACTATGTTTCACATGGCAAATGATAGCGGATTATTTCAAAACTCCCCAAATGTAAATACAGTACCTCTCTACGAAGCAAAAATGTTTTGGCATTACGATCATCGCTGGGGTTCTTATGAGTTTACTGGACGAACAACAGGAAGAGGATTAGCTGACACACCCTTAGAATGCTATCAAGATCCTGATTATAGAACTGTCCCTCAATATTGGGTTGAAAAAGAAGAAGTAGATAAACGCTTAACTCATAAATGGAATAAAAACTGGTTACTAGGTTTTCGTGATGTTACAAGCGCTAAATTGCTCAGAACTTGTGTTATAAGTTTTTTACCAAAAATTGCAGTTGGTCATAAAGCTCCCCTCATATTTATAGATAAAAGTTCACAACTTATTTCTTGCTTTGTTGCAAATTTTAGTAGTTTAGTCTTTGATTTTGTAGCACGTCAAAAAGTAGGCGGTACATCTCTTAGCTATTTCATTGTCAAACAACTCCCCGTCCTCCCCCCCGATCGCTACAGCCAAAACGACATCAACTACATCACCCCCCGCGTCCTCGAACTCACCTACACCGCATGGGACATCAAACCCTTCGCCGATGACCTTTGGAATCCCACACCCACGCGATCCCAGAGCAAAGTCGAAGGGAGCAAAACCGAAACCCACTCCATCCTCACCCAAGCCAGCGACAAACAACAACTCACTTTTGCCCTAGACATCGAAATCACAGGCAAAAAACAACTCGAACTCACCACCCCACCAGATCCCACCCACCAAACCCACCTCCGCCAGCTAATCCTAGAGCAATGGCAAGCCAACCGCGCCGCGTTCCCTGACTCTACCCAGACACCAGACGACAACCTCCAAGGCATTCCCCTTTCCCCCTTCATCTGGCACGAAAACCGTCGCGCCCAAATCCGTGCCGAACTCGATGCCTACTACGCCAAACTCTACGGCTTAACCCGTGACGAACTACGCTACATCCTCGACCCCGCCGACATCTACGGCGCAGACTTCCCCAGCGAGACATTTAGAGTCCTAAAAAACAACGAAATGAAGAAATATGGCGAATACCGCACCCAACGCCTTGTTCTCGAAGCATGGGATAAACTGGGATATTAGGAGGAAATCTTAATGAAACTACCTAATCCTCAGCAGACCTACATCGACGACAGCAAATTAGTCGGATATTGCCTTAATCCTAGTCATAGTGACGGACAACATAAAGCCCGCGTTTTTAAATCCGCCCTAAACATCACCGTAGATAACCTCCCAGAACTTCAAAGCGCACTTCTAAATGCTGTTAAAAACTATGAAGCAATTCCTGATAAATCAAATCAATACGGACAAAAATATATTATTGACTTCCCCATGACATACCAAGACAAAACCGCAACTATTCATAGCGTCTGGATAGTTCGTTACAACGAAAACTTTCCCCGTTTAGTCACTTGCTACATTATTTAAAAAAGGAGTAAACCCATGAAACTATTAGATGTCGTTGCCCTCTTACAAGATCTCCCAGAATTAGGACTACATCGAGGCAATGTCGGCACAATTGTAGAAGAATACGAGCCAAATGTTTTTGAAGTAGAGTTTAGCGATACCACAGGCAAAGCCTATGCTATTGAAACCCTAAACTCTTCACAACTAATGGTTTTATATCATTACCCCATCACACCTCAAAAAGTTGCAGTTTATGCTTAACAACAAAATGGATACCCTCACCCAATGCCGTCAACATATCCAAAACCTTCTAAAAGAACACGCCAGCCTAGTTTGGGATACCCGTATTCGCGCAGAAACCATCTTTGACACCGAACATGACCATTATCAACTTGTCTATGTAGGTTGGCGCAACTCCAAACGAGTCTATGGCGTTGTTCTCCACGTTGACATCATTGACAACAAAATCTGGATTCAGCAAGACGGCACAGAAATTGGCATAGCCAATAAATTAGTAGATCTCGGCATTCCCAAAGCAGATATTGTCCTCGCCTTCGATCCGCCAAACCTCCGCAAATACACTGATTTTGCCGTTAGTTAAACAGGAGAATACATACCATGCCCAACCTAAACACCGTTCAACAAGACATCGCAGAACTTACCCCCGAAGCACAGCATATTGTCATTGACTTCATTGAAATCCTTAAAAGACGATACTCTTCAAACCCAACTCAAGAGCAAATAATCATTGATAAAATTCGTGAACTTAGCGCATTTCAAAAACAGGAAGTATTAGACTTCATCGATTTTATCTGTAGTCGCAATTACAAGCCAAATGACAATTAGTTAGACTCAGTACAACCAAACCCAAATCAATGACCTTTAGCATCACCCTTGCTCCAACCTTCTTAAATGAACTCATCGGCGTACCGCAGAGCGTTGCCAAACGAGTTCCTAAAGCCACCAAAATATTAGAACGCGATCCCATCTCTGCTGATGGTGATGCCAAAAAGCTCAAAGGTTATGAAAATGTCTATCGCATCCGTATTGGTGACTATCGCCTGTTTTATGCGATCGGTACTGGTTGGGTAAAACTGCTGAGTGTGCGTAAGCGCAACGAGCGCACCTATGAAACCGAAATTCCTAATGTCGTAGCGCCAGAAACCACCCTCGATCGCCAGTCGGTAAAACCTAAGAAGGTGGCTGTATCTTCTTTCTCAACTTGGGAAAGTGGTGATGAGGCTAAAGCCTTGACTACTTTGCCGTTCGCACTTACAGAAGATATCTTGCAACAATGGCAGATTCCCGCACAATATTGGACAGCGATCGCTAAGGTGAATAGCGCTGAAGCATTGCTAGAGCTAGATATGCCCGATCGCTTGCTAAATGTGATTCTGGATAACCTTTATCCACGTTCCATTGAAGAAATAGACACTCAGCCCGAATTTGTCCTCAGTCAAGCTGAAGACCTCGATCGCTATTTTGCTGGCGATCTCAGTGCTTTTTTACTTAAGCTCAGCGACGAACAAGAGAAATTAATTCAATTTGGGAGCAATGGCACAGTCCTGATCAAAGGCGGTGCAGGTACTGGTAAATCCACCCTCGCCCTCTATCGCATCAAAAAATTAGTCGAGCAGGGCTGCACCTCCATTTTATTTACCACTTACACCAACGCCCTCGTTTCCTATTCCGAACAACTATTAGAACAATTACTCGGCTGTCCACCTGCGGATAAAGGCGTAGAAGTGACCACAATTGATGCGATCGCCCGCCGCTATTTCGTTACCACAGGCAAAACTACGCCATTCATCGATCGTGATAAATGTCTATCACTATTAGCTAATGCCCTAGAGCAAGCGAATATTCCTGCCCAAAATGTATTCGATCGTCAAGTCAAACTGCAAACATTACAAAAACTAGGTTTACCCTACCTCCTTGATGAAATCTTACAAGTGATCGAAAATTGGGGCATTCGCACTCTTGATGATTACATCGCCCACGATCGGCGTGGTCGGGCTGTGCCGTTGCGACAAAATATTCGTGAAGCAATTTGGACAGTTTATGAAACATGGGAAAAGTTATTAGCTAAAAATGGCAGCCTCACATGGGAACAGCTACGCCGCCAAGCTCTTGAAGTTGCTCAAAATTTAGTTGAAAAACCCTATCAAGCGATCGTCATTGATGAAGCTCAAGATTTCTCCCCTGTCGCCCTGCGCTTTTTACTTAACCTCACTCCCAACTTCGACAATATTTACATCACCGCCGATGCTTCTCAATCCATCTATCAGCGCGGCTTTAGCTGGAAGCAAATCCATGAAGATTTGAAAGTCACGGGACGGACGCTCATCCTCAAGCAAAACTATCGCAACACCCAACAAATAGCGATCGCCTGTACCGATATTCTGCTTGGCACAGAAGCAGGCGATCCAGAATGCTTGCAGCAAATTCCCTCTTTACATATCGGCGATCCTCCTTTGCTCTTCCTAAGTAACAACCAAGATCAGGAACTAGCCGCTATTCGTAATTTTTTAATAGACTCAGCAAAACGGTTCCGCCTGCCCCTGCATGGTAGCGCCATCCTTTGCCCAAACAACTACAGCGCCGAAACCTATGCCAAACAATTATCACAATTGGGACTCAAAGCCAAATTTGTCTCAGGTAAAAAGATCGATCTTAAAGCTCCCTATATCAAAGTTCTGACACTCCATTCCGCTAAAGGTTTAGAGTTTCCTTTTGTAGTAGTCACAGGCTTAGAATCAGGTAATTTCCCAAGCTTCAATAGTGATTTACCTAACGAAGAACATTCTAAAATCCGAGATGAACAAAGGCGGTTATTTTATGTCGGCTGTTCTAGAGCCATGCGATCGCTAATGGTCTGTGGCTCATCCTCCCATCCCTCTGAATTTATTGAAAATCTCAAAGCCCCCTACTGGAAAGTCTTAAATTAAAATTATGTCCTCAAAACTATCTCTGCAATTACAAAACCTGATCCAACAGCCTGAAGCCGTGTTACATACTTTTGCGGGCATGATTGTCGATGGGAATGTGGCGATCGACTGCTCAGGAGTCGAAGCCGCAGATATTAATGAGTCTCAATTGCAAATTCTCTTTGGAGAAATCCGTGAAAAATGGGACTTCACACAACTCGGTGAATCCCTCGATCCTGCGACTATGAGCGATTCTCTAGCAGAGAAATTACTTAATTGGTTTCAAAATAAGCCAGTCGTTAAAGTTAGTAATCAAATTATTAATCTTAACGATTCTCCCTCCACTCCATCTCTCAACATCTTTGCTCAACGCGATCGCATCATCAATGAATATCGCAGCTACATCGAAAGCTTTCTCAAAATCTCCGATTCGCGACTTAAAGAATTTGTCGAACAGGAGTTAAACAATGGACATCTCTGGACACCACCCCTCCTGCAACTAACTCCCGAATATCAAAAAGGACGAACTACCAGCGAACTCATTGCCGCAGGCATCTTACATTCTGACTGTTCACAATATTTCCGCACTGATAAAGGACAACCCTTTCACTTTCGCTATCACCAAGAACAAGCCTTTGAAATCGCCCATCGTCAAGAAAACTATGTTGTCACTACAGGTACAGGATCGGGCAAAAGTTTAACGTACATCGTGCCAATTTTTGATGACCTAATCCGTAATCCTGAACAAAATGGCGTTAGGGCAATTTTGGTATATCCCATGAATGCCTTAATTAATTCCCAAGAAGAAGAGTTAAAGAAGTTTCTCAAAAATGTTCCAGACACCCATATTCGCGTTGAAAAATATACGGGTCAGGAAAGCCAAGCTCAAAAGATCGCCATCCAAAACGATCCGCCGCAAATCCTGCTCACGAACTATGTGATGCTCGAATTGATGCTTTCGCGTACTCATGAAGCAAAGTTTGTCGAATCAACAAATTTAAAATTTCTTGTTCTTGATGAGTTGCACACCTATCGCGGTCGTCAAGGCGCAGATGTGGCAATGCTGATTCGTAAACTGAAGCAACGGTGCGGTCAAAAGCTGATATACATCGGCACAAGCGCCACCATGTCTACCCAAGGCGATCGCCATGATATCCGCAAGACGATCTCAGATGTCGCCAGTAAGCTCTTCGGCTCGGAGGTCAAACCCAATCATGTGATCGATGAAACACTCAAACGTTCCATCGATCGCCCTGAGCCTGACCTTGTGGAATTAAAGGCGGCGATCGCCAATCCCTTACCCGAACCATCAGATTCTCAAACGGATCTAACTCACTTTCGCCAACATCCTCTCCCTGCTTGGATTGAGATGAACTTTGGGCTAAAAGATGACAATGGACATTTAATCCGTCGTACTCCCATCGCCATCTCCACTGGTGCAACGCAACTCGCTGAACTGACAGGACATCTAGTTTCTGAATGCGAACAAAAACTTACTGATGTATTGCTATGGGGCAGCCGAACAAAAGGTTTAACTTTTAGACTGCATCAGTTCATCTCACAAGGCGGCAGTGTCTATGCCACGATTGAGCCTAAAGATCGGCGATACCTTACCCTTGACGGACAATACAGCACCACAGGCGATCGCTTGCTGTTCCCCATTGTCTTTTGTCGCGAGTGCGGACATGATTACTACATGGTGCGTTGCGATCGCGAAAATCATAAAATTACACCGCTACTTCCCAATGCGATCGACTTTGACCCCGATAACACCGAAATTCAAGAAGGCTATATCACCCTTGATGAGCCTGATTTATGGAGTGACGAAGATTGCGATCGCTTACCTGATAGTTGGTTTAAAGTTACCAAAAGAGGTGGACGGGAACCCCAACAAAAATATATTGATCGCATTCCGCAAAAGCTGCGGATTCTATCCAATGGAACGATTACCGATAAATTAACCGAAGGTATTCCCTGTTGGTTTGTCAAAAAGCCTTTTCGCTTTTGTCTCAACTGTGAAATTCTGCATGATGGACGCAAAGCCGAATTTACCAAACTCTCTCGACTTAGCAGTGAAGGACGCAGCAGTGCAACCACTTTGCTCTGTCTTTCTACTGTTGAAGAACTTAAGGCAAGTCTCGGTGAAAATAATCATGCTGCTAAAGTTCTGAGCTTTACCGATAATCGTCAAGATGCTTCATTGCAAGCAGGACATTTCAATGACTTTGTGCAAACTACATTTTTGCGATCGTCTCTATGTGCGGCTTTGGCTAAAGCTAAACTACTTACTCATGAGGCGCTGGCTCAAGCTGTATTCAAGGAAATGAATTTGCCCGAAGAGGAATATGCTAAAGAACCAGCCCCCTTTGATACCAGTAAAAGAAATGAGCGAGTTTTTCGGAACCTATTGGAATATAGACTTTACGAAGATCTACGACGCGGTTGGCGATTACTACAACCGAATTTAGAACAATGTGGCTTACTAGAAATCCAATATCAAGGATTAAGAGAAACTTGTAATGATGAAGGACTATGGCAAACTATTGATCATCCTATCCTCAGTAAAGCATCACCTCAAGAGCGCTTTATTGCAATTAAGGAACTTCTCGATTTATTGCGGCGCGAACTAGCGATCGATGCCGACCTATTAGATGTAGAAAGAGTAGAACGCCTATACAAAGAAGTTACTCAATCGATTAGCGATCGCTGGAAATTTGAACTAGATGAAAATCTCTACAAAGCAAAATCGGCAATCTTCATTAAGGATAAGGATGATACTAGTTCAACTAGCAAAGCAAAAAGCAAATCATCTGCGAAAGAAAATATAAGGGAGACGATCGCCCTGAGTAAACGCAGTCGGATTGGGCGATTCTTGAGCAGCAGTGCTGCATGGTCATGTTTAACTGAATCACTCTCAGAGCCAGCATATCAAGAATTACTAGAAAAATTAATTGCAGCTTTACGGGCTTCAGGATTTCTGTCTGGAGATGCTAAAACCGTGCAGCTTTGTCTCGCTAAAATTGAATGGCACGCTGTCACCTTAGATCAAATTCCTGTTAGCTTACTCACTACCAAGCGTCTCCAAGGCAGCACTACTAACCAAACTAACACCAATAAATTTTTCCAAACCCTATACACAAGAAACGCAAGCGGCATGAAAAATCTGGAAGGACGGGAGCATACAGGACAAGTTACTAATGAAAACCGCGCCAAGCGAGAAGAAGACTTTAGAAATGGCAAAATTGCGGCTCTATTCTGCTCGCCAACGATGGAGCTAGGAATTGACATCTCTGACCTCAATGTTGTACATATGCGAAATATTCCTCCTAGTCCCGCTAACTATGCTCAGCGTAGCGGACGGGCAGGACGGAGCAATCAAGAAGCTCTCGTGATTAGCTACGCCTCCGTTGGCAGTGGACACGATCAATATTTCTACCAACGTCAAGGACAGATGGTTTCAGGGGTAGTTGAGCCGCCAAAACTAGAACTTGCAAACCAAGATCTCATGCAGTCCCATGTTTATGCGATTTGGTTAGCACAAACTGGTGTTGATTTGCAAAATTCCATGAATCAGTTACTGAATATGGATGCGCTAAATTACCCTCTCAATGACGATATTCGAGCCAGATTTCAATCTACAAGTACAGGCGATCGCTTATATAGATGCATTGAATCTGTTCGAGAAGTCCTAGCCGATCAATTCTGTCAAGCCGATATTAATCGTGCTAGTTGGTACAATGACAACTGGATACGCCGTACCCTTGAAGATGCCCCTAATGCCTTCGACCGTGCTTGCCAACGTTGGCGAGATCTATATGCAGCCGCAGTCAAGCAAAGGGAAGAAGCCAGAAAGATTACCGATCGCTTTGCCGCAGGTGGAATTAGCAATGCCGAGAGAGACAATGCTGAGAATCTAGAAATTGAAGCCAAAAGACAAATAAACTTACTAATAGGGGCAACTAGTAACCAAAATCGCAACTTATCAGAACAGGAGTTTTCACCTTACCGATACTTTGCTACGGAAGGCTTTCTCCCTGGATACAACTTCCCTCGCCGCCCCATTCGCACCTACATTCCTTTTGATGGCGGCAGATTCATTTCTCGCCCTCGTAGTGTTGCCATCCGTGAGTTTGCACCCTCTAATATTGTCTATTACGAAGGCAGTAAATTCCAAATTGCTAAAACCAAAATATCTGTTGGTGGCATTCAAGATGAATATACACAAGCTGCTTTTTGCTATTCCTGTGGCTACTTCCATGAAGGACAAGCTGGCTGGGAAAGAGAAACCTGTGAGAATTGCGGTGCAAAACTTGAGGATAAAGGTAGATTAAATGCCAAAACCCAGCGTTTACTGGAAATGAATACGGAATCAACTAAACGCCGTCAACGCATTACTTGTGATGAAGAAGAACGCCTAAAATATGGCTACACGATGACCACCCATTTTCACTATGCCACAAACAAGTGCGAAGTTGCTAAAGTCTTAGTCAAAAGAGAGAAATCTACAGAATGCTTGATAGAACTTAGTTATGGAGAAACTGCCAATTTATGGCGCGTCAATCGAGGATTAAAAAATAACCGTGAAGAGATTGGCTTCAAGCTAAATCCTAAAACAGGTGAATGGGGCGATTTCAAAGGAGATCAAGCAGCAGGAAATCAAGTTGCTAACCCTGAAGATTTACCCCATAACCAAGTTCTCCTAAAGGTACAAGAAACCTCCAATATTCTCGTAATCCAACCCCAGAATATGCCCAAGGACAATCAGGATGCATTTCTCGCTACTTTGCAATATGCCTTGGAGAGAGCAATTCAAGCGGTATATATGCTCGAAGAAAATGAGTTGTCCTCCGAACGTCTTGGCAATGGTAAATATTTATTATTCTGGGAAGCTGCGGAAGGCGGTGCGGGTGTGCTATCTCAAATCATTAGTGACTCCAAAGCATTCCAACGTATTGCTAGAGAGGCGCTAGATATTTGCCACTTTACCGAAGATAAAGACAAGCCTGACTGTGTGAAAGCCTGTTATGAATGTCTATTGTCCTATAGTAACCAATTGGATCATGCCTTGTTTGATCGCCATCTAATTCATAACTACTTAAATAAGTTAACAACTAGTCTAATCGAGCGTCATTCTTCAGATATCAGCAGAGAAGAACAATATCAATCCCTACTTTCTCAAACAGATCCAAACTCCGATTTTGAAAGACAAGTTCTTCAGGAAATTTACGACCAGCATTACAAGTTACCTGATGCAGCCCAATACTTCATTGAAGAAGCAAATATCAAACCTGACTTCGTTTACTTAAATGAGAAAATAGCTGTTTTCTGTGATGGCTCTGTTCATGACTCTCCCGAACAAAGAAAAAAAGATCGGCGCGATCGCGACAATCTAAGAGATACAGCAAATTTTTATGTGATAACTCTTCGCTATGACCAAGACTGGCGTGCAGAGATAAAAGGCTTAGAGTTGCACTAGTTTTTATATTCCTTACTTAATAACTAATTTCAAATTAACAAACGGACTGATTTCAATGACACAACCTCCTCTCCCTCAACCCCAACTCGATCGTACCCCAATCACCTTCGATCAATACCTCGAATATACACCCGAAAAACTAGAGCTATGGGATGGTTTCTATAACTATGGAGATCAAGACATGACAGGCTTTCACCTTGCTATACTCACCAATATGGGACTACGCGCCGCCGTTAGCAATGTCCCGATCGCACGATGGTTAGCCGCCATCCAAGAGGTAGCTTTGCAAAATCCCAAGCTTGACGATGCTTTGCGCGATCGCTTAGTTCGAGCGATCGCTGAGTTGAATGAAATAGTCGAGTGTTTAGAGTAGTTATGAAACTGTTATTGAAGTTGATTGGGACAATCTTAAAACTGGGAATCTATGCCTGTATCTTTCTAACACCCGTTCTGGGTGTATGGCTTGCATCTTCCCTTGCAGCATTCTCTAATCGTTCCACTTTGCTATCGGTCATCGCAGGGGTTTTTCTTTTTCCAGTCTTGCCTCTACTATGGGAGCTATGGTCAAGCTACAAGCGGCGCAAGTTGGGTAAGTCAGGGGAACAGACATTAACGTGGGGCGATCGCCTAACTATACGAACTTTGGTGATTAACCTTGTAGCGATCGCGGGGTTATTAATATGGCAACCAAGTAATAGCTTCATCGCCCTGTCAACAAGAGGGGACTGGATGCTAGGCGGGATGAAGGGGGACGCAGTAGAAGTTACGCGACAAAGCCTATTCAAAATCGCAGGGGGATTGGAGGGGCTTTATAACGCCTTTAACAAAAATCCCAATGAGAGATATGACGATGGCAGTAACAAGATCAAGCCAGAACCGCAAACAGTTCGAGTAGCGAGAAATCCTTTTGAGAACTTGCCAAGTCCATCGACAAGCAAACCAAAACTTGATACCAGTAACCTTCAGCCCACTGCGAATAAGCCCCAAACCACTAATCAGGCTGCAAAAAATGCATGGGCATGGGATGGACAGGGTTTACATCCTGTGATCGCTAGTATGCCAGCGAATGTAGAAACAAGCATTGAATCCGTTGCTCAGTACATTGTCAGCAAAGAAACCGATCCAGTGTTGCGCGTGAAAGCCTTACATGACTATGTTGCCGATCGCGTTGCCTATGATGCCGAGTCATATTTTGCTGGTGTATATCCACCACAGGATGCAGAGACAGTGTTTCGCACTCGTAAATCGGTTTGTGCGGGTTATGCCAAGTTGCTAGAGGCACTAGGTAAAGCGGCGGGAGTTGAGATTGTCTATGTGACAGGTAAATCTCGTTCTCAGGTAAGTGAGTTAAGCGGTCAGGGTCATGCGTGGAATGGGGTTAAGGTTAATGGTCAATGGTACTTAATCGATCCAACTTGGGATAGTGGCTATGTAAGTCGAGAAAAAGGCTTTACCAAAAACTATCGCACTGAGTATCTAATGCCTCCGCCAGAAGTAATTGGCATTACCCATTTCCCAAAAGATCCAGCATGGCAATTACGCTCCAACCCAATTAATCAAGGTGAGTTTCTACGTCAGCCGATGATGCGTCCCAAGTTCTTTGCCGATGGACTGTCTTTGATTAGTCCACAGCGATCGCAAGTGGACACTAATACTAATGCAGTGATTAGCCTAGCTAACCCTCAGAAACGATGGATCTTGGCTAGTTACAGTCCTAAAGGTAGCAGTGGTTCGCAGAACTGCGGTCAACCTATTCAGGATAGCCAAGTTTCGTGTCCTCTTCCTAGCTCTGGAAACTATGAAGTGAGTTTATTTACTTCAACTGAAAATAGAGGCAAATTCGACTATGTGGGGAAGTTAGAGTTCAATAAAACCTAAATCCGTTCTAGAAGAAACGACAATGAAAAAGCGATTGCGACTTCGACAATTTCTAAACTTCCTGATAGATGCTTTCTATCAACTAATCTCACTCAAAAGCAATACTTACCGATGGAAACGCCGCCAGTTTGATCGCGCTAGGCAAAAGGATAAACAGAAATAACAATGTCCACATATCCTTACGGGGTGACAACCGCATCCCAAAGCCTTATGGTATAACCTTTTAGACTAACTTGTCTTTGAAAAGATCAGTGCAGTAAAAGCTTACAGCTAGACGATGTGACTATGCTTTCAGGCTTCACCTATTGAGAATAAGGTCAATAAGAGTCGTTTTTGGATTGTATATTTTTATGTCGCATTGCCGTCTAATGCTCTCAGCACAAGGGTTTTAGCGCGGTTGTCACCCCGTCAGCCACATATCCCATTACATCACCCCCGATCGCATCCAAATGTTCTAAGAATGTCGAACCACCTGTTCCTGCATTTAGTGCTTTTCTTGTAGATTGCACCACTTCAAATCAATCGCAATTTTAGTGTCAACAAGATGATCGCCAACAGGTAATCTTTCACCTGTGAGCCATGCTTTTTCCGGGACAAATTGATATAGTTGTCGTACTGAATCTACGGCAAAATCTTCGGCAGTTTTCATTTTTCTGAGCTTACTAGACCTTTGATAAGTCAATTCAAGTACTAAAGGTAATAATTCTGTTTGCACTTGTTGGGCAATACCATAAAAGTACAATCCTTTCCCAGTAGCCTCTGAAACTGTTGAATCGAAAATAGCAACTGCTACCTTTCCTTGATTTTGCTCAATGTTCTGTGAGTGTTTAGATGCAACGGCTGAACACCAATACAGATGCCATTGCTGATCAAAGGCAAAAAAGACTGGACTAACCCAAGGTTCACCATCAGGAGAGGCAGTTGATAGTGTGCAGTAAAGATTAGATTCAAGGATGTGGCTTGCCTTTTGAAAAAGCTCTGGATTATGTTCTTGCGTACTATCAGTCCAGCAATTATCTGCGGTTGGTAATTCCATGATGATGAGGTTCAGATTCAATAATTTAAGTGTAATCAATATCATATTCATGTGATGTATAGGGAATAATGATATATGCCCTCTCTAATCCCATCTCTAAACAGTTGCGTCGCCAGAATGACATTAGGCGAAAAGCGCTTTGCGGTGAGATTAGAGCAGAAACTTGATGACGATTATCTAATCTGGTACGACGTACCCATCGGCAAAAAGCAAGTGCACCCAGATTTCATTGTCTTACACCCATTGCGCGGTTTATTAGTACTAGAGGTCAAAGACTGGAAATTAGAAACAATTCTCAACGTCACAAAAGCCAACTGGACGATCGCCGATCGTCACACCAGCGAACATAAGTAAGTCAAAAATCCCCTAGAACAAGCGCGAAACTATGTCCTTCATGCAGTCAAGCTCTTAGAACGTGATGTCGATCTAGTCCATGCGATTGCTAGAGACTACGCTGGCAAATGTATAGTCCCCTATGGCTATGGTGTGGTATTTACCAATATCACAAGGGCAGTCTTTGATAAACAAGGCTTGGGAGATGCGATCGAGTCAAATTTGGTCATCTGCCAAGATGAGATGCTTGAGGGTATTGATAAAGAGGAGTTTAGACAACGATTGCGGGACATGTTTCCGTACCAATTCGATACCCCCCTTTCACAACAACAAATTAACCGCATCTGTTGGAATATTTTCCCAAATTTAGATAATCACTTAAATGACATGATCGACATTTTACCTAGCGATAGTTCTATACCAGAGAAGATTTTTCTTAATAGCAGTATAGATAAGATCCTGAGAAAATACGCTTATATCGATCTTGAAGTAGATCTGAAAGAAGAAATTCATCGAATAGGTTCAGCAACTTTAATTCTGGAGCAAGACTTTAAAGTAATTGAATCTGCTCAAACAAGCTTAGAGTCTTTACGCGACCAAGGCTTACATATTTGTGGACATAATTTTCGTCGCTTTGATTATAAATATCTAATTACTCGGTTTCCGACGCTCAATCCTTGGGTAATTATCGACACGTTAGAGCTATCGATCATCGCATTTCCCTTAGAGCGATCGCACAAACTCAACAAAGACTACAAACTCAGCGAATATGCAACCAATAATCCCCTTGAAGATGCTCTTGCTACTAGAAGACTATTAGACGCAATTTTAAATGCTCTGAAGACTAAGCCAGCAAAACTTTTGGATATATATGCTTATTTGTTCAGTTGCGGAGAAGACTTAGCAAGTGAGGCATATCGTCAATTTTTTGGTATTGATAAATGCTTGTTACCTAATACCAATGAGCTACCACCAGAGGCGATAGCTGAGCTAGATATCGAAAACTTCATTAGCTTTATCGATAAAGCAACCACACTGAGTTTTGACCAAAAGTTATGTGTAGCTGGAATACTTGCTTGGAATTATGAATCTAACATCACTAAAACAAAACAGCCGTTAGGAGGATGGATAAGCCGAATCCCAGATTTCCCTTCTATTTTCAACCAGTTACGCCCAGTTAAATTTCCACGAGAATATACTTATCAACCATATTTAAAAGACTTTAAGGTTTTAAAATTTCAATCTATCCAAGAAGATGCCATACAAAATATTCTTGCAGGTAAAAATCCTCTAATCTTGATGGCAACTGGCGGCGGCAAATCCCTTTGCTATCAGCTTCCTGCTTGGATGCTATCTCAGAGGCAAAAAGGCTTTACTATCGTTATCTCGCCTCTTCAGGCATTAATGGAAGACCAAGTAAAAGGACTCGAAGAAAAAGGGTTTATTTTTTCTACCTTTATCAATGGGAATATTACAGCATCTGAAAGACGAGAGAGATTAGACGAATTACGGAATGGAGGAAAAGATCTACTCTTTATCAGCCCCGAACAATTGAGATCGCTTAGCATCAGATCTTTGCTTGAAGAGCGTTTGCCATCCCTAATCGTGTTTGACGAGGCACACTGTATCAGCCAGTGGGGACATGATTTTAGACCAGATTATCGTTATGCTCCTAAATTTATTGTCGAACTCTATCAAGAGCAAAAGCGCGATCTACCTCTAATGGCTTTTTTGACCGCAACTGCTACACTTGATGTACGGTCAGATATCATAAAACTATTTGAAAAATATGACATCAAGATTAAAGTAATATCTTCAAGCAGCATTCGGGAAAATCTAAAATATCGGATTGTATCTGCTAATAAGCAAGATAAAGATCGATTAGCCCTCGAACAAGTTAGAAGTGCGCTCTTACAGGACGGAGCGATTCTAGTCTATACAGCAACTCGTAAAAACACTGAGAAAATAGCAGGTTTGCTCAACGAAAATCAAATTGATGCAAGATTTTATCACGGCAAAATCTCAAGAGAAGACAAGCAAGAAATTTTAGAAAAGTTTAAAGCCAAAGAAGTAAATGTAATTGTGGCGACTTGTGCTTTTGGCATGGGAATCGATCGCCCAGATGTGAGATCGGTTATTCATCACAGTATAACTGGCAATTTAGAGTCATACGTCCAAGAAGCGGGAAGGGCAGGGCGAGACAAGCTCCCAGCTATTTGCACGTTAATATTTGACCCTCAAGATGCTGACACGACTTTCTTTCTTCAGAGTCTAAATCAGCTATCAGAAACAGATTTACGTAACTTATTTATTGCCGTTCGCTCTCTCCGCGATAGCATTCAAACTGGTAAGGTTTCAGAAGATTATTTCTGGGTTTCGGTAAATGAAATATTCCAAAGTAGCGACCTCGACGAAGAATTCGCTTTAGAGTCCGAGCAGAAAGATACAAAAATCAAAGTAGCACTACAATATCTCGAAGCCTTCGGCATGGTCGAACGGGCAGAAAACCAGTCTACTTTCGTAGAATTTGAACTTCTTCAACAATCTCCTGAAGATTCTCATAGAGTATTCGATCTCTATGCTCGTACTAATAATTTGCCCAAGGAACGTACAGAAGAATTTCATAGATTAATTTCAGCTATGCACATCGCTAAAGCATACTGCCAAGATAAAACTGCACCTTATCCCCTAGAACAGTTGAGCGAACGCGCAGGTATCAATATCAAAGTCTTAAAGAAATATATTAAAGAATTGGACATTGCAAATGTATGCACATCCAAGATCCCAATCACTCTAATCATCACTAAAATTGATAGAGGTAATAGGAAGAATGATGCCAGAAACATTTACGAAAAGCATAAAAATTTAGAAGAGCAGATCGTTGAAGAGATCGTAAATCTCATAGGCGATCGAGAACAAAGTCAAATCAACTGTAAAGGACTGGCTACAAGACTAGATCCGTCTCATACTCAAAAATTGAGTGCGGGGAAAATTCTGGAAATTTTAGAGGGGTGGAAATTCCTAAAATGGCTGGATTTAAAACAGTTTAATCGCGATGTAGTAATAGTAAATAATTTTTCTGTACCCGAACATTTAGATGCCCATAGAAATTTTATTGAAAAGATAATCGAGGTCATATATTCATCTCTTGGCGAAGATAGTGGATCTAAGCTTCATCTAAGACAAGATTTAGTTCAATTGCTTTCAGCAGTAAATCAGCTTTCTAGTCCTATAGTATGGGAATTGCAGGATTTAGAAAAAGCCTTAGCTTGGATGCATCGCCATAGAATCGTAAGAATTGCCGATGGCTTAAATCTGTTTCAGCAATCTATGAAAGTTAGAGTAATTAAGACTGCTAAGGTAACAAAAATCGAAAGAGAATATCCAAGAACGGTCAAGCTTCATTACGAAGAGCAAGTCCGCCGAACTCACATCATGCTTGACTATGGCGAACGGCACAAACAAATAGATTGCGACCCACAGGAGTATATAGAGAAATATTTTTCTCTCTCACGTTCGGAATTTACTACCGCTTATCCCAACACCGATGACGATGCCGCTAAGCGACCAGTTACCCAGCAAGATTACGATCTTATTGTCAGTCCACTCAATCCCGTTCAGCATGAAATAGTCTTATCTGAAGCTCCAGCAATATCGGTCATCGCAGGGCCAGGCTCTGGTAAAACTCGTACCATCGTCCACCGTATAGCCTATCTAGTTAAAGTCAAAAGAGTAGACCCCGCTCGTATTATTGCTTTAGCTTATAACCGAAACGCTGTTCGAGAGCTAAGAATGCGTTTGCAGTCACTGATTGGAGCCGCAGCTTCTCGACTTAGGGTTAATACTTTTCATGGACTAGCCTTAGCTATTCTCGGGCGTACCGTCGATCCAACGCGCATTTCTTCGCAAGATTCAAATGCTCTATTCACCAATCTAATAAAAGATGCCTGCGATTTAATTGAGGAAGATATAGAAGATGAAGATCGACAATTACAGATTATCAAGCTTCTAGGCTGTACCGAGTATCTCTTTGTAGATGAATATCAAGATGTTGCCGAACACGAATATCGCTTGGTAAAACTAATTGCGGGATTGCAAAATCAAAGTGCTGAAGAGCAATCTCGCTCAGTCCAAACTAATATTTGTGTAATTGGTGATGACGATCAAAACATCTATGAATGGCGCGGCACTAGCAATAGATATATCAGATCTTTCCAAGCCGAATATCAAGCCAAGCAGTTTTTACTCACCGAGAACTACCGCTCTACTGAGCCGATTATTGCTGCATCAAATCGATTAATTCTACATAATAGCGATCGCCTAAAAAGTGGTGAAGATCAACAGGTCAGAATTGACAATGAACGAGTAGTACAAATTGGACTAGAAGCACAAGATCTAAGATTTGACAGTGTTGCCCATCAAGCAAAATACATCATGCTACAAGTGAAAAGATGGCGAGATTTAGGTATTCAATACAACGAAATTGCCATTTTAGCCAGAAACTGGGATAACCTCAATGAAGTAAGAGTCTTACTAGATCTTAATGCTGGAATACCTACTTATTCTCTTAAAAGCGTTGGGATAAAATTAATTCGCAATCTATCAACTCAACTTTTAATTACTTACCTAGAAGAAAACTCGCATCATGTCCTTTCTAAGCAAGAGTCGGTACAATCCTACGTTGTTCAATTCTTTGAAAAGACTAGCCGAAATTTATCCGAGCCAACTGTTAAGACACTAATTAAAATTGCTGAGGATATTGATAAGGAAAGAGGATACGGCTTTGAAGATTTATCTACTCCAATTACGATTAGTGAGATTATTACCTCAATTTACGAATTCAATGAAAGCCCTGATGTTTCGATAGAACATGATGAAATATTGGTTACCACTTGTCATGGAGCAAAAGGGCTTGAGTTTCGCTATGTCATTTTAATTGCTAATGGTTTCTCTGAGCGTAGAGACCAAATTGAGTCCGAGCGAAGACTATTCTATGTTGGCATGACTCGCGCTAAAGAGAAACTAATCATAACTAGAACTTCGGATTGCGGATTTGTGAGGGAGGCTGAAGCTACACCCTATCCCATTAGGATTTCAACTATCGATTTACCACAATTTATTTATTATGCAGACATGAACCCAAGAGATATTAACTTAGGTGATCCAGACACTCAAAATAGGCAAGAAATTATTAAAAATCTCCATGAAGGCGATCGCTTATTTCTCAAGGTGTCATATTGGGGTAATAGCTGGGATATCCGTACTAAAGACAATATAAAAATTGGAGCTTTATCTAGGAGCAAAAGTCAAGAGTTAATACAAAAAGGTATTAGCCCTAATAGCTTTGTATTTAGAGATGGGGAAACAACTATAAGAGGCATTTATAGACACATACAAACCGATCCCGTAACTGGTGAAATCATGCAAGATTGGTTTATTGTTATTCCACAAATTCGTATTTGTCGATAACTTAAGGCAAATCCCTAAAATTAGTCTTACAGTCATTTTCACTAGGCAAAACCCAGATCAAAGTGTCCCGCTTTAAGCTGCTACCCGTGTTAAGAATTGAGATAATTAACACGGATGCAAATTATTTGAATGAAGGTACTCATGCATGGAAAATAGATTCTTTGGATTTGTTGACATCAATGATGATAGCTCCTCTTCCTTCGCTTTTGTAGCCGTGCCATGCAATAGTGATAGCAGTAGTTTGAGATTTATGCGAATGAATTCTACGTGGCTTTGCCTGGATTTACTGCCACTCGGTAGGTCAGACGCATTGTATTTCCATACCATTATTTTATCTCCTCCTTATATTCGTCATAAAATTTCTGCTAATTTTCTATCACAAAGGTTGGTGATGTTGGTGATAGAAAATTAGCCTACCCATACTCATGTAGTAGAATGGGTAAGCTTAGTTCAATTGCACTGATTTATATCTTTAAATTTTGTCCAGTGCAGTCTTGTATTTTTCCACTTGCTAGCATTTGCTGAATTGTTCCAGCTTTTGAAGGCAAGAATGATACTGCATCTCGATTGCATTCGAGAATTTCGCAAGCATAATGGTCTTTGAGCCTAGATGCTATCTTTTTGATTGAGCGCTTGAAACTCACTATTACATAACATTTGCTATTTTGAAACAGTGACATTTGGCAATTTTCTTTGTTCATTTTTGCATCTCAAATCTTCACAGACTTTTAGCGACAGCGCTTTCTCTATGTAATTCTTTTTTTAAGACTTACACATGGACGTGAATATGGGGTACGACAAAGATTCGTGCATTTAAGGAACATAAGAGACTTCCAAAAAATAAATGCTCCAATAAAAATCCCAAAAGGTTGAGGATCAATTATTCTATGGAGCACCCTAAGTCTGCAATCTCATCTCTAGCAAGTTGTTGAATACTGGGAAAAATTGCAACGTTTGTTTACGCGGCATAAGGCGATCTGGCTTTAGCAATAATCATCACAATCAGTTACTCCAACTTCTCCGCCGCTTTTAAAAAAGCCCGTTTCGCCGCAATCTTATTCTTGCGATTTGTATATCGCCTAAAACTTCTCACATCCCGATGTCTTGTCAACTCCATCGCCAAAGAAGGATCTAACTCATACTTCACAATCAAATTCGTCGCAAACGTATGTCGTCCCCGATGAGAATGCAAATCAATCCCAGTCTTCTCCGCCAAATCATCCATCACATGCCGAATTCCCCAATATGTCAAGCGCTTACCCTGACTACGATTAGAGCAAGACAAAAATAAAGGACTTTCATTCGATAATTCTCCTTCTTGCTCCCTCCTCCAATCCAAATAAGCATCCAAATCCTGAATACCCAACTTCGTTAAAGGCACTTCTCCCTTACTATCCCATTTCGCCTCCTTAATCACCAATTCCCCATTCACATAATCCTCAACATTCAGCCGACAAACCTCCTCCGCCCTCAACCCATGCAACAAAATCGAAAACAAAGCCCGATCGCGCAACATCACCTTACCTAACGAGATCGCCTCATAAATCCGCAACACCTCCTCATCCTCCAAATCCTTAGCCACAGGATCAGGCAATCGCTCCTGCTGAATGCCAATCGTCGGATCGGCAACTACATATTCTGAAAGCAACATCCATCGATAAAACGATTTCAGAGTCCGCAGCACCCGATTCACCGAACTCAATGCCAACTCACGCTCCTTCAGCAAAAAAGTTTTAAACTGCGTCACTTTGCGCCGACTCACATCCACCCAAGCGAGATCGCACCAATCCATAAATGTCCGCAAATCCGCTTGATACGCCTTACGACTTTTAGGCTGTAAAGACCTTGACGCTAAAAACTCATCAATCCTTGCTTGGCGTAAGTCTGAAGCGGCGATCGCTTTGGGTGTTTCACCGTAAACAACTAAAGTTGGCTCTGGAATCGACATAGCAGTATCAAGTGTAGTGTTAGAAGACGCGAAAAAAGCGATCGTTTTCAAGATCGAAACCCAAACTTGTCACAGAAACATCTTAGAGCAAATAAGTGCCAATTATTTGCCATTAAATTTATATGATTGAGTATAAACACTTAGTTTTGTTAACGTGTTTTCAAGGTTTGAGGGCTTTGCTTGGCGCGTTGCGATATATTGAAGGGGTATCTGCCCGTTAGTTAGCTGTCGTTATGCAAAAATGGTTTAATACTGCTGGTCCTTGTCAAGCTGATATTCATTACATGTTGCCAGCGACTGAGCGTTTGCCTGAAATAAAGAAGCTGATTGACCAACGTAACTACTTTGTAATCCATGCGCCACGTCAGACTGGTAAAACTACAGCAATGTTGACCTTGGCTCAGGAACTCACCGCTAGTGGCGCATATACATCGGTAATGGTATCGGCAGAGGTAGGGTCAACCTTCCCCGATGAACCTCAAAAAGCAGAGCAGGTAATTTTAGCAGCATGGCGGGATGCCGCAGATTTTTGGCTGCCAGACGAACTGAAACCACCCACCTATAACCTAAAACAGCCCTCACAGAGTATTGGTAATTTTTTAAAGGTATGGTCGGAGGCTTCATCGAGACCATTGGTAATATTCATTGATGAAATAGATTCTCTACAAAATCAAACTTTGATCGGGTATGGCAACGATTCGTGTAAAACTGTATCACGACAGGCTTAAAAGCAATATATAGCAATATTTTCAGCGATTGATTTAAGAAAGGTGCATGAACCGTTTTAAAGCCGATCTAGAATGAACTCTCAGTTTGCATAGACAGAGTATAACCAATACTCTCCCTTACGATAATAAACCGCTCTTAAACTTTAATTAACAATTCAGTCTTCTCGATAGCACGCACATGAGGCAGGACGTTCTCACAAAAGCTTTGCATCTCAGCCAGGGTTGACCAACCCGACAAGATAAATTCGCTAACCCCTGCTAATTTGTAATGCAAGATCTCGTTGGCAACTTCGTCGAAACTTCCGACCAGTGCCAAAGCTGGACCTCCCCGGTAAGGCACTGCCCCGCTCCAAAGATTCGGTCCTAGCCAGTCTGAGGGCGTTTTTTCTGCTAATTCATAGGTTGACTTAATGGCAACCGAATCTGACTTATCAACCACAGTCCGAATAAAGTCTTTCCACTTCAGATCCGGATTTTCGACCACCCGGAACGCGGCTTCGATCGCGGCTTCACGGGTTGGACGCGCGATGACTGACATCCGCAGTCCTGTACCCATCGTTCGCCCGTTTTGGCTGTGAGCGATCGACCTGTGACGTTCTGCAATTTTTTCAGGCGTATCGCCGTATCTCAGCCAACACTGGGCATATTGAGCGGCGGTATGAGTCGCGATCGTGGAATTACCGCTTAGATAAATTTTGGGCTGGCAAACTCCCATATGAGGCGAAGCAAACTTGGTATTTAACTGGGCGTCTTTGAGTTGATAATGCTTGCCTGCATAATTCACTGGGCTTGTTGCATTCCAAAGGGCCGAGCAAATGTCGAGATACTCGCCTGCTCTGTCGAACCGCTCATCATGGGACAGAAAATCTCCGTAATAGGCTTGCTCAATCGGGGAAAATCCGCAGATCATGTTGAGACTGATCCGTCCCTGGAGAAGCTGCGAGAGGGTATTGACATGCTGCACAAACAGCGTTGGCGACATTAGCCCCGATCGGTAAGCCAACATAAATCCTATCCGATCAGTATGCGCTGACAGCCTTCCTAAAAGCGCGATCGGATCAGGCATGTGAAACCCAAACGGCGTTAACAAAGACTCGATCGGAAGCTTGTCAGCGCAACTCACAAACTCTAAAAGCGCCTCAAGATCAATTCCACCCGAATGATCTGCCTGGGCTTCGTTTTTCTTGGCGGCTTCGATCGGTAATGCCCAATGAAATTTCAATGGATTAAACATGGGGATGACACCTTGAGTAATAATGTTGTTCAGACAGCTCTAAGAGCAGTTTTCGATTGTCTCTTCAACCGTTTGTAAATCCACGCCAGATAAGCTCCTGCGGTTAGGCTTGCCAGAATAAATAAGGATTGAGTTCCAATCCAGCCTGACGATACTGCAATTAACATTCCTGCTGTCGGTAAACTTAATTGATTGAGCAACACAATTAGCCCTATCGTTTTACCCAAATGCTGAGACGGAA
>Ga0209985_10000958_pt1 | contig 29758 bp, 27 predicted proteins | sample NOAtaG_FD_187305 | JGI IMG/M metagenome (GOLD analysis project Ga0209985, IMG submission 187305) | Freshwater lake microbial communities from Lake Erie, under a cyanobacterial bloom - NOAA_Erie_Diel6S_1000h metaG (SPAdes) (version 2) | ecosystem: Environmental > Aquatic > Freshwater > Lake ...
CTCGAAGAACGAGACCAGCGCCCTCCCCGTCGCGGCGTCGTCGAACGCGGTGCCGGTCGCGGTCGCGCGGGCCTGCCGGTCGACGAGGCGGAGCAGCCGCTCGCCCATCGACCCGTGCTCGGCGAGGTAGCTCGCGTGCACCGCGACGAGGCGCGCGGGGATCTGGGCGGGGTGCAGATCCCAGCCCGCCTCGATGCCCTCGGACAGCGCACGCCGTACGTGCGCGGCGTGCTCGGCCATCGCCCCGACGATGGCCTCGTGGTTGGCGGCGTGGTCCGCGTTGCTGCGCGGCGCGCGCACCACCGGCAGCGGCAGGCGGGTCGTCGCGCCGTCGTAGAAGCGCACGCCGGTTCCGGCGAGCGCGAGGAGCGCGAGCGTGCGCGCGGTGGCCGCCACCGGATGATCGGGCCGCTGCGCCCAGCCCGGCACGCCGAGGGCGGCGGTGAGGTCGTAGGTGCCGAGGTGGCAGGACAGCACGCGCCCCTCACCGGCCTCGACGAGGCCGCGGATCGGCACGGCGCCGCGCTCGTCGAGCAAGGCCCGCGGATGCTCGAGCATGAGCTCGATGCCGAGCGAGCCGGCAGGCAGCCCGTGGGTGCGTTCGGCCGCGGCGAGCTCGCGCGCCAGCGCCTCGACCTCCGCCCGCGAGCTGACCTTCGGCAGCGTGATCCGCAGCGGCCGCGCGCCGCCGCCCGCGACCATCGCGGCGAGGACGCGGTCGAGGGTGCGGAGCGCCCGGGCCCGGCTGCCCGGCTCGAGGGGCGCGAGCCGCACACCGAGGAAGGGGGGCAGCGTGCCGGCACGCTCGCCCTCGGCGATGCGCCGGCCGGCCTCGTCGGCGTCGCGGTCCTCCTCGTCGTGCGGGCGCAGGCCATAGCCGTCCTCGAAGTCGATGCGAAAGTCCTCGATGGGACAGGACGCGAGCCGGGCCGCGACCCGCTCACGGAGCAGCGCGACCGGCACGGGCAGGGCCGCGATGCGGGCGAGGTCGGCGTCGGTGAGGCGCGCGAAGGCCTCTTGCGCGAGGCCGCCGAGCTTGGGGACGAGCGCCGCGACGAAGCGGTCGGCGCCGGCGTAGAGGACGTGGAGGGTCACGAGCGGAGCGTGCCATCGAACGCGGGCGATGGCCGCCCGCCGCTCGATCGGAGCGGCCGGCTGGACGCCCGCCACGCTCTGTCATACAGACTGTACGACATGGGCGCAGCGCGCATCAACGCCCGGCTCGACCCGGAGCTCGCCCGCAAGCTCGAAGCGGTGCAGCAGGCCACCGGGCAGACGACCACCGAGGTCCTGCGCGCCGCCATCGCGCGGGCCTACGAGGAGCACGTGCGGGACGAGGGCGCGAACGTGGTGCGGGACGCGTTCGCCCGCACCGGGTTCGTCGGCTGCGCGGAGGGGCCGGCCGATCTCGCCGAGGGCGCCAAGCGGTACCTGACCGAGGGCCTCGCAGCGAAGTCGGGTGCGCCGCGCCGACGGAAGAAGAAGTGATCCTCGCCGACACCGGCTACTTCGTCGCGCTCGCAAACCCGCGTGACGGCTGGCACGCCGCCGCGCGCGATGCGCTCGAGGGGCTGCGCGCGCCGCTCGTGACGACCTGGCCGGTGCTCACCGAGACCTGCCACCTCCTCACGACGCGGCTCGGCCCGGATGCGCAGCAACGCTTCGTGCAGAGCGTGCGCCTCGGCGCGGTGCGGCTCTTCGAGCTCACGCCGGCGCACCTGCCGCGCATCGAGGCGCTCATGAGGAAGTACGCCGCCCTGCCGATGGACCTCGCGGACGCCTCGCTCGTCCTCTGCGCCGAGGACCTCGGCCGCGGCGAGATCCTCTCGACGGATCAGCGCGGCTTCGGCGCCTACCGCTGGAAGAACCGCAAACCCTTCAAGAACCTGCTCGCGCGCCGCTGAACGGGCGCAGGGCCTCCCGGCGCGCGGGAGTTCAGGGGCGCTCGTCCCCGCGGCGGCGCGCCCTCGTGGTGCCGAACCCGACGGATCAGGGTGCAGCGGTGCAGCCGCGATGAAGGCGCATGCCCGAGGCGCCGTCCTGCTCGAAGCACCCGGGGATCGGCGGAGCGGGATCGCTCGCGAGCGGCGACCAGTCGAAGCCGAAGCCGCTCCCCGCGCTCGCGGCGTAGAACGCCATCGGGTAGAGGTGGCGGGGCCGGTAGGCGAGCGCGCCGAAGGGCGGCGCGAGGACCACGTCGACCATGCCGCCGAGGCCGGCGAGGTGTCCGTAGCGGCGGCCCACCATGGACACGTAACTGTCGACGAAGGTCTGGCCCGATCCCCAGCCGATGGGGAGCTCGCCGAGCAGCTCGCTGAGTCCGGTGCCCGAGCCGCTGATGTGCGTGAGCGTTGCGTCGGGGGCGTCGAAGAGCGTCAGCTGGATCGGCCGCGGGTCGAGGTGATCGGCCGCGATCGAGGCGACCCGTGCGCCGTAGCTGTGACCGAGCAGGTGCACGGCGCCGTGACCGTCGTGGAAGTTCGGTGCGATCGCCTCGGCCAGCGCCTCGGCGAGCATCTGACCGTGGAGCGTGGTGTGGGCGAGCGCGTTCCGCTCGGCGAGCGGGACGCGGCGGGTCGAGGAGTCGTCGAGCCACGAGTACGCGACCACGACGGAGTACGGGTCGCGCTCGGTGAAGGTGCGCGCGAGGTCCGCCATCCACGGCTCGACCGGCGCGTCGGGGTCGGTCGCGAGCTCCCACGTGCGGGCCCCCGCGCGGGACGCAGCGCGGGACGCTGCGCGGGCCCCTGCGCGGGCCGCAGCGCGGTCGTGGCCGGGCGTCCAGCCGTGCACGAGCACGCGCAGGTGGCTCGGCGGGATCGAGCCGGGCGTGACCTCCACGAAGCGCCCCTCGTGCCAGCGGCCGAGGCGGGCGACGGGCGCGAGGCGCTCGCGGCTCTCGCCGCTCGTCACCGTTCGAGGCGGCGGGAGCGTGAGCGCGCAGCCGGCAGAGAGCAGGACGAGGACGGCAGCGAAGAAGCGCACGTGAGGTGCATGGGGTCCACCCCGCGCGCCGGCCAGCCTGTCGGGGCGCGAAACTCGGTGACGATGTCGCGACCGCCGCGGCCATCCCGGCGCGCACCCCTCGGCGCGGCGTTCGGGGCGCCGTCCCTCCCGAAGCCCCCGCTGCCCCCCGCCACGACGCGCGCCGACTGACAGTCCCAAGCCCTCGGGCTAAGCCCCGCCGGTGACCTCCTCCCGCCCGCTGATCCTCCTCTCCAACGACGACGGCGTGGCAGCCAAGGGCATCCGCACGCTCCACGCCGCGCTCGCTGCGATCGCCGACGTGGTCGTCGTCGCGCCGCTCTCCGAGCAGAGCGCGAAGAGCCACGCGCTCACCCTCGCGCACCCGCTGCGGCACCGGCTCGTGGACGGCTTCCACGCGATCGACGGAACGCCCGCCGACTGCATCTACGTCGCGCTGTACCGCGAGCAGTTCTTGCCTCGGCGGCCCGACCTCGTCGTCTCGGGCATCAACCACGGCTACAACCTCGGCGTCGACGTGTACTACTCGGGCACCGTCGCCGCAGCGCGCGAAGGGGCGCTGCGCGGCATCCCCGCGATCGCCTTCTCCTCGGGTCCGCAGGGCAGCTTCGAGGCGGCTGGCGTCGTGGCCCGAGGGATCGTCGAGCGCTTCCTCGGCGCCGCGCTGCCGGCCGGGCGCCCGCCGCTGCTCAACGTGAATTTTCCCGCGCACCGCGCCGAGTACCTGGGCGTGCGCACCACCCGCATCGGCCGTCGGCGCTACGACGAATCGATCGTCCTGCGCCACGATCCGCGGGGCAACGAGTACTTCTGGCTCGGCGGACCGAACGCCTACCACGAGCGGGAAGACGGGACCGACACGACCGCTGTCGACGACGGCTACGTATCGATCACGCCGCTCTCGCTCGAGCCGACGGCGGGCGAGCACGCGGAGCTGGCCGAGCTGCTGACGAACGAAGGAGCGTGACGATGAACACCGCCGAACGCGAAGCGTGGCTCCGGAGCCGGGTGCGTGACGTGCCCGACTTCCCTCAGCCGGGGATCCTCTTTCGCGACGTGACGCCGCTGCTCACGGACGGCGAGGGGCTCCGCCGCGCGATCGATGCGCTCGAGGAGCAGGTGCGCCCGATGCAACCGGATCTCCTCGTGCCGATCGAGTCGCGGGGCTTCCTCTTCGCGGCGCCGCTCGCGCTGCGGCTCGGCGTCGGGCTCGCGCTCGTGCGCAAGCCGGGCAAGCTGCCGGCCGAGGTGCTGAAGGCCGACTACGCGCTCGAGTACGGGACCGGCACGCTCGAGATGCACGTCGATGGCGTTCGGCCCGGACAGCGGGTCGTGGTGATCGACGACGTGATCGCGACCGGGGGCACGGCAGCGGCCGCGGCGGAGCTGTCGCGGCGCGCCGGAGGCGAGGTGTGCGGCGCGGCGTTCTTCATCGAGCTCGCCTTCCTCGCGGGCCGGCAGAAGCTGCCGGGCGTGCCCTGCGCCGCGGTCATCACCTACTGAATCACCGCTCAGCGGCAGTAGGGGCGGCCCGGATGCGGCGCGCTCTCCCAGCTCCGCCGGAGATCGAGGAAGGCGCGTACCCGCTCGTGCATCGGAGGCTCCTCGCGGGCCTCGGCCGGGGGCGAGTCGCCGCGTCGGGCGCGGGGCGCGAACACGGGCGCGATGCCCGCCGCCCGGAGCTGCGCCCTCCGCCACGGGTACATCGGGGGGCCGTCGGCACAGCCCGCGCCGAGGTCCTCGTCGGTGCAGAAGAGCCGCACGTGGAGGTGATCGTCGTGGGGATAGCTCGGCTGACAGGTCACGTCGGCGAAGCGCACCCGCACCGCCTCGGGGGCGCCGATCGCCTCGGCGTGCGCGAGCAGGATCGCGCGCAGGTGCTCGACGACGAAGATCCGCTGCACGAGCGCCTCCTCGTCCTCGAGGATGGCCTGCACGAAGCGCCAGGTCCGCGGTACGTCGAGCCACACGTCGACGTCGTCGGAAGGATCGACGAGCTCGCCGAAGTCGGTGCCCATCCCCGTCGGGTCGAGCGGCGCGCCGATCCCGGGCCGCGGCGCCCCGGCCGGCGCATCGAGCAGGTAGAAGAGCACGTCCACGTCGCGGCCGGCGGTGTGCGAGCCGTGGTGCGGGATGTCGCCGCCCTCACGGAAGCCGAGGTCGTTCACGGTGAGCGTGCCGCCGGGCAGCTCGCGCTCGACGACCGCCGCCGCGCGCACGAGCATCCGCACCAGCTCGACGGTGCCCCAGTAGGCGGTCTCGTTCGGCCGGCGCGGGTTCGAGAGGAGAGCTGGCGCATCGAGCGGCAGCGGCACCGCGCCGCTGAGGCGGCCGTCATTCGGTCCGCCCATCGACGTCGAGACGCTGCCCGGAGCGGTGAGCGGATCGAGCGCGGCCACGGGATCGTCCGGCGCGAGGCCCGGGTGGCTCCGTGCGTCCTCGCTCGCGATCGCTTCGACCACCGCGGCGCGCGGCGAGACGGACTCCTCCGCGACCGCCGCAGCCTCCACGGGCAGCGGGCGCTCCGGCGCGCTCGGGCGCGGGCCGCAGGCGATCGTGAGGAGCAGCGGCCAGAACGAACGCACGGGAAGAGAACAGCCTGCACCACGCGCCCCGTTCCCGAAAAGAACGCGGCAGCGATCAGCCGAGCGCGGCATGGACGCGGGCGAGCGCCGCGAGCACCGCGACGTCCGAGCGCAGCGTCCGCGGGCCGAGGCCGCCGGGGACGAAACCGTGCTCGGCGAGGAGCGCGTCCTCGCGGCCGGTGAAGCCGCCCTCCGGGCCGATCGCGAGGACGGCGGACGAGGCCGCCGTGAGCACGGCCTCGATCGGAGCCCCCCGCGGATCCAGCACGATTCGCTGCGCAGTCGGCGGCACGAGCGCATCGAGCTCTTCCTTCACGAGGAACGCGAGCGAGCGGTGCACCGTGACCTCGGGCAGGCGCGTGTCCTTCACCTGCGCGAGCCCTTCGAGCAGGTGCGCCCGCAGCGCCTCGGGCTGCAGCACGTGGGCGTCGAAGTAGAAGCGCTCGACCTTCCACGCGCCGGTGAGCACCAGCCGCCGGCAGCCGAGCTGCGCGATCGGCGAGAGCAGGCGCGCGAGCACCTTCGGTCGCGGCAGTGCGAGCACGAGATCGACGGGCGGAGGAGCGGGCGGCGGCCCGAGCGCCAGGTCGTCGAGCACCACGTCGTCCCCGAGCGAGACGACCCGGGCGGTCCCGATGCCGCCGTCGATCACCCCGACCCGCAGGCGCTGGCCCGGCGCCGGCGCGAGCACGGCGCGGATGTGCTCGGCCCGCGCTCCGCTCAGCCGAACCGCGCCGAGGGCGATCTCGCCGGGCTCGAGGAGCACGAGGTTCACGCGGGCGAGCGTGGCAGGCAGGGCGGGCCGGGCAAGGACCGGGGTGCCCGCGGGACGGGCGCCGCAGGGCAGACGAGGCCGACGACGGCCCCTTTTGGTAAGCTGCGCGCTCGCTGAGCTTCGCCCACGAGGACAGCTCCGGCTCGCGGAGTCGGTACGACGCGGTGAGCGTCCTGGCCCGGGGCGGCATGGGGACGGTGGAGATCGTCGCGGTGAAGAAGGGCGATTTCCGTCGTCTCTTCGCCCGGAAGCGGCTCCGGCCCGAGCTCGTCGCCGACGAACGGGCCATGCAGATGCTCGTCGAGGAAGGGCGCATCGCCGGCCTGCTGCGGCACCCCAACGTGGTGCACGTGCTCGACGTCGGGGTCGACGGAGATGGCCCCTATCTGATCATGGAGCTGGTGCGCGGGCTGCCCGCGTCGGACCTGCTGCGGCACGCACGCACGACGCAGCGGCCGCTCGAACTGCAGTTGGTCATGCGCCTCGTCGAGCAAGCGGCCCGCGGGCTGCACGCGGTGCGCGAGGACGCGAGCGCGCTCTCTTCGTCCCTCACCGCGAGCGATCGGATGCGCCTCGATCAGCACCTCACCGCCATCCGCGAGCTCGAGGTGCGGCTCGCGGCGAGCGTCACCGCCTGCACGCTCCCCGCCGATCCGAGCAGCCGCGTGACCGACGCGATGATCGACTCGGTGCCCGAAGGCGAGCGCCACTTGACGCTCCTCAACGATCTGCTCAGCGAGCTGCTCGCGATGGCCCTGGCCTGCGACCTCACGCGCGTCGCGAGCTACATGTACAGCGGGCCGGCGGCCTTCACCCGCTACTGGGAGATCGGGGCGCTGAGCCGCGACATGTACGGGCAGCCCGAGGCGGTGCATGCCCTCTCGCACGACGGACGGGTCAACGAGGGCGAGTTCCTGACCTGCCAGCGCGAGGCGATGCGGCACTTCGGGCGGACGCTCGATGCGCTCGCACGCATTCCCGAGGGCGAGGGCACGCTCCTCGATCACATGGTCGTCCTCGGCACCTCGTGCACCGGCTCCGCGCCGAGCCACCAGCACGACGAGTACCCGCTCATCGTCGCCGGCCGCGGCGGGGGCGCCCTCGTCGCGGGCGGCCTGCACCATCGCTTCACGAGCCCGGAGAACGCCTCGCGGATCCCGCTCACGCTGGCCCACGCGATGGGCGTGCCGATGGCCTCGTTCGGTGCCGGCGCAGGCCAGGCCACCTCGCCGGTGTCGGAGCTGCTCACCGGAGCGCCCTGACGGGGGGAGACCGCGACGGCGCCCCGCGCGGCGCGCGAGGTCCATCGGGCGTCGGGCCGAGGCTCAGCCGAGCCGGCAGAGCGCGACCTTGAGCGGCGTCGCTCCGTCGAACGAGGGGAAGTCCCCCTCGACCGGCAGATCCTCGATCGCCGCGAGCGGCCGGCCCGCCTTCTCCGCGGTGCGCCGCAGCACCGCGTGCCAGCCGGCCTTGTCGACCGTGGGCACGTGGTTCGTACAGAGCACGACGCCGCCCGGCCGCGCGGCCAGCAGCGCGGGCTTGAACAGCGAGGGGTAGTCGCGGACCACGTCCACGGCCCCGAACGCACTCTTGGCCCAGCGCGGCGGATCGAGCACGACGAGGTCGAACGAGCGCGGCGGCAGGGGAGCAGGCGGCTTGTGCCCGCGGCGCCCCTCGGCCGGAAGGCCGGCGAGCTGCCGCGCCACGACGAGCGCGTCGCCGTGCAGCGTCTCGAAGCGCTCGGGCAGGATCCCGTTGCGAACGGCGTTGGCACGGCCGATCTCGAGGGCCGAGCGGGCGAAGTCCACGTTGACGACGCGGGCCGCTCCGCCCGCGGCGGCGGCGACCCCGATGCCGCAGGTGTAGGCGAAGAGGTTCAGCACCTCGCGCCCGGCCGCGTGGGCTCTCACCCAGCGGCGCGCCGCGCGGAAGTCCAGGAACAAGAGCGGGTCCTGGCCGCGGTGACGCGGTCGCACGTCGTAGCCGAGCCCGAGCTCGCGGCCGATCGGCGCCTCGGGCGGCGTGCCCGCGCCGCCCGCTCCCTGCCCGCGGTGGTTCCACACCGGCACGAGGCCGGGCACGACCGCATCGATCGCCCGGACGAGCGCGTCGAAGTCGGCCGCGGCGAGCGGGCCACGCCAGGTCTGCACGAGCAGCACCGGGCCGTAGCGATCCACCGCGAGCCCGGGCGCTCCCTCCGCGATCCCGTGCACGAGACGCACGCAGTCGGTGTCCTCGGCGGCCAGCGCGGTCAGCAGCGGGGCGCGCCGCGCGAGCGCCTGCGCGAGCGCCCCTTCGAGGCTCACTTCTTCTTGCCCCGCGACGCGGCGCTCGGCTCGGCCTTCGGGGCCGCAGGCTCGGCAGAGGCCGTCGAGCCGGCCGCGACGCGGTCGTCGTGCTCGTCCTCGAGCGCGTCGGCCCACATCTCGCGCAGCGCCTCCGACTCCTCGGCGCCGAGCGCTCGGGCCTTCTTCTCGATGCGCTCGCGCTCGTGCAGGATCATCGAGTTGAGGTGGGAGCGCACGTCGGTGACGTGCGTGAGGAACGACGAGAGCAGCTCGTCCGAGTGCACCTTGCCCGCGGTGAACGCCGCGAGAGCGCGGCGCTTGGCGTCGCCGAGGCGGGCTCGGAGCGCGAGCAGGCGGCTCAGATCGAGGGTCGGGCTGCGCTCGGCCGCGAGCGCCTCGGCGTCGATCTGCGTGACCTCCGCGAAGTAGGCGTCGAGCCCGTGGCGGCTCCGCTGCTGGTACCAGCGGTAGAGGAGGATGGCCGCGATGACCAAGGAGACGAGGAACGAGCGCAGGCTCTCGAGGCCCTGGATGCCGTCCGAGGTGAGCACCGGGTCGTTGCGGTGCAGCCACGCGATGGTCCCGGCGTGCAGCGGCAGCTCCGGCTGCTCGAGCAGCGAGTCGTCGGGCGGGCGCAGGTTGGCCGCGCGCAGGAAGCGCTCGGAGTGCAGCGAAGCGAGCAGGGTGCGGATCGCCGCCTCGGGGGCGTCGCGGTGCGCGACCACGATCATCCTCGTCGCGAGCGTGGGCAGATCCTGCCGCGGCATCGCGGGATCGACGCCGTAGGTGTAGGCGGGGATCGTCCCGACGTGGATGGCGAGGTTCTCGACCGCCATCGCCTCGGCGAAGGGGAGCGGCAGGAGCTGAAAGCCGCGCTCCTCGACGAGGAACGTGGCGGTCGACGAGGGCAAGGACGAGACGGTGAACACCGCGTCGGGCAGCGCCTCCGGGGCCATCTCGGAGAGCTCGGCCTGGGTGTGGCTGACCTCGGTGAAGCCATCCTCTGGGGTGAGGCCGACCATCCCGAGCACCGAGAGCGCGAGCGCCCGCGTGCCGCTGCCGGGCGGCGAGAGCTGCACGGTACGGCCCTCGAGGTCGCCGATGTCGTAGATCTCCGACTCGGGCCGCACGAGCAGGTGCAGGGGCTCGAGCGCGAGGGCCGTCACCTCGCGGACGTCCGGGCCGACCTCGAGGCCGCCCTGCACGAGGCCGAGATCGAGCTCGCGGCGCTGGATGCGCTCGATGACCTCGAGCGAACCCGGCGCCTCGACGAGGTCGAGCGTGAGGCCGCGGCCCGACGTCTCCTCGCCGAGCGCCCGCGCGATCGCCGCCCGCCGGCCGAGCAGATCCCCGGCCGAGATCCGGAGCGCATGACGGCCCGCACGGGGCAGCAACAGAAACAACGCCGCCGCGGCCAGGGCCACGAGCCCGAGCACGAGCGCAGCGCGGGTGGAGAGGAGAAAGACTCGGAGGCGGTCCACGGGGGCGCCTCTTAGCACAGGCCTCCGCGGCCCGAGGCGTCAGCGCCGGCCCTTGAAGCCCATCATGCCCTGCACGACGCGCTCGCTCTCCTCGGCGACCTCGCTCTCCTCTCGGGCGCGGTCGGCGCAGTCCTCGCAGAGCTTCTTCGTCTTGCCCGCGACCTTCACCGACACGAGCGCGTCGACCTCGTCACCACAACCCTTGCACACCGCCATCGTCGCCTCCGTGGGCTACGCACACACGCCGTATTCGACGCCGCTGATGATGACCGGCGTCATGAAGCCGAAGCAGGTCGTGAAGCCGGGGCAGCCCGTGCCGGTCAGCACGTTGCACCAGGGGTTGCAGGTGGTCAGGCCGAAGCCGTCGATGTCGATGCAGAGGTAGCCGCCACGGCAATCGCCGTCGTCGAGGCACGAGGCCCCGAGCCCGCCGGTGCCCGGCGGCGCGGCGCAATCGGTCAGGTAGCGCATCGCACCGGTGTTCTCCCGGAACACCCCGCAGTAGAGGCCGGTCGCGCAGCCGGTCTGGGTGATCGGGTTGCAGGCGCGGGTGCAGGTCCGCACGCCCGGGACCGTCGCGCCCGTGCCGTCGGTGATCTCGCCGAGGCAGAAGCCCCCGCCGGTGCAGTCGAGGTCGGTCGCGCACATGCGCACGCACATCTGCGCGGTCCCGACCGCGGAGAAGTTCAGGCAGGCGAGCCCCGCGGCGCAGTCGGTCGCGAGCGTGCACGACTGGCCCTCCGCGCGCGTGCCCGCGACCCCGCACGTGCGGGCGCCGCCGTTGAGGATGCAGGCCTGGCCCGAGGGGCAGCCGCACTGCGGAGGCACGAGCCGGCAGGGAGACTCGGTGCACGAACCACTCGAGGTGCAGCCGGTCGAGGTGCAGCGCTGCCCGCTCGGGCAGAGCGCGTCGTTGGGGACCGCGGTGCAGCCGCTCGCGGTGCAGGTGTCGGTCGTGCACGCGACGCCGTCGTTGCAGCGCGAGCTGACTGGCGTGTAGGTGCAGCCTGCGCCGGCGCAGGTGTCGGTCGTGCACGCGACGCCGTCGTCGCAGACCGGGGGCGCGCCGTCGACGCAGCTGCCGAACTCGCACCGCTCGATGCCGTTGCAGGCGTTGCCGTCGCTGCAGTCGGCGGCGAGCGTGCACTCGGGCGGCGCATCGATCCCCGGCGTGTCGGGGCGCGGCGCATCGACGCCGGTGTCGCGCACGATGGCCATCGGCACGTCCGGGGTCGGCGCGTCGAGGCCGGGCACGTCGGGCAGCGGCGCATCGCGCCCCGGGACGTCGGGCCCGAAGAGCGGCGCGTCGCGCCGGCCGGCGTCGCTGCCGCCGTTGCCGCCCGATGCGCAGCCGGAACCGAGGACGCCGAGGACGAGCACGCACCAGACGAGGAAAGATCGCATCGCGGAGATGCCGGATGGTACCGCCCGTGACGCCCCGGGCGCAAAGCCCCGCGCGCGCTGCGGGGCGCGGCAAGGTGCGGAGTGGCTCGACCGATGGGCTTTCTTCGCCTCGGCACGTCCGCCGCGTTTGACACGCGCCGCGTTCTTCTGGCCCCATGACGGGCGATGCCGTCGACGACCGCGCTGCGCGCCCTGCTCTGGATGGTCTCTGCCCTCGCAGTCGCGCTCGCCGCCGGATGCAGCTGTGACACGCCGAACCGCCGGCCCGACGCCGGCCGCGACGGCGGCGCGTTCTGCGACGACCAGGACGGCGACACGATCTGCGACGCGGACGAGGGCGAAGGCGACGCGGACGGAGACGGCAACCCGAACCTCCTCGATCCCGACAGCGACGGAGACGGAGTGCTCGATCGCGACGAGGCCGGCGACCTCGACCCCTCGACGCCGCCCCGCGACGGCAACGGGGACGGTGTGCCCGACGCCTTCGACCCGAACGTGCCCGGCCCCGACGCGGGCGGCCGCGACGGCGGCGTCCGGAGCGACACCCCACCGATGCTCGCCGATGCCTTCGTCGAGGACACCGGCATCGTCGAGGAGCTCTGCCCGGCGAGCGCGATGGTCCCGGCCGGCTGCCTGGTCTCGCTCGACGAGGCGGCCTCGGCGCTCTGCAACCGGCTCGACGACGACTGCGACGGCGCGGTCGACGAGCGCTGCGACTGCGAGCCCGGCGCGGTGCAGCCCTGCTTCCGCGGCCCGCCCGGCCACCGCGGCGTCGGCGCCTGCCAGGACGGCATGCAGCGCTGCATCGCCACCGGCGAGTTCGGCAACTGGGGCGCCTGCGAGGGCGGCATCGCGCCGACGGCCGAGGCCTGCGACGGCCTCGACAACGACTGCAACGGCTGCACGGACGAGGTCGTCGGCTGCATCCCCGACGGCAGCTGCCCGGGGCCGGGCGATCCCCGCGTGCCCGACGGCGCGCCCTTCGTCGACTACCCGCTGCGCGGCCGCGACTTCTACACCGGCGGCGCGCGCAGCTGGAGCTGGACGGTGAGCGGCGGGCCGTGCGACGAGATCCTGCCGCGGCGCAGCTACACCGTGTCCGGGGCCGGCAGCGAGTCCGCCATCTTCCGGCCCACGCTGTCGGGCGACTACACGGTGACGATGACGGTGCTCACCGACGCGGGCACGACCTTCACCTGCACCTGGATCGTGCACGTGGCGGGGCCGGGGCTGCGCATCGAGATGTGCTACCCGGAGAGCGAGACGCAGGACCTCGACCTGTTCCTCTCCGCGCCGGGCTACGCGGGCAACTGGTACATCGACGTGAACGACGCGTTCCAGCCCGCCCGCGAGGTGTGCGGCTGGCACAACTGCGAGGCGCTGATCCGCGGCACCTTGCCCGCCGGCGGTCCCTACCCGCGCGCCGCGTGGGGCTACGGGACGAGCCCGCTCGCCGAGTGCGAGGGCGGCCCGCTCGGCCCGCAGTGGCGGGCGCTCGGCTTCTGCAGCAACCCGCGCCTCGACATCGACAACAACCTCTCCGAGGGCATCGGCGTCGCCGAGAACATCAACGTCGATGCGCCCCGCGAGGGCGAGCGCTTCCGCATCATGGTGCAGAACTTCACCGGCTCGCCCGCGCGGCCCGCGGTGAACGTGTACTGCGGCGGCCGCCTCGTGACGACCTACGGCGTCGCGCCCGACGTCGTCCCCGGCTACGCCGGCGTCTCGGGGGCCATCGGGATCGGCGCGATGTGGCGGGTCGCCGACGTGACGACGCACATCGACGCGGGCGGTGAGACCACCTGCGACGTCGTTCCCCTGCACCCACCGGGAGCGAGCGTGGGCTACGACGTCACCTACGACGACCGGCGCTTCTGAGCGGGGCCCGTCGGCCGTCGCGGCTCAGAGCGCGAAGCTGACCTTGGCGGCGTAGCTGCCGGGGTCGGGCATCGACCAGCGGCGCACCGCGTCGAGCACGCACTCGAGGGCCGGCAGCGCGTCGGCGTCGGGCGCGGTGCCGCCGACCGCCAGGACGGAGCCGCCCGGCGCGACGTACGCGGTGAGCCGGAAGCCGGTGCGGCCGCAGCCCGCCACGCTGCCGCGGTTCGCCGAGACCGCGCCCGCGACCGACGATTCGCTCCACGAGAGCGGCAGGCGGACGTCGCTCGCCGCGTCCATCCCGAAGCCCCAGGTGAACTCGGCCTCGCCGCCGCGCGGCTCGGCGAAGCGGGTCGTGCGGGCGATGTCGAGGATGCAGCGCTCGGTGACGCCGTCGCCGATCGTGCTCGCGCTCGGGAACACCCACGCCACCGTTCCGTCGGTGTGGATGCGGAACGAGAGCGTGATGTCGCCGGAGAGGAACTCGATCGCCCCGATCCGGTCGGTGAAGCACGCGCCGAAGCGGGACATGCGGGGCTCGAGGGCGCTCTGCACCGCCCGCGCCGAGATGGTGCCCATGAGGCCGGTGATGCTCGCGCCCTCGGGCAGCGGGGCCTCGGCGCGTCGCTCGCGGCCGCTCGTGGCCGGCGTGGTCGTGACGGGCGCGGGGGCCGGCTCGGCGCTCCCGCCGCAGCCGAGCGCGAGGAGAAGGAGGGCGGCGTACGGCTTCATGGTCGACCTCGGGCCCGGGGGCTCAGCCCTTGAGCAGGTTGGCGGCGATGACGATGCGCTGGATCTCGCTCGTGCCTTCGTAGATCTCGGTGATGCGCGCGTCGCGGTAGTGGCGCTCGACGTCGTACTCGGTGGAGTAGCCGTAGCCGCCGTGGATCTGGATGGCCTTGTGGGTGATCTTCGTCGCGGCCTCCGAGGCGAAGAGCTTGGCCATCGCCGACTCCTTGGAGTGGCGCACGCCCGCGTCCTTCATCGCTGCCGCGCGCAGGGTCAGGAGGCGCGCCGCGTCGAGCTCGGTCGCCATGTCGGCGAGCATGAACTGGATCGCCTGCTTGTTCGCGATGGGCTCGCCGAAGGCCTTGCGCTCCTTGGCGTAGGCGGCGGCCTTCTCGAGCGCGGCGCGGGCGATGCCGAGGGCCTGCGCGGCGATGCCGATGCGGCCGCCGTCGAGCGTCGCCATCGCGATCTTGAAGCCCATGCCCTTCTCGCCGAGCACGTTCTCCTTCTTCACCTTCACGTTCTCGAAGAAGACCGTGCAGGAGTGGGCGGCGTGGATGCCGAGCTTGTGGTCGCGGGGGTTCTGGGTGAAGCCGGGCGTGCCCTTCTCGATGACGAAGGCGGTGGTGCCCTTGGCGCCGGCCGAGCGGTCGTGCGCGGCGAAGAGGAGGACGAGATCGGCGTGCGGGCCGTTCGTGATCCAGTTCTTCGCCCCGTTGATGACGAAGTGATCGCCCTGGTCCTCGGCGACCGTCTCCATGTGCGAGGCGTCGCTGCCGCTCGCCGGCTCGGTGAGGCCGAAGCAGCCGAGCTTCTGCCCGCTCGCGAGCGGCGTCAGGTACTCCTTCTTCTGCCGCGCGTCGCCGAACTTGTAGAGCGGGTCGCAGACGAGCGAGTTGTTCACCGACATGATGACGCCGGTGGAAGCGCACGCCCGGGAGATCTCCTCCATCGCGAGCGCGTAGCTCACCGCGTCGGCGCCCGCGCCGCCGTGCGCGTCGGGGATCGCCACGCCCATCAGGCCGAGCGCGCCCATCTGCTGCACCAGCTCGACCGGCCAGCGGCCCTCCTTGTCGAGCCCGCGGGCCTTCGGCTCGACCTCGCGGATCGCGAAGTCGCGGGCCATGTCACGCACCATCTTCTGTTCGTCGGTCAGCTCGAAGCGCATGGGGGCGCGACTGTACCAGGGACGGCAGGGGGCACAACGCCAGCGTGCTCGCCGGGCTTGCCCGGAGCGCCACGGCTGGCATGTTCGACCGGCGCATGACGGGTCGCGGCGAAGGTACTGGGCGCGGCAAGGTCATCCTGCTCGGCGAGCACGCGGTCGTGCACGGCACCCCTGCCCTCGCCGCCGGCATCGATCGCGGCGCGCGCGCCGTCGCCACCCGCGGACCTTCCCGCTTTTCGGTGGCGCCGTGGGGCGTCTCGGTCCCCCGCACCGATCCGCTGCCGCTCGCGCGCGCCTTCGACGCGCTGCTCACCGCGCTCGACGTGGACGACGTGGCGGTGGAGGCGGAGATCGCGCTGCCGGGCGGCGCCGGCCTCGGCAGCTCGGCGGCGCTCGGCGTGGCCGTGCTCCGCGCCATCGACCAGCTCCGCGGCGTCGAGCGCGACCAGGCCTCGGCCGAGGACCTCGCGCTGGTGTGGGAGCGGATCTTCCACGGCAACCCCTCGGGCATCGACACCGCGCTCGCGCTCTCCGGCGGCGTGGCGGTGTACCTGCGAAATCCCGCGGCGGGCACCCCGCGCCTCCGACCGGTGCGGCCGAAGGCACCGCTCCGCCTCGTCGTCGGCGAGAGCGGGGAGAGCGGCTCGACGAAGGCGATGGTCGAGGAGGTCGCCCGCCAGCTCGCGCGCGCCCCCGAGCGCACCCGCAAGACCTTCGCCGCGATCGAGGCGCTGGTGAACAACGCCGAGCGCGCGCTGCGCGACGGAGACCTCCGCGCCCTCGGCCAGCTCATGGACATGAACCAGGCGCTGCTCGCCAGCCTCATGGTCTCGACCGCCGCGCTCGAGGAGATGTGCCTCGCGGCCCGCGGCGCGGGGGCGCTCGGCGCCAAGCTCACCGGCGGCGGCGGCGGCGGCTGCATGATCGCGCTCGTCGACTCGGACGAGGCCGCGCGGCGCGTCGAGGCGGCGCTCTTGGCGATCGGCCGTTCGTCCCGCACCCTCTCGGTCGGAGCGAGCACGTGAGCGAGACGACGGCGACGGTGCGGGCGCGGGCGAACATCGCGCTGGCGAAGTACTGGGGAAAGAGCGACGCGGCGCTCAACCTGCCGGCCGTGCCGAGCCTCTCGGTGACGCTCGAGCCGATGATCACCGAGACGACGATCACCCTCGTTCCGGGCCTCGCGCACGACGAGTTCCTGCTCGGCAGCGCGCCCGCGGCGCCCGAGGAGACGGCGCGGGTCGCCCGGGTGCTCGGCGAGGTGCGGGCCGAGGCGGGGAGCGCGCTGCGGGCCCGCGTGCGCTCGACGAACAGCTTCCCGACCGCGAGCGGTCTGGCCTCGAGCGCCTCGGGCTTCGCCGCGCTCGCGGGCGCCGCGCGGGCGGTCTACGGCCTGCCCGACGACTTGCGCCGCGCCTCGATCCTCGCCCGGCGGGCGAGCGCCTCGGCCGCGCGCTCGGTGCTCGGCGGCTTCGTCGAGCTGCCTGCGGGCAGGCCGGGCGACGACGACGTCGCGGCGATCCCGCTCCACCCGCCCGAGCACTGGCCCACGCTGCGGCTCGTCGTGGCGGTGGTGAGCGAGGGGCGCAAGGACGTCGGCTCGCGCGACGGCATGGGCCTGAGCCAGCGGACCTCGCCCTACTTCGCGGCCTGGGTCGAGGGCGCGCCGCGCATCGCCGCCGAGGTGCGCCGGGGCCTGGCCGAGCAGAATCTCGACGTCCTCGGCCCGGCGCTCGAGCACAGCTTCGCCGCGATGCACGCGCTCGCGCTCTCGACCTCGCCGCCGACGCTCTACTGGCAGCCCGCCTCGGTCGCGGCGCTCCGCACGGTGCAGCGGCTCCGCGACACGGAAGGCGTCCCGGTCTTCGCCACGATGGACGCCGGCCCGCACGTGAAGGCGGTCTGCGAGGCCGCCGACGAGGAGCGCGTGGCCGCGGCGCTCGCCGCGAGCCCCGGCGTGCTGCGGACGCTCGTGGCCCGCCCCGGCCCCGGCCTCGAGCGCGTCGGCTGAGCGCCGGTCCGGCCTCGCTCTCGAGGGACTCGGCGGCCCCGCGGCCACCTGCGTCGCCATCGTCCTCGTCGACCACGCCGAGGCGAGGCGGCGCCAGCGAGTGCGCCCCCCCCGCGACCCGATTCCGATGACGCGCGCCCGAGCACCGCCCGGGTGAGCGGAACGCCATCGCGGCAGGGGCGACGGAGCGCCCGCTCAGGGACAGGCGCTGGGCGGCGGCGGCGGGAGGTCGGTGCAGCGGACCGCCGATTCGTGCACCCAGCCGGGCGGGGTCGAGCGCACGTGGAACCACGAGCCTACGTGGTCGTCGGCGGGCACCGTGGCGCCGAGGCCCAGCGTGGTGAGCACGGCGCTGCGTCCGCTCGGGCCGCCGCGCACGTTCGTCGGGGTGCCGCTCGGATCGGTCACCTCGCACGAACCGACGCCGTACGCCGGCCGGAAGCAGTCGAGCCGCGAGACCCAGCCCTCGGAGGGGCTGCTCACCTCGAAGAAGCCGTGGCCCGCGGCCTCGACGAGAAGCCCGAGATCCCCGCCGCTTCGTTCGCGCCAGACGCGCCCGTCGCGCACCACGTGGGCGAGCTCGCCCGCGACCACGGTGATGTCCAGCTGCGGCAGCGCGAGCATGCGGAACTCGGCGGCGGGCAGCTCGGTGCCGTACACCCCGTCGGCCTCGCGCACGAGGTCGACGAGCTCGATCGGCGCGGGCTCGGTGAGATGCGCGCGATCGAGCTGCCACGCCGTCACCTCGGCCGCGCGAGCGCCCACGAGCGCGAGGTGACCGGTGGGGCAGCCCGCGAGGTCGTAGGCGAGGAACGTCGCCTCGCCGAGCTCTTCGTCCGGCGCGTCATCGGACAGCACCACAGCGTGCAGCCGGCGGACCCGGATCACTCCGGTCTCGCAGACGGCCGACGCGGGGTAGCTGTCCACGACGACGATCGGCGCGCTCGGCAGCGGCTCGACCCCGAGCTCGCGAAAGGCCCACGCCGCGTGGTGGATCTGCGCGTAGCCGACGACCGGGCCCTCCGGACGCGGCGCGGTGGGCACCTCGACGAGCACCGCGCTCGGGCCCTCCTCGTCGCCCCACCGGTCCGGCGACAGGACGTGCAGCTCGCCGAGTACGGGAGGACTCGCGGGCGGCGCAACCGGCGCTGGGACCGGAGCCGGCGGCGCGGCGGGCGCAGGGGCCGGCGTCTCGGGGGCGGGCGCAGCGGGCGCGGGCGAGGGCAGCGGCGTCGAGGCCGGCGGTGGATCGCTGCAGGCGAGGAGGAACACGAAGGCGAGTCGACGCACGCGCGAAGGCTACCAGCGCCGTCCCGGAGCCGAATGCCGAAACCGCGGGAGCCCGGAACGCCGCGCCCGCCGGCGCGCCGTGAGAGAACGCTCCGAAGAGCCAGGCCAACCTCTTTGTCCGCGGGCCGTCCTGGGCGAGCCTTCGTCCATGCGCTTCTTCGCTCTGGCCCTCGTTCTGCTCCTCGCCGGCTGCCCCGATTCGGAGCGGCCCCGCCGCGACGGGGGCACCTCGCCCGGCGAGGATGCCCCGCGCGCCGATGCGCCGTTCGCTCCGCCCGACGCGCCGGGCATGGACTACGGGCCGCCCGCGCCCCGCGACGACGACGCCGACGGCCTCTCCAACGACGACGAGCTCGCGCGCGGCACCGATCCGAACGCCGCCGACACCGACGGCGACGGCTACGACGACGGCGTCGAGGTGCTCGCCGGCACGGACCCGGCGAACAGCACGAGCCTCATCCCGCCCGAGGACTTCTACGTCGTGCTCCCGTACCTGGGCGAGCCGCAGCTGCGCGAGCTCAGCTTCCGCGCGCGCCTCGGCCGCGCCGACGTCTTCTTCCTCATCGACACGACCGGCTCGATGGGCCTCGCGCTCAACAACGTGCGCACCTCCCTCGCCGGTACGATCGTCCCGGCGCTCAGCGACGCCATCGCCGATCTGGTCATGGGCGTGGGCGACTTCCGCGACTTCGACGTCGACCCGTTCGGCTCGCCCGGCGACTGGCCGATGATCGTGCGCCAGACGATGACCGCCGATCAGCCCACCGTGCAGACGGTGCTGAACTCCCTCCGGGTCGGCGGCGGCGGCGACGGCCCCGAGTCCTGCACCGAGGGCCTCTGGGTCGCGGCGGCAGGCACCTGCCCCGGCGGCAGCGGCTTCGGCGGCGCGTGCTTCCGCAGCGAGAGCACCCCGATCATCGTGGCGGTCACCGACGCGGACTTCCACAACGGCCCGACCGCCTCGAACGACTACGGCAGCGCGGTGCCCGCGGCCCGCACGTGGACCGAGACCCTCGGCGCGCTCAACGCCGCCGACGTGAACGTCGTGGGCGTCGCGGTGAACACCGTCATCGGGCCCTTCCCGATCCCGCCGGCGAGCCGCGACGACCTCGACGAGCTCGCGCGCCGCACCGACTCGCGCGGCGCGAGCGGCATGCTCACCGTCTTCACCGCGCCGTCGGGCAACGTCTCGACCTCGGTCGTCGACGGCATCGTCGACCTCGTCGGCGCCGCGCGGCAGGACGTCTCGTCGCGCAGCGACGACGACCCGAGCGACGCGCTCGACGCGACCCAGTTCATCGCCCGCGTCTCGCCGCTCCGCGCCTCGCGCGCGACCTCCTTCGACGCCACGACCTTCTACGGCGTCGCGGGCGGCACCGAGGTCGTGTTCCAGGTCGAGTTCCGCAACGACACCACGCCGGCGCGCGGCACGGTGCAGATCTACCGCGCCTTCATCGAGGTCTTCGACGTCGCGAGCGGCGTCGGCCTCGACCGGCGGAACGTCTACATCGTCATCCCCCCGGACGGCGGCATCCTGTTCTGAGCCCCCGGGCGGGCGCCGCGGCCGAGACGGCGCGGGCCCGGCTCAGCGGCGACGCAGGCGGGCGCAGAGGATCCCGCCGGTGATCGCCACGTTCAGCGAGCCCACGACGCTGCCGCCGGGGCGCGCCGGCAGGGTCACCATCCGCTCGCACACCGCGCGCACCCGCTCCGAGAGCCCCTCGCGCTCGTGGCCGACGACGACCACGACCGGCCGGGGGAACTCGAGCTCGAGCGCGCTCGCTTCCGCGTCGCTCTCGGCCCCGAGCACGTGCACGCCGCGGGCGCGCAGCTTCGCGAGGGTGGCCGCGAGATCGGTCGTGCGAGAGAGGGCGAGCTCCTCCGCGCCGCCCTCGGCCACCCGGACCGCGTCGGGCGCGAGGGCCGGGTGCGGCGCCGCGGCGCCGACCAGCACGCCGTCGAGCCCGAAGAACGCGGCGCTCCGGAGCAGGGCCCCGACGTTGTAGGGGTTGCGGACCCGATCGAGCGCGAGCGCGGCGCCGCGGACGTCGACGAGCCGATCGGCGAGCTCGCCCGGCGTGAGCCACGGGCGCTCCTTCACCTCCGCGACGAGCCCCTCGTGGTTCAGGGCGACCCGGCCCAGCTCCCGCTCCCCGAGGACCTTCACCGGGACGCCGCGGGCGCGCGCGGCACCGAGCAGATCGGCCAGCTCGCGCTCGAGCTCGGCGGCATGACCGAGGCGCACCACGTCGCCCGGCCGCTTCGCCCACACCGCGCGCACCGCGCGCAGGCCATGCAGCGTCTCGGTCGAGGTCTTGCCCGGCGCCGTGCGTGCGTCGGCGGGCTCCTTCGCAGCTCGCTTGCTCATCCTGGATCGACTCCTTCCCGCGCCATCGCCGCGAGATCGGGCGCCGGCCGCGCGAAGCGGGCCAGCGCGTCCGGCCCGCCGAGCTCGGTGACCCACGCCGCGAGCGCGCGCATGCCCTGCTCGAGGGTGATCGACGGCTCGACGCCGAGCTCGGTGCGGGCCTTCTCGGCGTTGAAGTGCGTGCTGAAGCGGCGGGCGGCGACGACCTCGCGCGGCGCTCCGATGCCGGCACGGGCAGCGAGCGAGGCGAGCGGCCCCGGCAGCCCGCCCACCGGAGGCGGCAGCCCGAGCACCGAGGAGAGCGCCCCGAAGAGCTCGCGCAGCTCGAGCAGCTCGACGTCGGTGAGGTAGTACGCCTGCCCGGCCGCGCCGGGAAAGCGCGCGGCGGCGAGCGCCGCCTCCGCGACGAGCGAGACGTGGGTCGTCGAGAGCAGGTTCCGGCCATCGCCGAACATCCGGAGTCCCCCGGCGCGGCCTTCGCGAACGAGGCTCGGCAGACGGGACCGATCGCCGGCGCCCCAGACCCAGCCCGGCCGCAGCGCGACGACCGAGAGGGCGGCGTCCGAGGCCGCGAGCGCCAGCTCCTCGGCGAGCCGCAGCGACTGGGCGCGCGCCCCGACGGGCAGTCCGGCGATGTCGCGCTTCTCGTCCCAGTGCACGCGCTCGTGCTCGGCGAGGGTCACGTCGCTGGACGAGATGAGCACGAGGCGACCGACCTCGGCGAAGCGTGCGGCGGCGAGCGCGTTCTCGGTCGAGGCGACATGCAGCCAGCGGTAGGCGGCGGCAGGGAGCCCTGGGTCGAGCGAACCGACGGCGTGCACGAGCACGTCGGCGCCGGCGGCGGCGCGCGCGATGGCGTTCGGGTCGAAGACGGATCCGCGGGCGAGCTCGACCCCCTCGGGCACGCGCGCCTCGCTGCCCGGGCGGACGAGCGCGACGACCGTGTCCCCGCGCTGCCTCGCCGCGTGGGCGATCGCGCCGCCCACGAAGCCGCTCGCGCCGAGGACGAGGACCCGCATCGCGGCTCAGGCGAGGCCCGCGCTCGGCGGCGCGACGCCCTCGGGCGGCGCGACCGCGTGCGAGAGCGCGACGACCTCGACGAGCACGGCGCGGTACACCTGATCGAAGGCCGCGAGGTCGGGCTGCTCGCCGGCCTGCTCGAGCGCCTGCTCGAGGTGGTGCTGCACGAACTGCAAGAGCGCCGGCTGGGTCATCGCGACGACGTCGTCGGACTCCATCGCCTCGCTCGGATCGTCCTTGCGGAGCTCTTCGTCGGCGTCGAGCGTGGCGATGGCCATGCCGAGCGCGGGCTCGTCGATCGTGCCGAGGCGCGTGGGGAACGCCTCCCGAAACGCCATGTGCACGGTGATGCTGAGGAAATAGCCGACCGACTGGGCGAGGTCGTCGCGCTGATCGGCGATCTGCTCGGCGAGGTACTGCGCCAGCGTCGGCTGCAGCCGGTCCATGTCCCGGTAGGCCCCATCGAGCGCCGCCTGCAGCTCGTCGCCCTCGTCGCCGAGCGCATCCTCGACGGCCTCGACCGCGTGCTCGTCGACGACCGCCCAGCGGGGCACGTCGCGGAGCGCGGCCTTCCGAACGAACAGCATCGGGCGATGATGCGGGTCGCCCTCGACGGGCGCAACCGCGGCGCTTCAGCGGGGCGTGACGATCACCGAGCCGCCCGAGCGGCCGCTCGATCCGCCGCTCGGAGGAGGCGTGACGACCACCCCGCCCGAGCCGCCGCTCGGTGGAGGCGTGACGACCACGCCGCCCGAGCCGCGCCCCCCGCGACCCGAGCCGCCGCTCGGAGGCGGCGTCACCACCACCCCGCCCGAGCGGTCCGGAGGGGGCGTGACGACCACGCCGCCCGAGCGATCCGGAGGCGGCCTCACCACGACGCCGCCCGAGCGATCCGGAGGGGGCGTGACGACCACGCCGCCCGAGCGATCCGGAGGCGGCCTCACCACGACGCCGCCCGGCGGGCGCGCGGGCTCGACGATGACGGTGCCCGCCTCGCGACCGGTCACGCCGCGCCCCACCCCGCCCCGCGACGGGGGCGGCGCGCCGACGATCACGCCGCTGCGCCGGTCCCGGTAGCCGCCCGGGACGTAGACATAGGCGCCGCCGCGGTTCTCCCAGCGCGGCTGCACGAAGTCGCAGCCGTCGCGGCCGTCGACCCAGTAGCCGTCGCTCCAGACGTACTGGTAGCCGTCCCATTCCCAGTGGCCCTCGACCCAGACCGCGCTGCGGTAGGGCGGCGGCCCCGGCGCATAGACGACGCCGGGCGCCGGCGGCGGCGCGTAGGCCACGGAGGGGCCGGTCACGACCGCGGCGCCGGCGGTGCGCCGGCCGGGGCCAGCGACCGTGACGTAGCAGCCGGGCAGGGAGAGAAGAAGGAGAACGAGAGCGCCCTGGTACATGGAAGGCTCCGGGGAACGACCGCGCGAACGCGAAGTCGGAGTAGAGTGACACGCGCTCGCGCGGTGCAGCATGCGAAGGACGAGAGAACGCAGCGTGGGACGGCGACGGGCCGCGGGATGTTCTATCGGCCTCTTGCTCGCGCTCGTGGCGGGTTGCTCCGGCCGCCGCGGCGAGGAGGCGGCGATCCTCGCCTCGCGCTGCGCCTTCGGCGCCCACGAAGAGCTCGGTGAGGTCGGAGGCCGCGCAGCGCACGCCCTCGCGCTCGTGGCCGACGACGGGGGCGCGGTGGCGCTGTGGTCGGAGGACAGCGGGCTCTACCTGCGCCGCCTCGACCGCGCGGGCGCCCCGCGCGCGGACGCGCTGCGCCTCGGCCCTCCCTGCCCGGGAGGGCTCGACGCGGCGGCAGGTGCGCCGCTGCTCGTGGCCTGCGCCCAGCCGGCGCAGCCAGGGCGCGGCGCGCCGGGGCGGGTGGTCGTCTACGCGGTGGAAGGGGAGCGTGCGCGGGTCCTCGAGCGCTTCGAGCCAGTCGGCGAGGACGCGCGGGGCGTCGCGATCGCCGCCGACGAGCGCGGCTGGGTGCTCGCCTGGCACGACGCACGGCGCGGAGACGGGGCGGTGTGGCGGGTCCGGGTGCCGCGGCAGAGCGAGGCGCCAGCCCTGCCGGACGGGCTCGGCGAGCTCGCCGCGCTCGTGCGTCCGGTCCCGCTGCGGCTCTCCCGCGAGGGCTGGCGGGCCGGCCCACCGAGCGCGCGGCTCGTCGCGGGGCGGGCGTGGGTCGCCTGGGCCGAGACCACGCTCGACGAGCAAGGCGAGCCGATCGGCGACGTGCTGGTGCAAGCCGACGACGAGGCGCCGCGCTCGCTTGCGACGGTGCAGCACGAGCTGGCGGATCCCCGGCTCGCGGCGCTCGGCGAGCGCCTCGTGGTGAGCTACCGGGATCGACGCGCGCGCGGCCGTCCGCAGGGGTACGCGCTCTGGGTCCCGCCCCGCGGCGAGACCGGCTCGCTCGCCCGCCTCGCTCCTTCCAACCTCGACAGTCCGGCGCTGCTCGTCCCGTGCGCCGGCGTGGCGCTCGCGGTGGTGCCGCGCACGCACTCGCGGCACGAGCGGCTCGTCTCGGTGCGGGCGCACGCGCTCGACTCGCTCGAGGGCGAGGGGCCCGAGCTGCAGCTCTACGAGCACGGCGAGGCCTACGAGGACGCCGCGGCGCTCTGCGTGCCGGGACCCGACGAGCACCTGCTGGTGCTCTACGCGGCGCGGGAGAGCGACGAGCACGAGCCGGGGCACCTGCTCTCGGCCACCGTGACCTGCAGCGAGTGACGCTGCGCCCCGGGGCGCGGAACCTGCTCTGCCGGGACCTCGCGCGGAGCGGGCGATCAGCCGCCGACGTTCCAGAGGACCGTGTCGTTGTGCACCGAGCCGCGATCGACGACGAGGTGCTGGTAGCCCTCGCCCATGCGCAGGTCGGCGCCGTGCTCGGCGTACTGCCGCCAGACGTAGTGCGACAGCTCGCCCACGGTGAGCGCGCGGTCCCGCGGGTCGCTGTCGCCCTCGCCGCCGATGCCCATGCGGAGGAAGTGCGACAGGTAGCCGCCGGCCCGGAACTCCGGCGCGACGCCGCTCGTCACGTCTTCCTCCGAGCTGAACATGCCGACGACGTCGGGGCGGTTGACCACGTCCTTCGCGAAGCCGCCGGAGAAGCACGCGTCGAGCGCGACGAGCGTGGTGCGCGCGCGGATGCGGCCGAGCAGCTCGCCGAGCTCGTCGTCGCCGAGGTTGCCGTCGTAGGCCACCAGGTACTCGTCGAGTCCGTCGAGTTCGTTGGGGTCGCCCTCGTGCGCGGCGCGGGTCTGCCCGCCGTGGCCCGAGTAGAAGAAGACGAAGACGTCGCCCGGCTGGATCCCCGCCGCGACCCGGGCGAGGGCGTCGCGGACGTTCGCGCGGGTCGCGTTCGCGTCGGTGAGGAGGAACTCGCGCTCGGCGCTCGAGAGGCCCTGCTGGCGCAGCGCCTCGACGATCTTCACCGCGTCGTTGGCGCACTCCGGGAGATCGTTCGCGGCGCCGGGGTAGTCGCTGATGCCGACCGACACCGCCCAGACGCGCGTGCCGCCGCCCGGCGCAGGCGCCGCGGGTCCGCCGGGGCCGGGGCCGGTCGGGGCAGGCCCCGGCACCGGACCGGTGCCCGGCGCGGCCACGGGCGGCGGGCCCGCGCCGGGCGCCCCGGGCGTGACGGTGAGCGTGTAGGCGCCGCGCTCGCCGGGCCGGTAGCTCGTCACGACGACCTGGTATTCGCCCGCCTCGGCCGCAGGGATGTCGATCCCCGAGTTCAGCACGCCGGGCCGGAGGTCGTCGTTGTCCTGCTGGCGGCCGCTCGGGGAGCGGACGATGAGGTAGGTGTCGAAGGCGCTCGACTCGAGGCGGACCGAGACCGGCGCGCCTGGCACGAAGGTCATCGGGAAGGTGTCGCTGAACTCGCCCGAGCTCAGGGTCCGATCGCCCGCGGCGAGCTCGCCGCGCTCGGTGCGCGCGGCCGCGAGCGGCGGCGCCGCGGCGGCCGCAGGAGCGGCCGGCGAGGCGGGAGCGGGACCGGTCGAGGGCGGGATGCTCGGCCCGCTGCCGCCGCCCCGCATGGCGAGCTCGTACGCGCCGCTCATGCCCGCGGCGTAGCTGGTGACGAGCACGCGGTGCGGCCCCGGCTCGCTCACGACGAAGTCGATCGCCGCGTCGAGGTTGCCCGGGGTCTGATCGTCGTTGTCGAGCTGGCGACCCGAGGGCGTCCGCAGGATGAGGTAGGTGTCGAAGGCGCTGCTCCGCGCCTCGAGTCGGACCGCGGTGCCGACCGGCCAGCTCACCTCGTAGGTGTCGTACCACTCGCCCGAGCCGAGCTGCGCATCGCCCGCGGCGAGCGCACCACGCTCGAGCCGCTCGGCGCCGGCGGCCGGTGCGCCCGCCACCGGCGCGAGGTCGCGGGCCGAGAGGACCTTCAGCTCGTAGCGCCCGGCCATGCCGGGGCGGTAGGTGGTCGCCACGATGTCCCAGGTGCCGGGCGCCGCCGCGTCGATCTCGACCGTCGCATCGCGCGTGCCGCCCGAGTCGTCGTTCTCGAGGCGCTCGCCGGTCGGCGAGGTGACCACGAGGAACGCGTCGAGCGCGCTCGACTGCATCTGGACGAGGAAGTGTCCGGCCTCGGTGACCTCGAGCGTGAAGTGGTCGGCGAGCTCGCCGCTCGGCAGGGCCGCATCGCCCAGTCCGAGGCTGCCCTCGACCCGCTCTCCCACCCGCACGGCCGCGGGCGGCGGCGCGGCCGACACCGTCGGCGCCGTGCCGGCGACGTACCCCGACGCGCCGGGCGCGAGCGCGCCGCCCCACGGGGCGTGATGCGCTGGAGGCGCCGCCGCGGCGAGCGCGGGGGCGGGCGTGCTCACGCGCTCCGCGCGCACGTGGAAGGTCCCCGGGCCGGGCGCGCCCCACACGCCGACCTCGATCTTCAAGTCGCCCGCCGCGACGACGCGGAGGTCCAGCTCCGAGCGCGTGCGGTCGCCGCCCGCGTCGTCGTTGGAGAGGCGGCCGGCGCCGGGCGGCTGCACCACGAGGATGGGGTCGAAGCTCGTGGAGGTGACGGTCACCCGCACCCGCTCGCCCGCGACGACGGGCACCCGCCACGACGCGTGCCCGTCGGCGGCCAGCGTCGCGTCGGTGTCGAGCAGCACGTCGCCCGCCGCGCCGGGGATCGCCGCGATGGCCGGCGCAGACGAAGCGGGAGGAACGGGAGGCGGCGGAGGCAGAGGGGCGGAGGGGGCCTCGCCCGATCCGCAGGCGGCGAGGACCAGCAGCAGAAGGACGGACGGGCGCGCTGACGTCATGCGGCATCCTACGACGGGCGCGGCCCAATGTTCACCTCGTACGCACGCGGCGGTGCGCGGGTCAGGCGGAGAGCACGCGGACCGGCCGGCCGCGCGGCCCGTCACGGCGCGCTCCTCGCGGACGCGCTCCTCGATCGACGCCGCGCCCTTGCGGCGGTCGAAGAGCACGAGCACGCCGGCGTCGAGGCCGGCCCGGCCGAGGTCCTCGTCGATCTGCCTCAGGCCCTCGGCGAGCGGGTCGGGCCGGCCCTCGCGCCCGACCTCGAGCTCGACGGCCTCGCGCTGCGGCTGCGTGCCCGCGGCGTCGGCGTGCGGCCTCTCGATGAGCAGATCGATGCGCCGGCGGCCGATGCCGTCCTCGCGGCTCACCACGCCGCCGCCGTTCACATCTCGCTGCAGGTAGGCCAAGAGCACCCGCTGCGCGCCGCACTCGGCGTACGTCGCGCCCTCGACCTTGGACTCCAGCGAGCTCGGTGAGGCGCGACCGCGCCTCACCGAGAAGACCTGCCCCGTCGCGTCCGTGTGCTGCGCGAGGAGCGCCTGCACCTCGAAGCCGCGGAACGTGCCGACCGTGCGCGACTTCAGCTTCACCTGGAACGGGCTCGAGGTCCCGAGCCGCTCCGCGCGGACAGCGGACAGCAGACAGCGGCAGCAGACAGCGGCAGCAGACAGCGGCAGCAGACAGCGGCAGCTGACAGCGGCAGCAGACAGCGGCAGCAGACAGCGGCAGCAGACAGCGGCAGCAGACAGCGGACGGCGGACAGCGGACAGCGGCAGCGGACAGCGGCAGCGGCAGCAGACAGCGGCAGCAGACAGCGGCAGCAGACAGCGGCGAGCCGCAGCCCGCCGCCGCCGCGCCCTCTCATCCCCGCAGCTTGCAGAACACCCGCGCGACCCGCTCCCACGCATCCACGAGCCCCGGCTCCTCCCCGACGTACCCGAGCGCCGCGGCGACCTCGAGGCACCCCTTCACCTCGTCCGCCGACCCCATCGCGTCCTCGAACCGCTGCCGCCCCTTCCCGCCCGCCTGCCTGTCCCCTTCCCGCCCGTTCAAGGCCACGCTGGCCATCGCCCGCCGCACCTGCCGCTCCAGATCCTTGTCGTGCTTCCCGATCCCCTCGACCACCGCGCGCGTCCGCCGCACCAGCTCCACCACCTCACCGTGAATCCGCAACGTCATGGCTCCTCGCTCCTCTCGAGCACCCGACCCGCTCGGGCGCCCCGCCCCCACCGCCGGCGCGCGCAGGCGGCGTCGGGACCCGCGAAGCGGCCGCGCACAGGCCCCCGGAGCCACGCGCAGCAACGCGAGCATGGCGAGGAGGCCGAGCACGGCGGCCCGAAGGGCCGGTCTCGACGCCGCCGAGCACGACGGCACCCTCGATGAGCCCGAGCGCCCCCTCCGGCTGCCGGTGGCCGCGACGGTCGGTCTTGCCGAGGCCCGCCGCCGCCGTGCTCCGCGACGCTGGCCTCAGAACGCAGGAGAACCGAGAAGTGCCGCAAAGGAAGGCAGGAAGCCAGGAAATCGAATCCGGACAAGAATGCCAGTTCCTGACTTCACGGCTTCCTCAGCGGAACCTCTCCCCATGGGACTCTTGCGGGCCTGTGGAGCGAAAGGCTCGCACGGAGCAGGGGCGGGTGCAGGGCGTGCGCACGGGAAAGCGGGCTGTCGAAAGCGTACTGCAGCGGCGGGCCTCACCACCGGTGCCCCCCCGCAACCCACAGAAAGCGGGCGCGACTCCCTCTTGAGCATTCACGAGTCCGTCGGGAGCCCAGCGGGAGTTATCGGCATCAGTAGCCGAAGACCTCGACTTCGACGAGCGCGAGTCGCTCGGTACCAGAGCGTTTGCGGATTCGCACGTAGCGCCCGGTTCCAGAGATCGCGAGGCGCGTCGGTCGCCCCGCTGCCCCGGTTACCGTCGCCACGGTCGTCCAGGTCGATCCGTCCAAGGACCTCTGAATGTCGAGATCCGATGCCTGGGTGGGACAGCAGTCTTCGCGTGCCCAAACATCAACCGACGTCAACGCATAGCTCGAGCCCAGATCAACCATCCACCATGCGTTGGCTTCATCGAGGGTCGAAGTGATGTTGATATCGGGAATCCCTGGATCGTAAATGCTGTACCGACCGTCAACCGCGTTCGAAGCCAATCGCCCGGCCGAGGTGGAGCTCTGGCTTGCTGTTCGCCCTCGAGACAACAGCCGACTCTCCGCCGCGCATGTACTGCTGCACCCATCCCCGCTCGTGGTGTTCCCGTCATCACACGTCTCGGTGCCTCCCACGATGCCATCACCGCACCGCACCGCGCACGCGCCGGCGTTGCAGCTCTGGCCGCTCGCGCAGGCGGTGGCGGAGAAGCCGAGTCCGTCGGTGTTACAGACCTGCCTCGCGGTGGTGCTGGCGCACACGGTCGAGGCGCTGCCGGGCGAGCAGACGCGGTCGGTGCAGGTGCCGGCGCCGGTGCAGGCGTAGCCGTAGGTGGCCGAGCCCGAGCACGAGGCGCTGGAGTAGCCG
>Ga0209985_10000961_pt1 | contig 29676 bp, 27 predicted proteins | sample NOAtaG_FD_187305 | JGI IMG/M metagenome (GOLD analysis project Ga0209985, IMG submission 187305) | Freshwater lake microbial communities from Lake Erie, under a cyanobacterial bloom - NOAA_Erie_Diel6S_1000h metaG (SPAdes) (version 2) | ecosystem: Environmental > Aquatic > Freshwater > Lake ...
GAAGGCGTATCCCCCGAAGGTGCGTTCCTCGCCTGCCACCAGTTCGCGGTCCTCGACGAACACCGGGCTCACGATGTTGGCCATCCACGCGGTGAGGCTGTCATGCATGCCGATATCCACGTAGTCACCCGCGCCGGTGGTGGTTCGCCTCAGCAGCGCCATGAGGATGCCGGAGAGCGCCATCAGCGAGGCCGCCATGTCCGCCGAGGGCACGCCGGGCATGACCGGCGTGCCGTCACGGGCGCGGTTTAAGTCGAGCAGGCCGCACTCGGCCTGCACGCTCATGTCGTGGGCGACGCGCTTGGCATACGGGCCCGTCTGGCCATAGGCGGCGATGGAGCAGTAGACGATGCGCGGGTTCACCGCCTTGACGGCGGCATAGCCGATGCCGAGGCGGTCGACCACGCCCGGGCGGAAGGATTCGAGCACCACGTCGGCGGTTTTCGCCATTTGCAGGAAGGCCTCCACCGCACCGGGCTTCTTGAAATCGAGCATCACGCTTTGCTTGCCGCGGTGGGTGCCGCTGAAGTACACGCTGGTGCCGTCCTTATACTTCTTGCCGATGTCGCGGTTCGGTTCGCCACCGGGCGGCTCGATGCGGATGACCTCGGCGCCGTGGTCGGCCATCATCATCGTCAGATGCGGGCCGGGCAGGAAGTTGGAGAGGTCGATTACGCGTATGCCTTCGAGTTTCATGGGGGGTTCCTGATGCAAAGGTAGTGGAGTGGAGCCTTCTGCGATGGCGCAGTTTAGCCGCTGCGCCCCTCGTCCCGCGCCATGGGTTGCGCCCATCCTGGCCTCCCCCGTGCGGCCGTGGAAGCCGCGCGAGCGGCATGAAGCCGGACTCGGCGGGCGGGGCGTCTCAGGCGGCGTCGCGCATCGCGTGCCAGCTGTGCCAGTCGCGGCCGGGATGCACCGTGCCGCATGCCGGGCAGCGGCGCGCGGCCTCATCGAGTCCGTAGAAGGCGTTGTAGGCCTTCGGCAGGTCGTCGACGATGCTTTGCAGCTGTACCTCCGCCCGGTGCACCAGGCCGGCGCATTGGGCGCAATACCATTCGAAGGCATCCTGTGTGCCCACCGGGCGGCTGCGCTCGATCACCGTGCACAGGCTGCCCGGCTCCGGGCGCTGCGGCGAATGACGCACATGCGCCGGCAGCAGGAAGATGTCGCCTTCCTTCAGGTCCACGCGCTCGAAGCGGCCGCGGTCCCAAAGCAGCAGATGGGCATTGCCGCGGAACTGGTGGAAGTACTCCTCGTATGGATCGTCGTGGAAGTCGGTGCGCTGGTTCGGCCCGCCCACCACGGTGACGATGATGTCGGCGTCGGACCAGATCTGCTGGTTGCCCACCGGGGGCTTCAACAGGTGTTCGTTCCTGGCGATCCAGTCGCCGAAGTTGAGGGGCATGCCGTATTTCATGTGCGGTCTCCCGTGGTATGGGCTGGCCGGATGCGCATCGTCACTCCACCTTGATGCCCGCATCCTTGATGACTTTGCCGTACTTGGCGATTTCGCTCTTGATGAAGGCGAGGAAATCCGCCGGGCCGAGGCCGGACGCCTCCGCGCCCAGGCGGGCGAGGGTCTCGCGCACCTCGGGCCGCACCAGCGCCTTCTGCACCTCCCGCTGCAGCGCGGCGACGATGTCGGGCGCGGTCCTGGCCGGCGCCAGCAGGCCGAACCATGCCAGGGTTTCGTAGCCCGCCACGCCCGATTCCGCCAGCGTCGGCACCTCCGGCAGGCTGGCCGGCCGCCGCGCGCTGGTAGCGGCGAGCGCCTTGAGCTTGCCCGCCTTGACCAGCGGCATGACCGAGGGGATGTTGATGATCATCGCCTGCACCTGCCCGCCGGCCACGTCGGCAATGCCGGGGGCCGCGCCCTTGTAGGGCACATGCAGCAGGTCGAGCCGGCCCATCGAGCGCAGCAATTCCACCGACAGGTGCGACAGGCTGCCGTTGCCGGCGGAGGCGATGGTCACGCGGCCAGGCTGCTCGCGCGCGAGCCGCGCGAAATCCGCATAGCTGGCCGCCGGCACGCCCGCCCCCACCACCAGCACGTTGGCCGCCGTGGAAATCAGCGCGATCGGCGCGAAATCGCCGACGCTGTCGTAGGGCAGGCGCGGGTACAGGCCGGGCGTCACGCCGTGCGAACTGCCGTTGCCGAGGAACAGCGTGTAGCCGTCGGCGGCCGCCTTGGCCACCGCGTCGGCGCCGATGCTGCCGCCGGCGCCGGGCTTGTTCTCGATGACGAACTGCTGGCCGACGGATTCGGCGATCGCCTTGGCGAGCGTTCGCGCCAGCACATCCGAGCCGTCGCCGGCCGTGGAGGGCACCACGATCTTCACCGGCCGCGCCGGATACTGGGCCTGGGCGAGCGCACACATCAGCAGCGCTGCGCCGGCGACGATGAACTTCAATGCTGTCGGCATGGGGTGGATCCGCCTGGGTGGGGGCCTGGGAAGGGAAGCATCAGTCTTCGCCGACGAAGCGGAACGCATAGGCTTCGCCGGCGCGGCGGATCCGCCCCGCTGTCGGGGCCGGGAAGTGCGCCGGGAGTACCAGCACGTCGGTGTCTGCATGCTGTTCGAGAAAGTCGAGGCGGGTCTCGCGCGAGCGCACCGGGTCGGCGCAAAAGCGCGTGCTCCAGTCCGGATGCTTCAGTTGCAGCACGGTGTGCAGCAGGTCGCCGACGATGATGGCGCGCTCGCCCCGCGACTGCATGCCCACGCACACCATGCCCGGCGTATGGCCCGGCGCGGGCTGCATGAACACCGCAGGGTCGATGCGATGGTCGGCGGCCACGAAGTCGACCAGGCCGGCCTCGATCACCGGCAGGATGCTGTCGCCGATGTAGTCGCCGGTGCGCTCGCGTCCCGGCCGGCCGGCCTCGCTCCGCCAGTAATCCCACTCGGCCTGCACGAACAGGTAGCGCGCCCTGGGAAAGGTCGGCACCCAGCGGCCGTCTTCGAGCCGGGTGTTCCAGCCCACATGGTCCACATGGAAATGCGTGCAGACCACGACGTCGATGTCGTCCGGCCGGAAGCCGGCGGCGCGCAGCGTGTCCAGCCAGCCCCAGCGCTGCTGGTGGAAGTCGGCGCGGCGCCGCTGCTTGCAGTCGCCCACGCAGGTGTCGACCATGATGTTGCGACCGCCGCTCCTGATCACGAAGCCCTGGAAGGCCAGGATCAGCTTGCCCGCAGCCCTGTCGTAGAAGCGCGGCGCGAGCCAGTCGAGGTCGCGCCGGATGTGCGCGTCGCTGCAGTCCGGGTAGACCTCGGCAGGCGCGAGTACCGCGAACTCGGACTCCACCACCCGGTCGATGGTGAGCTCGCCGACGCGAAATCGCGTGGTCATGCGGCGGCGGCTCGGCTCAGGCGCATCGCGGCCTTCCCGTCGGTCGGGCGGTGCGCTCAGGCAAGCTTCAGGCCGCACCCGGCCACGGCCTTGCGGATGGCGGCTTTCTCCGGCTCGGTGAGGTTGAGCAGGGGCCTGCGCACCGGGCCGCCCACCGAGCCGATGCATTCCAGCCAGTACTTCGTGTGGGCCTGCGGCGTGCCTTTCGGGCGCGTCGCGCGGAAGGCGGCGCGCACCGGGTTCAGGCTGTCGCGCACCTTGCGCGCCTCGGCGGTCTTGCCGGCGAAGGCCAGCGCCGTGTACTCGTTGATGCGCTGATCCACCGCGGTCTGCATGGTGAAGGGAGGGGTGGAACACAGGTAGAGGCGCCAGCCGAGTTCGACGATGTTGTCCAGCCACTCCTCCTCGGAGGCGGTGGAGACGATGATCCTGTCGCCGGCGATCCGCGTCAGTCGCGCGTACTTTTCGCGCGCCACGCTGTACTTGATGGCGACGATATTGGGCAGCTCGGCGATGCGCGCGCACAGTTCCGGGCTCATTTCATAGCCGCAATCGGGGTGGTTCCACAGGGCGATGCCGATGTCGAGCTGCTCGGAGAGGTGGCGGTAGTACTCGTAGACGGTGTCCTCGACATCGCGGCCGAAATGCAGCACCGGGCTGTGCACCACCACGTAGTCGGCGCCGATGGCCTGCGAGTGGCGCGCCAGGTCCAGCACCACATCGAGATTGGTGTCCGAGCAGGAGGTCACGATGCCGGCGCGGCCGGCGGCGGCCTCGACCGCGAGCTCGAAGGTGCGCTTGCGCTCCGGCACGGACATCGAGAAGAACTCGCCCTGCTTGCCGCTGACGAACAGGCCGCCCAGCTTCAGAGTGTCGACCCAGTGCCTGAGGTTGGCGCGGAAACCGGCTTCGTCGAGTTTGAGGTCGGCGGTGAAGGGGGTGGCGGTGGCGGCCCACACCCCGCGGAAATGCTCGCGCGCGTATTCCTTGGCTTCCTGTCTGGTGTATTTCATGCGGACTGCTCCGGTTGCGATGCGTGGATGGTACGCCAGAGACGCTCGGCGGTTAAGGGGAAATCGAGATCGGTCACGCCCAGAGGCGCGAGCGCATCGAGGGCGGCATTGAGCAGCGCGGCGGGCACGCCGATGGTGCCGGCCTCGCCGACGCCCTTGGCGCCGAGGATGTTGGCGGTGGCGGGTACGGCCAGGCTTTCCAGTTCCACCACCGGGATGTCGGCGGCGCGCGGCAGGGCGTAGTCCATCAGCGAGCCGGTCAGGAGCTGGCCGTGGCTGTCGTAGACGATGCGTTCCATCATGGCCTGGCCGATGCCCTGCGCCAGCCCGCCCACCAGTTGCCCTTCCGCCAACGCGGGCGAGATCACGCGCCCCGCGTCATCCACCCATACCAGGCGTTCGATGGCGGGCTTGCCGGTCTCCCGGTCGATGCGCATGCGCACCATCACGCAGCCGTAGCTCCAGGCCTCGCCGGCGGCGCGGTAGGCCGATTCGGCGGTCAGCGGCAGCGCTTCGCCGGCATCGCGCCGGCGCGCCGCCGCGCGCGCCGCCTCGAGGACGGCGCTGCCGCCGATGGCGATGCTGCGGCTGGCCAGCGCGCCGATGCCGTCGGGCGCGCTATCGGTGTCGCCGTGCACCACCGACACCCGGCACGCCTCGCAGCCCAGGGCCGCGGCGGCGATCTCGGCGTAGGTGGTCTCATGGCCCTGGCCTTGCGCCGCCGCACCGCTGGCCACGCACACCGAGCCATCGGCCCGCAGGGTGACGCGCGCAGCCTCGAAACCCTGGCCGCAGGGCTCGATGTAGAAGGCCATGCCGATGCCCAGCAGCTCACCGCAGGCGCGCCGCCGCGTCTGCGCACGGCGCTCGCCCGGGTAGCCGAAGCGCGCCGCGGCCCGCGCCAGCAGGCCGGGGTAGTCGCCCGAATCGAGGCATTCGCCGGTCGGCGTGGCATGCGGCATGGCGTCCGCCGCGATGAGGTTGCGCCGGCGCAGTTCAAGCGGGTCGATGCCGGTCGCGCGGGCGGCCGCCTCGACCAGACGCTCCATCAGGAGCGCCGCCTCCGGCCGGCCGGCGCCGCGGTAGATGTTGACGGCGGCGGCATGCTCGACGCAGGCCTGCGCATCGATGTCGATGCTGGCGACCTGGTACGGGCCGGGCAGAATGCGTGCGGCGTTGCGCACCGGCATGGCGGCGCTGTAGGGCAGCCAGCTACCGAGCGGGAAGCGCAGGCGCGCCTGCAAATGCGTGAAGCGGCCGTCCCGGTCGAGCGTGAGCGTCCCGTGCATCTGCGCCCCGCGGCCGTGCGTGGCCGACAGGAAGTCCTCGCCACGCGACGCCACCCATTTCACCGCGCGCTCGAGCCGCCAGGCCGCCAGCGCGACCAGCAGATCTTCCGGGCAGACGGTGGCCTTGCCGCCGAAGGCGCCGCCGACATCCGGGGCGATCACCCGCACCTGCGTCTTGGGCAGGCCCAGCGTGGCGGCGATGTCGTCGCGCGCCCGCGCCGGAGACTGGGTCGGGAGCCACACCGTCAGGCGCCCGCCCGCGCGGACGGCAACGGTGGCGCGGGTCTCCAGCGGCGCCGGTGCCAGGCGCGGCTGGGCATGCCGGACCGCGACGCGGGTGGCGGCCTCGCCTGCGGTGCCGGCACGGAAATTCACGCGGAAGACCGCCTCATGCGCCTGCCCGGCCTCCGGCATGGCGGCGATGTGTGCCTCGATCAATTCGGCCGCCGCCTCGGCATGCCCGCGCGAATCCGCAACCACCATGGCGACGGGCTGCCCGACCGCCCGCACCTCTCGGTGCGCCAGCAGCGGGGCGGAGCCGCCCCCGCTGGCCGGCAACAGGGGGTTGACCGCTGGCATGCACATGTCGGCGACATCCTCGCCGGACAGGACCAGGCGCACGCCCGCGGCCAGGCGGGCGGGGCCGGCATCGATGGCGCTGATGCGGCCGCGCGCATGGTCGCTGCGCAGGAAGGACGCATGCAGCATGCCCGACAATGCGATGTCGTGCACGTAGCTGCCCTGACCGGTGATCAGGCGGCGGTCCTCGCGGCGCGCGGCGGCCGGGGCGGGGTTTGAGGCGGCAGGCATGGGCGTACGATGACGACAGTCGGGGCGGATCGAAGCGGTCGATGCTTGCCGAACGATGAACGATGCTTCGGCAAACCTGCGCGCTGCGCGCAGGCGGTGTCGAGTCGCCCTACTCGACCTTGATGTTGGCTTCCTTGATGATCTTCGCGTAACGGGCGATTTCCTCGCGGATGTAGGCCGCGAAGGGCTCCGGCCCGGCGCCGGACGGCTCGAAGCCCTGGTCGCCCAGGCGCTCGGCCGCCTGCGGCGAGCGTACCGCCCTGGCCACTTCCGCGACCAGCCTGGCGCTGATGTCCTTAGGCAGCCCGGGCGGGCCCCACAGGCCGTACCACGACACCATCTCGAAGCCGGGCAGCCCGGACTCGGCCACGGTCGGCACGCTGGGCATGAAGGGCACGCGCTTGCTGCTGGTGACGGCCAGGGGCTTGAGCTTGCCGCCCTTGACCAGCGGGTAGGAGGAGGGCAGCGGATCGATCATGGAACTGACCTGCCCGCCCACCAGGTCAGAGAGCGCCGGCCCGGCGCCCTTGTAGGGCACGATCAGGAGGTCGGGGATGCCGGCCTGGCGCTTGATGGTTTCTTCCGACAGGTGGCCGGCGGAGCCCAGGCCCGAGGTGGCGAAGCTGTACTTCTTGGTGTCGGCCTTGACCAGCGCGATGAACTCGCGCAGGTTGTTGGCCGGCACGCTCGGATGCGCCGTTACCAACAGGGGCACCGCGCCGATGTTGGCCACCGGGGAGAAGTCCTTTTGCACATCGTAGGGCACGTTGGGCAGGAACAGCGGGTTGGCCACGAAGATCGAGGCCTGCACCAAGAGGGTGTAGCCGTCCGGGGCGGCCTTGGCGACCAGGTCGCTGCCGAGCGTGCCGTTGGCCCCGGCGCGGTTGTCGACCACGAATTGCTGTCCGGTCTGCTCCGACAGGCGCTGCGCCACGAAGCGCGCCACCACATCCACCGTGCCGCCGGGCGGGTAGGGCACGACGATGCGCACCGGCTTGGCGGGATAGGGTTGCGCGCCGGTCGCAGCGCTCAAGGCGCACAGTGCGGCGGCGAGAAAGGGCTTGAGCAAAGGCTTCATGGTTCTTCCAGAGTCAAAAAAGGCCGCCCCGGGGCGGCCTTGTTCCAGCGCTCGGCGGTATCAGGCGGCGCGCGCCAGCTTCGGTTCAATGGACCAGCCGTACTGCTTGTCCAGCCCCAGTTCGCGCACGATGCGCACGCCGCGCGCCAGGGCTTCGCCTTCCAGCGGTTTCAAGGGCTTGCGCAGTGCGCCCACCGGCAGGCCGACGGCGCGCATCAGGCTCTTGATGGCCACCGGATTGATGGCCGAATAGTTGAAGTGCAACAGCGGCAGCATGCGCAGATAGGTGTTCTTGAAGGCCTCGGCTTCCGCGCCGCCCCTCCACGGGGTGGAGATGGTGGCCATCTCGGCCGGCATGATGTTGCCGCCCATGTTGGCCGTGCCGTGCCCGCCCAGCGACATGGTCGGCACCACCAGGCCCAGGTTGGGCGAGTCGCAGCACATCACGGTGACGTCGGGTCGCGCCGCGAGGATCTGCGCCACCTGGCCCACGCGGGTGGTGGACTCCTTGTGGATCACGTAGTTGGGGTGCTTGAAGATGCGCAGCAGGTGGTCCCAGTGAAGGTCGGTCTTGATGCGCGGCGGGTTGTTGTAGATGCCCAGCGGCAGATCGGTGGCGTCGGCGATCTCGAGAAAGAACGACTCGATGTCGTCTTCCGGGCCGCACAGGTAGGGCGGCGCGGCGATGATGGCGCCGTCGCCGCCGTTGGCCTTGGCCCAGTTGATGTTGTCGACCACCTGCTCCAGGGTGTTGCCGGTGCAGCCGTAGAAGAAATGCATGCCGGCCGGCTTCATCTTTGCCGTTTCGACCACCAGTCTCTTCTTTTCCTCGGGCGTGAGCAGCGAGGGCTCGCCGGTGGAACCCATGAACAGCATGGCCACCGTGCCGTTGCGGCGCTGGAAATCGATCAGTTCACGGAAGGCGCCGAAATCGATGTCGCCGCCGGCGTTGAACGGGGTGACGGAAGCGACGAAGGAGCCTTCGATGCGCAGCTTGGACATGGAAAATCTCCCGGCTGGACTATGAGGAGGCCGGAAACACCAGCCACGATGCAACATTATCCACCCGAATCGGGTTTCGGGGCAGTCCGGGCAGCCGCACCGCCCTTCGTGCCGCGCACCGGGCTCGGGTTGAGCGTCGTCGCAGCGGTGTGGACTCCGGACAACCGATTCGTCAAGCTTGCATTGGGCGAGTGGCCGCCGAGTGACGACATTGTATGGGCGGTCTCGTGATCCACGAGGGCTCGGTCTTAGAGTCGAGCGCGGAAAAGGGCCAGCGAATCGCGTGAAGCAGACCACCTTAGATATCGACACTCCAGTAACCCGCGAAATCAAGGGACACCTGCCGCTGATGCCGGATAGCCAGCAGACAAATCGCTCCACCAATCTGCGCATAGAGCAGCAAGTAATCCTTGAGCACGTATTCGCGCAGCGCCTCCGGGGCCGTGGTGGGCGCAAGCAATTTCTTGCGCAGCGTCGCCAAGGCATTCGTCGTCTCGACGGAGCGTGGCTGCCGGAGCATGAACGGCCTGCCCATGCCGGGGAAGCGTTCGAGGTTGCGCTCGAGGTTGGCGGTGAACTTTATGGCGGACTTCTGCGCCATGCGCCGCCTCCGAACCGTCAGGCGCCGCGGCGATGTTTGAGGGCGGCGATGGCGCTGCGGGCGTCCTTGACCTTACCGGCTGCCACATCATCGAGGCCCTTGCCTGCGTCGTCGATGAGCAGCAGATGGATACGCTCGCGCCCCAGTTGGTGGTAGTAGTCCAGCCGTTGTGCATCGATCAGGGCGATGTAGCTTTCCCCGTTCTTGGTAACGATCTTCTCGGCACCGCCCTTGACCTCTTAGGCCAGCTCGGAGAAGTTGGCGCGGGCGTGCGAGAGGGGGATAACGTCGCGTGCGGAAATACCCATCGTGGCCCCCTGAGCCACATAGGATGTGCATTATTCTGTACAACATACATTTCCGCGGGCGGAGGGGAAGTGGAATCCAATCGGCGCCTTCCTGCATTAAGCCGGAACAGGGCGGAATGCAGACTGCCCACGACATGGCGATCGACCGCATCGAAAACACCGCGCGGCGTGCCGGCGCGCCGTTGGTCGATTCTTGGGAGAACAAGGCGGCGCGCTAAACTCGCCGCTCCCTTAGGCGGAGAACGAAAGATGGACATGGGCATCAAGGGCCGGCGCGCGCTGGTGTTCGGCGGCAGCCGCGGCATGGGGCGCGCCACCGCGCAGTGCCTGGCCGGCGAAGGCGTGCTGGTGACCATCGCGGCACGCAATCCGGAAACCCTCAAGGCGGCCGCCGCAGACATCACCGCTGCGACCGGCGCGCCCGTCAGCTACGTGGTGGCGGACATCACGCAGGAAGCGGGGCGTGCCGCCGCGCTCGCCGCCTGCCCGCACCCGGACATCCTGATCAACAACGCCGACGGCCCCAAGCCGGGCGACTTCCGCCATGTCGAGCGCGATGAATGGATCGCCGCGATCGATTCCATGATGTTGGGGCCCATCGCCATGATCCGCGCGGTGGTCGACGGCATGATGGAGCGCAAGTTCGGCCGCATCGTCAACATCAGTTCACGCTCGGTGAAGTCACCGCAAGGCGAGATGCCGCTGTCGAACAGCGCGCGGCTCGGCCTGGTGGGCTTCGTGGCCGGCCTGTCGCGCCAGACCGTGCGCCACAACGTCACCATCAACAACCTGCTGCCGGGCGTGTTCGCCACCGACGCGCAGAAGAACCATATCCTCGGCATGCTTGACGAGACCGGCAAGACCTACGAGCAGCTATGGGAAGAGCGCGGGCGCGGCAACCCGGCCGGGCGCTTCGGCCGGGCCGAGGAGGCGGGTGCCTATATCACCTTTATCTGTTCGGACCACGCCGGGTACATCACCGGGCAGAACCTGATGATCGACGGCGGCGGCTACGCCGGTACGTTCTAGAGCGCAGGCGTGCGCGACGCGGTCGCCTAGCGCTGCGCCAGTGCCCAGGACTGGGCGAATTCCTTCGCGCGCGAGCGCTCCGCAACCCACTTGTCGAACTCCTCGTCCGGCGTGCCGGCCTGCCCGTAGACATGGCCGCCCTGCTGCAGGGCCGCGGGGATGCGGAAGGTGAACTCCATGCGGATGCCGTTGGGGTCGAAGAAATAGATCGACTCGACGAAGTCGTGGTTGAGCGGTCCCACCACCTCGATCCCTTCCCCTGCCAGCGCCGCCTTGGCGGCCAGCAGTTCCGCCTTGTCGGCGACCTCGAAGGCGATGTGGTTGACCCACGCGGCCGTGTTGGGTGAGGGCAGGGATTTCTCGTTGTCGCCCAAGTCGAAGAAGGCGATATAGCTGCCGTCCTTCATCTCGAAGAACAGATGGAAATAGTGGGTCGGTTCGCCGCCGGTGGAGGGCATGGCCGTGGCGCGCACGGTGTGCGCCAGGCGCAGGCCCAGGACCTTTTCGTAGAAGTGGCGGGTCTTCACCGGGTCCTGGCACTTGTAGGCGTAGTGATGCAGCCCCTTCAATGCGAATCCGCCCGCTGCGCTGCCACCCCTGGTGTTTGTCATGCTGTCGGCCTCCCTCGCGTGGGGAAATCCTAGCACTGGTGCTGCGGCGCGTCACGACAAATGCTCGCTGCGCTGCGCGATTGCGCACGCCAGGGTCCTGCGCTAAGGTGCAGGTCGGTATGTGCAGCGAACAGACAAACTCGAGGAGAACCAGAATGGATCGTCGTACCTTGTTGCGTGCGGGTGTCGCCGGCGGAGGCCTGATGCTGGCGGGCAAAGCGCCGGCGCAGGCAGCCTTTCCTTCCCGTGCCGTGCGTATCGTCGTGCCGTTCGCCGCCGGCGGGCCTACCGACATCATGGCGCGCGGCCTGTCGCAGAAACTCGGCGAGGCGCTCGGGCAGTCGGTGGTGGTCGACAACCGGCCGGGTGGGGGCGCGCAGATCGCCGCCTCGGCGGTCAAGCAGAGCGCACCGGACGGGCACACGCTGTTCATCGGCGACATCGGGGCGCTGGCGATCAACCCCTCGCTGTACCAGAACCTCTCCTACGATCCGATCAAGGATTTCGCCCCGCTCACCATGCTGATGTCGGCGCCCACGGTGCTGCTGGTGCGCAGCGAAAGCCCCATCAAGGGCATGCGCGAAATGGTCGCCATGACCAAGGCCGGGCGGCCGCTGTCTTTCGCCTCGCAAGGCATCGGCACCGGCGGGCACCTGTGCATGGAGATGTTCAAGAGCGTGGCCGGCATCGAGATGTCGCATGTGCCCTACAAGGGTTCGGCGCCGGCGATGCAGGACGTCATCGCCGGCCAGGTGGACGCGCTGTTCGACGTGCTGCCCTCGGCCCTGCCGCAGGCGCGCGCCGGCAAGATCCGCATCCTCGCGGCGGCCACCGGCAAACGCATCCCGTCGCTGCCGGACGTGCCGACCACCGCCGAACTGGGTTTCCCGGATGTCGCCATGGACGTGTGGTTCGCCGCGGTGACCCTGGCGGGCACGCCGGACGACATCGTGCGCCGGCTCTCGGCCGAGATCGCCAAGGCCATGCGCGATCCGAGCGTCAACAAGCGCTTCATCGACATCGGCTTCAACGTCGAGCCAGGCACACCCGAGCAACTGGGCGCCCTCATGAAGAGCGAAGTCACGCGCTGGGGCGCGGTGGTCAAGCGCTCGGGTGCGAGGGCGGATTGACCTTTGCAGGAATGGAACAAACGGAAGTACTGATCGCCGGCGCCGGCCCGGTGGGCATGACCCTGGCGCTCGACCTTGCGCGGCGCGGCGTGAGGAGCATCATCGTCGAGCGCAACGCCACGACCACCGTCCATCCGAAGATGGACATCACCAATGCCCGCACCATGGAACTGTTTCGAGGCGCCGGCATTGCCGAGGCGCTGCGCAAGGTGGCGGTGCCGGACGGGCACCGCTTCGATGTTTCGTGGATCACCCATCGGGAATCTCGAGAACCAGAGCTGGGGCATCGAATTCGGCTACGCGTATCGGGATTCACCGATCGTGGCGCCCGAGCCGGACGCGCGCTGGATGACGACCCGGTCACCTATCACCCCACCACGGCGCCGGGCGCGCGGCTGCCCAGCGTGTTCCTGCGCGATGGCACATCCCTGCACGAGCACCTGGGGCAGTGGTTCACCGTACTGGTGTTGGGGTGGTAGACCGCCGGCTACCCGGCCTTCAGGCTCCGCAACGGCAAGGCCGAACTCGACTTCACCTCCTTCAAGGAAAAGCTGGTGCGCGTGTCCTTCACGCCGGGCAGCGCCATCAGGGTATCTAGGGCGAATTTGGAAAAACTCTCCAGCGAATCGCTCATCACCACCAGCATGAACGCGCCTTCGCCCGAGATCACGTGGCAGGAGACGATCTCGTCCAGGTCGGCGATGGCCTCCTCGAAGCGGCGCTCCATGGCTGGGGTGTGGCGCTCGATGTCGACCCGCACGAACGCCGTGACCCCCAGGCCCAGCGCGCGCCGGTTGAGCACCGCCTTGTAGCCTTCGATGACGCCCGCGTCCTCGAGGCGCTTCAGGCGCCGCCAGCACGGCGAAAGCGAGAGCCCGACCCGCTCTGCCAGTTCGGCATTGGTGAGGCGGCCGTCGGCCTGCAGGGCGTCGAGAATCTTCAGGTCGGTGCGGTCGAGTATGGCCGGGTTGGCAAGGGGCGACATTGTTTTTCCTTGAAACCGGGTTGATGCAATGCAAAATATATCGCAAAACGGCATCTGCTCGCAAAAATAGGAAAAACTTTCCCGCGCTTGGACCCTATACTTTCAGCCTTACCGCCCATGACAAAGGCATCGACATTCCATGAACGCACCGGTTGATCCCAAGCTGCTCGAAGCCGTCTCGCTCGACGACAAGTACACCCATGACAGCGGCACCACCTTCATGACCGGTACGCAGGCGCTGGTACGCCTGCCGATGCTGCAGAGAAAGCGCGACCTGGCCGCCGGCAAGATCACCGCCGGCTTCATTTCCGGCTACCGGGGCTCGCCCCTGGGTGGTTACGACCAGTCGCTCGCCAAGGCGAAGAAGCACCTCAAGGAACATCACGTCGTCTTCCAGCCCGGCGTCAACGAAGACCTGGCCGCCACGTCGATCTGGGGCACGCAGCAGGTCAACCTGTTCCAGGGGGCCAACTATGACGGCGTGTTCGGCATCTGGTACGGCAAGGGCCCGGGCGTGGACCGTTGTGGCGACGTATTCAAGCATGCCAACATGGCCGGCACCTCGCCGTGGGGCGGCGTGCTGGCGTTAGCCGGCGACGATCACGGCGCCAAATCCTCCACCACCGCGCACCAGAGCGAGCAGATCCTGATCGCCTGCTCGACGCCGATCTTCTACCCGGCTTCGGTGCAGGACATCCTCGACTACGGCGTGCACGGCATCGCCATGTCGCGCTATGCGTCTTTGTGGAGCGGCATCAAGTGCGTGACCGACATCGTCGAATCCGGTGCGACGGTGGACCTGGACGCCGCGCGCATCACGCCGGTCATCCCGACCGATTTCGACATGCCGCCCGGCGGCCTGTCGATCCGCTTCAACTACATCGACTTCCTGGGCGAGGAAGCGCGCCTGCTCAACTACAAGCTGCCGGCGGTCAAGGCGTACGTTCGCGCCAACCAGTTGAACCGCGTGCTCTGGCGCGAGGCTGCCGGCGTCAAGCCCACCCTGGGCCTGGCCGCCGCCGGCAAGGCCTATGCCGACCTGCGCCAGGCGCTGGCCGACCTCGGCATCAACGAGAAAGTGGCGGCCGACCTGGGCCTGCGGCTGTTCAAGATCGCGGTGACCTGGCCGCTGGAGGAAACCGGCGTGCGCGATTTCGCCGCCGGCTTGGCGGAGATTTTCACGGTCGAGGAAAAGCGCCCGCTGATCGAAACGCAGATGAAAGAAATCCTCTATGGCCTGCCCGGCGCGCCGCGCGTGACCGGCAAGTGCGACGAGGCCGGGCGAGCGCTGCTGCCGCTGCATGGCGAACTCACGCCTTCGCTGATCGCACGCGCGGTGGTGAGCCGCCTGCTGCCCCTGGCGCCGGCCGAACTGCGCGCCCGCCTTACGGCGCGCATCGCCTTCCTGGACGCGCGCGAAGGTGCCGTCGCCAAGTCGATTCAGGTAGCGGTGCGCACCCCGTACTTCTGCTCCGGCTGCCCGCACAACACGTCGACCAAGGTGCCGGAAGGCTCGCGCGCCTTGGCCGGCATCGGCTGCCACTACATGGCGCAGTGGATGGACCGGGAGACCGCCACCTTCACCCACATGGGCGCCGAGGGCGTCACCTGGGCGGGGGCGGCGCATTTCACCTCCGAGAAGCATGTGTTCGTCAACATTGGCGACGGCACTTATTTCCACTCGGGCCTCTTGGCCATCCGCGCCGCGGTGTCCGCCAGGGTGAACGCCACCTACAAGGTGTTGTTCAACGACGCGGTGGCCATGACCGGCGGGCAGCGCCACGACGGGCCGCTCAATCCCTGGCTGATTTCACAGCAGCTGCATGCCGAGGGCGTCAAGCCCATCGTGGTGGTGACCGACGAGCCGCACAAGTACCCGGCCGGCACCGCCTGGGCCCCGGGGGTGACGGTGCGCCACCGCGAGGAACTCGACGCGGTGCAAAAGGAACTGCGCGAGATGCCCGGCATCTCCGCCATGATCTACGACCAGACCTGCGCCTCGGAAAAGCGCCGGCGCAGGAAGATCGGTCAGTTCCCCGACCCGGCCAAGCGCGCCTTCATCAACGATGCGGTATGCGAAGGCTGCGGCGACTGCTCGGTGAAGTCGAACTGCATCTCGGTGGAGCCGCTGGAAACCGAGTTCGGCCGCAAGCGCAAGATCAACCAGTCGGCCTGCAACAAGGACTACTCCTGCGTCACAGGCTTCTGCCCGAGTTTCGTCACCGTCGAAGGCGGCGGCCTGAAAAAGCCGGTCAAGCCGGCGGCCAGCGCCAAGGCCGGCGCGGACGCCACCGCCATTCCTGACCTGCCGGCCCCGGCGATTCCCGCGGTCGAGCAGCCGTTCAACATCCTGGTCACGGGCATCGGCGGCACCGGCGTCATCACCATCGGCCAGATCGTCGCCGTGGCCGCGAATCTCGAAGGCAAGAGCGCCCAGGTGCTCGACATGTCGGGTCTGGCGCAAAAGGGCGGCCAGGTCACCAGCCACGTGCAGATCGCCGCCGCCCCGGACGACCTGCATGCCACCCGTGTCGGCACCGCCGCGGCCGACCTGGTGGTGGGCGCGGACCTGGTGGTCTCGGCCGGCAAGGATGTGCTCTCGCGCATCGGCGCCGGGCGTACCCGCGTATTGGTCAACAGCACCCTGTCGCCGACCTCGGCCTTCGTCAAGGACCCCAACTGGAAGATGCCCAGCGACGCGCTCGAGCGGGCGCTGATCGACGCCGCCGGCGCCGATGCAGTGTCGCTGGTGCCGGCCAACCGCATCGCCACCGCGCTGATGGGGGACGCGATTGCCACCAACATGTTCATGCTGGGCTATGCCTTCCAGAAGGGCGCCATTCCCGTGGGCGAGGCCGCGCTGATGCGCGCCGTCGAACTGAACGGTGTGGCGATCGACTTCAACAAGAAGGCCTTCGAATGGGGCCGCTATGCCGCGGTGGATGCGGCCGCGGTCGAGCGCATCGCCACCCCTGCGCAGGTGGTGACGCTGACGCCCCGCAAAGCGGCCGACGGCGGCTTCTCGCGCAACCTGGAGGAACTGGTGGCCAGGCGCGTGGAGTTCCTGACCGCCTACCAGAACGCCGCCTATGCGAAGCAATACAGCGATTTTGTCGAGCAGGTGCGCCAGGCCGAAGCGGCCAAGGTCGGCGGCACGCGGCTGGCCGAGGCGGTGGCGCGCTACTACTTCAAGCTCATGGCCTACAAGGACGAATACGAAGTCGCGCGCCTGTACACCGATCCCGCCTTCATGGAGAAGATCCGCGCCCAGTTCGAAGGCGACTACCAGCTCAAGTTCTATCTGGCACCACCCATGTTCGCCAGGCGCGACAACAACGGCGAACTGGTCAAGAAGCAGTATGGCTCGTGGATGTTCAAGGCGTTCGGCCTGTTGGCCAGGCTCAAGGGCCTGCGCGGCACCGCCTTCGACATTTTCGGCCGCACCGAAGAGCGGCGCACCGAGCGCGCCCTGATCGCCGAGTATCGTGCCACGCTGGGCGATCTTCTGGGCAGCCTGTCGAAGGCCAACCTCGATACCGCAGTGGCCATCGCCTCGGTGCCCGAGGACATCCGCGGCTACGGCCACGTGAAGGAACGCCACCTCAAGGCGGCGCGCGATAAGCGGGCCGCCCTGCTCGCACTCTGGCGCGATCCGGTGGCAGCGGTCAAGGTGGCCTGAGCGCGCGGGCCGGCGGCATTGCCGCCGGTCCGCCAATTGCGCGAGGGTGAACATGCGCGCGGTGAAAATCGCCGCGGCGATGTAAATTGGCGGCCTGACTGCTTCTGAAGGAACATCCGCATGGCATCCCCCCTGGTCAACGGCTTGCGCAGCGTCGAGATCGGTGTGCCCGATGTGGCCGCGGCCGAGCGTTTCTACACCGGCACCTGGAACCTCGCCGTCGCCGCGCGTACCGCCAGTGCGGTTTATCTGCGCGGCACCGGGCCGCAGCACCACCTGATTTCGCTTACCCAATCGGCCACGCCGGAGGTGCTGGCCATCACGCTCAACGCGCCTTCGCGCAATGCGGTCGAGGCGCTCGCCGCGAGCGTGCCGGCCAATGGCGGCACCGTCCTGCGCGCGCCTGCGGCCATCGACGAGCCGGGGGGCGGCTTCGGCATCGCCTTTCGTGACCCGCAGGGACGCATCATCCGCGCGATCTGCGAGGACGCCCGGCATGCCGATGCGGCGCCGCTGCGCGACCGTCCGGAGCGCCTGGCGCATGTGGTGATGAACAGCACCGACATTCCGGCCATGCAGGCCTTCACCGAACGGGCCATGGGCTTCCGGCTCTCGGACCGCACCCGCATCATGGCCTTCATGCGCTGCAACAACGACCATCACAATTTCGCCTACGCCGACGCCGACAACACCTGCCTCAACCACATTGCCTTCATCGTGCCGGCACTGGATGACGTGATGCGTGGCGGCGGCCGCCTGAAGGAGGCCGGCCATCCCATCGTGTGGGGGCCCGGTCGCCACGGGCCGGGCAACAACCTGTTCAATTACTTCATCGGCCCGTTCAACTTCGTCATCGAATACACCGCGGAGGTGTCGCAGGTGGACGACGACTATCGTGTCGGCATGCCGGAGGACTGGAAGTGGCCGCCCGGGCGCATCGACCACTGGGGTATTGCCACCGGACCAACGCCGGAACTCAAGGCAGCGCAACGCAGCGTCGGTTTCGCATCTGAACTGCGTGTTTGAACCAGCGGGCGGGGGAGCGCCCCTGTCGGGACATTGAAATGAAGCACTACGACATCGCCATCGCCGGTTTCGGGCCGGCCGGCGCGACGGCCGCCTGCATGCTGGGGCAGATGGGTTACAGCGTTCTGGTGGTCGATCGCCTCACCGAGGTTTATGACAAGCCGCGCGCCTTCGCCATGGATCACGAGATCCTGCGCGTCTACCAGAACCTCGGCGTGGCCGAGGCGATGCGCCCGCACCTGGCGCCCTTTCTCGCCTCCGAGCACTACGGCGTGGACGGCCAGTTGATCCGCCGGCTCACCATGGTGGAGCCGCCCTATCCGATGGGCTGGACGCCTTCGGTGGTGTTCCTGCAACCGCCCATCGAGGAAGCGCTGCGTGCGCGGGTGCGCGAGATTGCCTCGGTCGAACTGGCGCTGGGCTGCGAGTTCGTTGCTTTGGCGCAGGATGGCGCCGGCGTCACCGTCGACTGGCGCGACGCCGCGGGCGTGCCGCGCCAGGCGCGCGCCCGCTACCTGATCGGCTGCGACGGCGCCTCCTCCACGGTGCGCCGGCAGATCGGCGTGGCGCATGACGACCTGGGTTTCGACGAGCCTTGGCTGGTGGTCGATGTGCTGCTCAACGAGGGCGCAGGCGCGCGCCTGCCGAAGACTAACGCGCAGTTTTGCGAACCGGCGCGGCCTGCCACCTTCCTGATCGGCACCGGCCGGCACCGGCGCTGGGAGATCATGCTGCTGCCCGGCGAGGATCCGCGCGAAATGGAGACCGAGGCGGCCACCTGGCGTCTCTTGTCGCGCTGGCTGTCGCCGGATGAAGGCAGGCTGTGGCGGCAGGCCAGCTACCGATTCCATGCCCTGGTGGCCAGCCGCTGGCGGGTCGGCCGGGTCTTCCTGGCCGGCGATGCCGCGCACCAGCAGCCGCCTTTTCTCGGGCAGGGCATGTGCCAGGGGGTGCGCGACATCGCCAACCTGGCATGGAAGCTCGACGCGGTGCTGCAGGGCCGGGCCGCCGACAGCCTGCTCGACACCTATGGCGCCGAGCGAGCCTCGCATGTGCGGCGGCTCACCACCACCATCAAGCATATTGGCCACAACATCTGCGAGCGCGACCCGGTGAAGGCGCGCCAGCGCGATGCCGACCTGGTCGCGCAGGCGGGCGGCACGGTGAAAAGCGTGCCGCGCCAGGACCTCATTCCGCCGCTCGACTGCGGCCTCCTGTCAGCCCGCCCGCATGCCGCCAATGGCACATTGTTCCCGCAGCCCGCGGTGACCTGCGGCGGCAGAAGCGGCCTCTTCGACGACATCGCCGGCGGCGGATTGCGCTTGGTGCTTGCGGCGGCCGTCGAAGACGGCGAAGTCCCCGCCGGACCCGCGCTCGGCCGGGTCGGTGCGCGCGTCATACGCGTGAGTGAGGGCGGTGCGCCCGGCACTGGTCCCGTGCTGCAGGTGCGCGAGGCCAACGGGATCGTCGCGGCGTGGTTTGCGCGGCATGGCGCGTGTGCAGCGCTGGTTCGACCCGATCACTACGTCTATGGAGTCGCCGCTGCGCCGGCGGAGATCGCGCCTCTGGTCGAGTCCTTTTCGGATGCGGCGGGCGCGAATATCGAGAGCATCGGCAAGGCCGCAGCCGCGTGAGTCAGGCCGGCATGGCCGATCGGCGTGGCGTCCGGTCCGGCCGGACGAGGGCCGCCCCGCTTCCCCCTTCCGCGTCGCCGCCCAACGTCACTTCCCAGAGTTCAGTCGCGGCAGCCACAGCGCCATTTGCGGAAAGTGGATCAAGACATGACGTCCGCCTTCGTGTTCCTCGCCTCGGACGAGGCGCGCTACTATTGCGGCCAGCTGCTGTATCCGAACGGCGGCGAGAACATGCCTTGAAACGAAAGGGGGCCGCATGAAAGCCTGGATCATCGAAAAAAACGACGCCGGCAAGTCGCAACTGCGCTTCACCGTGCTGGCGGACCTCGCGCCCGGCCCCGACGATCTGCTGCTCAAGGTGCGCGCGGCCGGCTTGAACCGCGCCGACCTCGGCCGCAACGCCGGGCATTACGAGCGCATCGCCACCCGGCCGCCGCATCCGATTGCCGGGCTGGAGGCCGCCGGCGAGGTCATCGGCATGGGCGCGAACGTGAACGGCTGGCAGGTGGGCGAGCGTGTCATGGGCATGCCCTCCGGCGGCTATGCCGAGCAGGTGGTCATCCACCATCGCCTGGCCGTGCGCATGCCGGCCGGGCTGTCCTTCGTGCAGGCCGCGGCCCTGCCGGTGGCCATGTTCACTGCGCACGACGCGGTGGTCACCAACGGGCAGCTGGTCAAAGGGGGTTCGCTGTTCATCCAGGCCGCCGCCAGCGGCGTGGGCATCGCGGCTGCGCAACTCGGGCGCAGGATGGGCGCGGCCGTGGTGGCCGGCACCGCCAGCGCCGGCAAGCTCGCGCGCCTGGCGGCCCTGGGCCTCACCCACGGCATCGACTACGCGCAGGGCCATGTCGCACAGGCCGTGCTCGCCGCCACCGGCGGTCGCGGCGCGGACGTGATCATCGACATGGTCGGCGCCAAGGCCATCGATGATCATCTCGCCATGGCGGCGCTGGGCGCGCGCTGGGTGCAGATCGGCCGCATGGGCGGGGTATCCGGGCCCATCGATCTGGACCTCCTGGCCAAGAAGCGCCTGCAACTGCGCGGGGTGTCGTTCCGCTCGCGCGATGTAGACGAGTTCGCCACCGTGGTGGCGACCGCGTGGCGCGATCTGGAGGCCGACGTGGCCTCGGGCGCCTTCGCCATGCCGGTGGAGCGCACCTATCCGCTCGCCGAGGCCGATCAGGCGCAGCTGGCGATGCGCGAGAACCGCCACTTCGGCAAGTTCATTCTCGAGGTTTGAAGGGCGACGGTCGCGGGTTGCCGGTCGCGCCCGATGCCTCGGGCGGGCGCGCCGTGCGGCCGATTGCGGCGCCGTTTGCGCCGGATCAAACTTTTCGTTGCCGGCCGGCGTAGTCTGGTTGGTGCGGGTTGGCACGGTCGGGCCCGAACGGTGCGTTTGGCTGCCAGCCTTCCGCGCACCGCCCAACGCACCGCCCAACGCACCGCCCAACGCACCAGCCATCACACCAACCGGTAGCCAACCGTGACGTCAACCATCGCACCACAAACGGGGAGGCCGCCATGATCGGAGGCTACGAAGATCTGCGCAGCGAGGTATGCGAAATCCTGGGCGGCGAGGTCACCAACGAGGATGTGGACGTGGCCGTCGAGGCGATCGTCCACGAAGAAGGCCTGACCGCCACCACGGCGCTGATGGAACTGAACGTGCTGGCGCAGTCCGACACCGGGCGCCAAACCCTGCGCAACGAACTGGCCGCATGGATCATGCACGAGCGCGACCTGGAAGACGAACGTGCCGCGCATCGCGCCCAGCTGGCCCTGACGCACCTGCTCAAGGCCTTGGGCGTCGAGCGCCGCCGCACCGGGGCTCGCCCGGCCTGAGACGCGCGCCGCAGCGCCCGCAGTCGTTCGTTGTCACGGTCGTCCCTGGGCGTCACGGTGCCCGTCCCCGGGCGCCACGGTGCCCGTCCCCGGGCGCCACGGTGCCCGTCAAAAGCGCGTATAAACAGCGCCGCAACCGCCAATCGTAGCCTCGCGTCCGCGGCCGGAGCGCCCCGCGGCGGGAGCCTGAAAATATTTTTCCCACGCCTTGTGTTGGCATGCCAAAACGGGTGTACGCTATCTTCCATCATTTGGCGAGGATGATAATGCAAACCATTGATTCAAAAGGTTTAATTAACTCCGAAGCCACGCTCGGCGAGCAGGAAATCTGCGCCGAGGTTCTGGTCGAGAAATACGCCAAGGGCACCGAGCAGACCGCCCAGGACGTGCGCAAACGGGTGGCCCGCGCATTGGCCGCCGTCGAGCCTGAGAGCAAACGCTCACATTGGGAAAAGCAGTTTCTCTGGGCGCAGGAAAACGGCTTCGTTCCGGCCGGCCGGATCAATTCCGCCGCTGGCACCGACCTGACCGCGACGCTGATCAATTGCTTCGTCCAGCCGGTGGGAGACTCCATCACCGAAGTGGTGGACGGCCGTCCCGGCATCTACACGGCGCTGTCGGAGGCCGCCGAGACCATGCGCCGCGGAGGCGGGGTGGGGTACGACTTTTCGTCCATCCGCCCGGTGGGGGCGCATGTGAAGGGCACCAATTCGCGCGCCTCGGGGCCGGTGTCCTACATGCGGGTGTTCGACCGCTCCTGCGAGACGGTGGAATCGGCCGGCGCGCGGCGCGGCGCGCAAATGGGTGTGCTGCGCTGCGACCATCCGGATATCGAGAAGTTCATCCACGCCAAGGACCGCGGCGACCTCACCAACTTCAACGTCTCGGTGGGCGTGACCGACGCGTTCATGCAGGCGGTCGAAGCCGACCGCGATGTCGAACTCGCGCACAAGGCCAGGCCCGCGACGGACATCATGAAGGCCGGCGCCTACCAGCGCGAGGACGGCCTGTGGGTCTACCGCAAGGTGCGCGCGCGCGACCTGTGGGACCAGATCATGCGGTCCACCTACGACCATGCCGAGCCCGGCATCCTGTTCCTCGACCGCATGAATCGCGACAACAATCTCTATTACTGCGAGACCATAGAGGCCACCAACCCATGCGCCGAGCAGCCGCTGCCGCCCTACGGTTGCTGTTGCCTGGGCTCGATCAACCTCACCAGGTTCGTCAAGAACGCCTTCGGCGAGAAGCCGAGCTTCGATTTCGCCGCCTTCGGCAAGGTGGTCGATATCTCCACCCGCATGCTCGACAACGTGCTGGATGCGACCCACTGGCCGCTGCCGGCGCAAAAGATGGAGGCCGACGCCAAGCGCCGCGTGGGCCTGGGTTTCACCGGCCTGGGCGATGCGCTCATCATGCTCAAGCTGCGCTACGACACCGCCGAGGCACGCGTGATGGCCGGCAAGATCACCGAGGCCATGCGTGACCGGGCCTACCTGTACTCGGTCGAGCTGGCGCGCGAACGCGGCGCCTTCCAATTGTTCAATGCCGACATGTACCTGTCCGGCGGCAACTTCGCCTCGCGCCTGCCCAACGAAGTGAAGGACAAGATCCGCAAATACGGCATCCGCAATTCGCACCTGCTTTCCATCGCGCCCACCGGCACGATCTCGCTGGCGTTCGCCGACAACGCGTCCAACGGCATCGAGCCGCCGTTCTCCTGGACCTACACCCGCAAGAAGCGCATGCCCGACGGCACGCACAAGGAGTATGCGGTGGAGGACTACGCATGGCGCCTCTACAAACATCTGGGCGGCGACATGACCAAGCTGCCCGAGTACTTCGTGACGGCGCTGGAGATCTCCGCTTCCGCGCATGAAGAGATGGTGGCCGCCGTGGCGCCGGCGATCGACACCTCGATCTCCAAGACGGTGAACGTGCCGGCCGACTACCCGTACTCGGACTTCGAAAACCTGTACATGAGCGCGTGGAAGTCGGGCCTGAAGGGCCTGGCCACCTACCGCCCCAACAGCGTGCTCGGCTCGGTGCTCTCGGTCGCCACCGACAAGCCGGCCGACACCAACAAGGCCCCGCAGGACGTGGAGATCCCGGAGGCCAACAAGCGCCTGTCCATCAAGAGCCTGCCGGCGCCCGTGCTGGCGAGCCTGCGCTGGCCCAGCCGTCCCAACCTGCCTGGCGGCAACAGCGCCTGGACCTACATGGTGAGCCACCCGGGCGGCGAGTTCGGCCTGTTCGTCGGCCACATCGAGGAAGAGGGCCAGGCCTTCCCCTTCGAGGTGTGGGTCAACGGTACCGACCAGCCGCGCGGTCTGGGCGCGGTGGCCAAGACCCTCTCCATGGACATGCGCGCGAATGACCGCGCATGGCTGAAGCTCAAGCTCGAGGTGCTGGCCAAGACCCCGGGCGAGAAAAGCTTCGTCATGCCCTTCCCGCCGCACGGCGAGCAGAAGCTGATTCCCTCCGTGGTGGCCGGGCTCGCGCAACTGGTGCAGTGGCGTTGCGACCGCCTGGGTGCGCTGGATGAAAAGGCGCCCGACCTGCTTTCCCCTGAAGGCCGCCCGCACCCGGTGCTGGACGCCATGTTCGCGCTCACCGAACCGCGCACCGGCACCGACGGCACCCTCTCGTGGACGGTGGACATCGTCAACCCGGCGACCGATGAAGACTTCGTGCTGGGCTTGAAGGAAGTGACGCTGCCTGACGGCGTGACCCGCCCGTACTCCATGTGGCTCTCGGGCAACTACCCGCGCGCGCTGGATGGCCTGTCGCGCATCCTCTCGCTCGACATGCGCGTGCTCGACCCGGCGTGGATAGGCATGAAGCTGCGCAAGCTGCTCAACTACGCCGAGCCGCTCGGCGACTTCATGGCCTTCGTGCCCGGCGAGCGCCGCCAGCAGACCTGGCCGTCCACCGTGGCCTACCTGGCCCGGCTGATCATCCACCGCTACGCCATGCTGGGCGTGCTCACGGAAGAAGGCTATCCGACGCGTGAAATGGGCATCCTCGAGGCGCCGCGCGCCGCGGGCGGCGCCAACGGCGCGGTGGAGGTGATGCAGGGCAGCCTGTGCGGCGAGTGCGGCAACGCCACCGTGATCAAGAAGGACGGGTGCGAGTTCTGTACGGCTTGTGGGGCGGTGGGGGCGTGCGGGTAGTCCTTTAGTTCCGGATGAACTTCTAGCAATGTGTTGAATAGTTTCACGGGGAAGTCTTTCGCATTTAAGGCGAGCTCGTCGTCGGTTGTGGCGCTCGTGACTGTGGCAGCGACCCCGTCGAGGTTTACCGGTTGACTGTGGCCCAATCGACGTCATGCTCCAGGCGGAAACCGAACCTGAGAGAACTGCCGGCCCGCGGCAATTGCTTTACGTTCAACCTCGGTGGCCGATTCGATCCAGCCCTTGTCTTGCAAGAACCAAAGGTAAGCGCGCGTGCTGACCTTGCGGCTGTTGTCGGGCAGCAGGAAACTGGCTCGCGCGATCTTGTGGTCTTCAAAAAGGAACACGCCACTTCGAGGGGGCGATGCGATCGCCATCTCGTTCATCGCTTCCTGGATGGCGAGTTCGCCCAGGTTGTTCTTGGCCGGCGTGGACCCGGCGGCGCTCAGTTCCTTGAAGCGGGTGAAAGTTCGGGTGGGCATGACTTGCACCCGCTTCGTCGTGGCCCATTTCGCCAGCTTTTTGCTGGTGGGTGTTTTCTGGCGCGTGACTTCGTGCAGCACCATGTCGACCAAGATGACGGTCCATCCCGGCTTGAAGAGCAGGTCCAGCGCGTCGGCGTAGGCCAGGGTGATCAGCGGTCCGGCATCGGGCAGGAGCGCGATGTCCGCCGGGCTGCTGTTCGCCTGCGGTGTCACGCGGTCGGCAGGGTGTTCAGTTGCTCGACCATCTCGCGCGTTTCGGCGTCGGACAGGCGCGGCATTGGCAGGCGGGCTTGCGCCATCAGCAGAAAGATATCCTCGTCGCTATCGATGCCGAGCACGCGCATTGTTTCGAGGGCGTCTTTGCGTCCGAGCGAGAAATCGAGCAAAGCGCGGAAATTCTGGTTGCCGCCGTTTTCCGCAGCCTCGAAGGTTTCCACCAGATAGCGCAGCTCCGCATTGAACAGCGCGTTGATCGAGGAGTCGGTCTTGGCGGCGATCACCTTGGCGCGCTTGAGCAGGTCGCGGTCTACTGATCCGGTGAAATTGACGGTATTTGCCACGGCGGAATCCTTTCACACACAATTAAGTGTAACACGAAATTATGTGTTAAATCCTTCTCAATTGTCCGCAGCCCCTCGTGCTGCACCGCTGCTTGCTACCGCCTGAGTTTGTACCCCGTATGAAACAACCACCAGGCCACTAACAAACATAACCCCATAAACCCCAGCGTCATCCCCGTGCTCACCGCGATGTGCACGTCGGCCACGCCGTAAAAGCTCCAGCGGAACCCGCTGATCAGGTAGACCACCGGGTTGAACAGCGTGACCTTTTGCCAGAATGGCGGCAGCATGGCGATCGAATAGAAGGCGCCGCCCAGAAACGTGAGCGGCGTGATCACCAGGAGCGGCACCACCTGCAGTTTCTGGAAGTCGTCCGCCCACAGTCCGATGATGAAGCCGAACAGGCTGAACGTCACCGCGGTGAGCACCAGAAACGCGAGCATCCATACGGGGTAGGCCACGCTGTAGGGCACGAACAGGCGTGCCGTGGCCAGGATCAGCAGGCCCAGCACCACCGACTTGGTGGCCGCCGCGCCCACATAGCCGACCACCACCTCGAACCAGGACACGGGGGCCGAGAGCAGTTCATACACCGTGCCCGACCATTTCGGCATGTAGATGCCGAATGCGGCGTTGGAGATAGGGTCTCGACACCGCCCGACGCCCGCTGCTCGAGTTTGGGCGAGCCGCGACGCTCCAGGCAGTTCCGATAGCGTTCTTGCTGAGTAAGTAAATCACCGAACTCGGTTGCTCAAGTCTCCAAGCCGTCTGCGTAAAGGTCGCTTGTCGAACCGGTCTTGCGCCGGCCCTGCCGCGGCGCGCCGGCCGCTGCGACCGGGGCCGCTCGTGATCCTGGCGAGCGTCAGCAACCTGCCGCTTCACCTTCGCCCGCGTCATCGTCGATGCACTGCGTGGCGCGATCGAGCAGGCAGGCGGGAACGCTCAGGCCGACGCGTCCCGCCCGCCCTCGATGAATCACCAGACGCTCGTGCCGCACGGTGCGCACAGGCAAGTGGTCGATGCGGATGCCGCGCAAAAAAGACCCGACATGCGCCGCGAGCGGGTCGATCGCATCGTGCAATGCAGCGCCCTGCATCAACAAGCCGGCGCCACCGCCGCCGTATGGCGACAGGGTCGGTATGCGGCGGACCTCCGCCAGATTGATGATCTCGCCAAGACGTGCCAGCACCGCCGGAACCTCGAGGGCGACCAGCGCCTGGCATTGCGCCCGCTGCACGGCGTTCATCTTTCCCTCGAGATCGGCATCGCGTCCCGACAAGGTGACACAGGTCGTCTCCAGTCCGAGCGCCGCAGCCGCCTGCGAGAATCGGGAGGCCAGCGGGTTGCGGCCGTCCGGGCCTGTCGGGGCCGCTGCATCCGTCACGAAAGCCACGTTGCGCAGCCCAGGCAGCAAACCCTCCAGCAGTCGCAGGTGGCGCGTCGCCTGATCCGGATCGAAGGTGGTGATGCCGCTGACGTTGCGCCCCGTGAGCCCGATGTCGGCCGGGTCGAGCACGATGGCATGCAGTATCGGCACGCGCCTGGTCGCGCGCTGCGCGGCCAGGGCGGCGATGGCGCCGATCGCGACGATGGCGTCCGGGTCGCGCCGCAGGAGTTGCTCGGTCAGCAGGGGCAGGCGCGCCCAGACGCCCTCCGCACCTTGCGCATCGATCACGCAGTCGATACCTTCGGCGATCCCGCAGCGCTGCAGGCCTTGCCGCAGCCGTGCCAGCGCCGGGCTGGACGGCGATCCGTGATGCAGGACGGCGATCCGCCACATGATGATGGTGTTGCCCGTCTGGAACGCCGAGCGTTTTTCAGTCGATCTTGATGCCCGCGCTGCGGATGAGCCGGGTCCACTTGTCGCCTTCGGATCTCAAGCGCGCTGCGCTCGCCTCCGGTGTGCTCATGACCGGCTCGAAGCCAAGGCCGGGGAAACGCGCGCGCACGGTCGGATGGTCCATCGCCTGCACCAGCGTACGATGCAGGGTCGCAATGATGTCCTTGGGCGTGGCCGAGGGGACGACGAAGCCGAACCAGCCCTCGCCATCGATGTCGCCATTCCCCGATTCCAGCATGGTCGGGGTGCTGGCGAGTTCGCGGATGCGGTTCGCGCCTGTCACCGCGATGCCGCGCAGTCTTCCTGCGACGATATGGGGGATGGCCGGCGGCGCGCTGCTGAAGACGATCGGTACATGGCCGCTCAAGGCGGCAGCCACGGCCTGGCCGGCGCTGCTGTAGGGGATGTGCACCAGGTCCAGCCCGTGGCTCAGACGAAACTGCTCGGCCACCAGGTGCGGCGGTGTGCCGCTGCCGGGCGAGGCATAGCTGTAACGACCGGGTTGCGCCTTCACCAATGCGATCAGGTCCCGCAGCGTGGCGGCAGGCACCGACGGATGGACGCTCACCACCGCGGCGGTGCGCACCGCGACCGTCACCACAGCGAAGTCGGCGTAGGGGTCATAGCCGGCATTGGCGTATAGCGCGGGATTGATGACGATATTGGGCGCCACTACGGTGAGGGTATGGCCGTCGGGCATCGCCTTCGCGCCGCGCGCCATGCCGATGTTGCCCCCGGCTCCAGGCACGTTTTCGACCATGACGGGCTGTGCCAGTTGTTCGCTCCATACCGGGGCCACCAGCCGCGCCAGTATGTCGGTCGGCCCGCCCGCCGCATAGGGCACCAGCAGGCGTACCGGCCGGTTTGGCCAGTGCTGGGCGAAACCTGTCCGGGGGCACGCCAGCAAGGCTGCGGTGAAGCTCAGGCAAAGGCGGCGATTCGGGTCCATGGGGTTCCTCAAGCGGGTGATGGCCGAACACTAAACCAACCAATCCATTCAATCTATACTCACAATCAGTCAATAAACATATCAATTTAGATATGGACAATATCGAATGGCACACCCTGCGATCCTTCGTCGCCGTCGCCGAAGAGGGCCACATCACGCGGGCCGCGGAACGTCTGAACACCCGTCAGCCGCCTCTGAGCCAGCGCATCGGAGCGCTCGAGAAGCGCCTGGGAGTCAAGCTGTTCGTTCGCAAGCCGCGTGGCGTGGAACTGACCGCCGCCGGTCGAGTGCTGCTGATCCACGCGCGGACGCTGATTGACCAGCATGCGAAGGCGGTCGACGCCGTACAGCGGGCCGGGCGCGGCGAATTGGGCCGGCTCAGCATCGCCACCGTGCCCACCGGACCGATGCACCCGCTGATGCCCCTGAGCGTACGAAGATTCCGCGAGCGGTATCCCGAAGCTTCGGTGACCCTCGAGGAATGTCTGCGCGATGAATTGCTGCAGCGCCTGCATCAGGAACAGTCAGACGTCGCTTTCTTGCGCTCGGTGCCGGAGGAGGCGCCGGGTCTGGCGGTCGAAATTCTCCTGAACGAGCCGATGGTGGTGGCCCTGCCCCGCGGGCACGCGCTCGGCGAACGCGGCGCCGGCGAGGCGGTCGGGATGCGAGACCTGAAATACGAGTCATTCATCGTCTTTGCGCGTCAGCAAGGCCCGGCGATCTACGACAGCACGCTCACAGCCTGCCAGCGCGCCGGATTCAGTCCGCGCGTCGTGCAGGAAGCGCCGCGCGTGACCATGGCGCTGGGCCTGGTTGCGGCCGGCCTCGGCATCAGCGTTATGCCCGCATCGATGCAGCGCATCGCACTCGATGGCGTGGTTTTCCGCGCCATCGACGACCGCGCGGGGCTGACGGCCGTGCTGGCGCTGGGTTGGCGAAAGAATGATGCGTCACCGACGCTTGCCAACTTCGTCAGACTGGTGCGCAGAATGGCGGCGGCGCGATGATCCCGGCCCATGGCAGCATTATTGTGGCAACCGGCGGCGGCCGCCCAACATACGCCCCGACGAAGCGGAAGGTAATGCGCGGAAGGTAATGCGCCTGTGTCAGCGCACCCGAACCGAGACGGTACTCCTCTTCCTTCGGTGGCGCTGACCTGCTTGTCGTCAACGCCTGAGCTTGTATCCCGTATGAAACAACCACCAGGCCACTAACAAACATAACCCCATAAACCCCAGCGTCATCCCCGTGCTCACCGCGATGTGCACGTCGGCCACGCCGTAA
>Ga0209985_10000962_pt1 | contig 29660 bp, 23 predicted proteins | sample NOAtaG_FD_187305 | JGI IMG/M metagenome (GOLD analysis project Ga0209985, IMG submission 187305) | Freshwater lake microbial communities from Lake Erie, under a cyanobacterial bloom - NOAA_Erie_Diel6S_1000h metaG (SPAdes) (version 2) | ecosystem: Environmental > Aquatic > Freshwater > Lake ...
TGCCGGGAACCAGTGCCGCGACCGTGGTCGACGAGAAGACGTAGAAGCCGGTGGCGTCGGTGGTCGCCGTGGCAAGCACCGTCGCACCGGTCGAGTCGAGCAGCTGCACCGTCTGCCCGGGCACCGGCGAGTCGCCCGATTCCTTGGTGCCGCCGTTGTTGTTCGGATCAAAATAGACAAATCCCGAGATCTGCTGGCTTGGCACGATCTTGGTGAAGTTGTTGTTGATCGAGGCAAGGCTTGCCACCGGCCCGACATTGACTGCCGAGATCGTCGGTATCGCCTGGGTTCCACCGGCGGCTCCGGTTACCGCGCCGTTCACGGTGCCCGGGTAGGCAGACCCGTTTTGTGCACCCGCCGGCGCCGGGCAGGTCGCGCAGGTGATGGTGTAGTTCGTTCCCGGCGGCACGTTGGTGAACGAATAATTGCCGGCGGCGTCGGTCGTGACGGTCAGGTTGACCGGATTGGCGTTGAGGTCGTTGCCGGTAAGCGTAAGCGACTGCGCGACGTTGTTCGCGCCGGCCGCCCCATTACCGACGCCGGTATCGGTGCCGCCCACGGTATTGAAGACACCGTCGCCGTTGAAATCGGAGAACACCCGGCCGCTTACCGTGCGGGTATTGGGCAACTCGCCGAAATTGTTGTTGGGCGAACTGGCCACGTTGCCCGCCACGCTTTGCAGCACGATCGAGGATATGCGGCTCGGTGTAACGGCTGTGCCGGTGGCCGTGCCCGCGGTGCCGGTGCCGGTGATGGTCCCGGCACTGGTGATGCCGTTGTTGGTCAACGGCGGCTGGGTCGGCTCTTCCACGGTATAGGTGCCGGCCGGCAAACCGGCGAATGAATAGCTGCCGTCGGACCCGGTGGTGGTGGTCCTGAGTTCTACCCCGCCTGAGTCGAGCAGGCGCACGGTCTGCCCGGAAATGCCGGCATCACTGCCGTCGATCAGGCCGTTGTTGTTTTCGTCACGATAGATACGGCCCGAGATCGTGCCATTGCCCTGCGTCTTGTTGAAGTTGTTGCCAGTGGAGGCGGTATTGGCAGCACCGGTCAGGTCAATCGCCGATATCACCGGCACCGCGGTGGTACCGCCGGCATTGCCGCCGGTCGAACCGGGGAAAGCCGAACCGTTGCCAAAGCCGGCGGGCGAAGCGCAGGTCGTGCAAGTGACGGAATAGGTGCCCGGCAGGAGGTTGCCGAAGCTGTAGGTGCCGTCCGCTTGTGTTACGACACTGACATTGACCGCGTTCCCGGCGACGTCCGTGCCGGTCAGGGTGAGGGTTTGCGCGACGTTGTTCACCCCGGCCGCGCCGGTTCCCACTCCGGCGTCGGTTCCATCCACCACGCCGTTGCCATTGAGGTCGGTGAAGATGCGCCCGGAAATCGAACGATTGTTCGGAATCTCGCCAAAATTGTTGCCTGGCGAGCGCGCGTTCGAAGGCAGGATGTGCGATACCACGCGACTGGTACCGGCCGGAGCGTTGCCGTTGGCAGCCGCACTGTTGTTGGAAATCGTGCCGGTCGTGCCATTCGCGGCGCCGGAGGTGATGTCACTGATGGCACCGGCGGTTTCACGCCCGTTGGCGGTACTGGCGGGCTGCGTTCCTTCGGTAATGGTGTATCCGGCCAGGTTGCCGCCCGGGCATGCGACAGCGCCGGCCGAACCGCAGGATGGCCGCAGGTTCGTGAAGGCGTAGTTTCCGGACGCGTCGGTCGTGGCATTGAGCAGAACCGGATTGCCAATGTCGTCGAATCCCGACAAGGTGACCGGCACGTTGGCGATGCCGGTTTCGCCGCCATCGACGCTGCCGTTGTTGTTGAAGTCGTTGTAGACACGGCCGGACACCTGGGAGGGCAGCAATTCGCCGAAGTTGTTACCGGGCGAACTCGAGACCACACCAAGTGCCAGGTTCAGCGTGATGTTGTCGATGCGCGACGGTGCGCCGACAGTGGCCTGGCCGCTCGCGGTGGGCGTCCCTGCCGTGCCCGTCCCGTTGATAAACGCGGTACCGGCGGTGTTCTTGCCGTCCAGGGTGCCGGTCGGCTGGGTGGGCTGACGCACCGAATAGGTACCGGCGGAAAGGCCGGTGAACACGTAGCCACCAGCCGGATCGGTGATCGCCGTCTGGATGACAGTGCCGGCGTTGTCGAGCAACTGCACGGTCTGGCCGCCGATACCGCTGTCGCTGCCGTTGACGGCCCCGTCGTTGTTCAGGTCACGGTAGATCGTCCCGGAAATCGCACCCAGGGCGCTGAACACCACGTTCGCGGTCGCCGCCGCCTGGTTGGTGCCCGCCTCCGTGGTGCTGAGCGCGCCGGCAGGAATGGTGTTGGTGAATGTTCCGCTCGCGGCGCTGGTTACGTTGACGGTTATCGTGCAACCGCCCGCGGGAATGCTGGCACCGCTGGCATAGCGCACCAGCGACCCATTGGCTGCGGCGCTCACACTGGCCGTCGTACAGGTGCCGCCGATGCCTGGAGCGGCTGCCACGGTCAGGCCGGTGGGCAGCGTGTCGTCGAAGTTTGATGCCAACGTGATCGACGCCGCATTCGGATTTCCGAGAGTGATCGTCAATACGGAGTTCTGGCCTGCCTGCAGGAAGGCAGGGGCAAATGCCTTGGTCACACCGGGAAACTGGAACACCTGCAATGGCGCGGTCGCAGCGCCACTGTTGGTGACACCCTCGGCTGTAACCAATGCATTGGCGGGAATCGTGTTCGTGTACGTGCCCGGCGTATTCGATACGGTGTCGACCGAATAGCTGCACGAGCCCGGCGCACCAGCGGGAATGGTCGCGCCGGTGAGCGTCACCGAGGATCCCGAAGCGACTGCGTTGACCACGCCGCCGGCGCAGGTGGTGGCGGCATTGGGAACCGGCGCCACGAACAAGCCGCTAGGCAGGTTATCGGGAAGTACCGCGGCGTTCAGCGCGCTCGTATTGGGATTGTTGATGGTGACCGTCAGGCGCGAAACCTGCCCGGCACGCACCGGGGACACCGAGAACGCCTTGGCAATCGTCGCCGGATTGAGAACGTTGAGCGTTGCGGTAGTCGCGGGGGCGGGGTTGGTCACCGCTCCGCCATTTGCAGTGACCCCGCCCGGCGGAATCGAGTTGGTCAACGCGCCGAGGGTCGTGCCGATCACCTGCACGGTCAAGGTGCAAGACGACGGGCCGACCGGCACCGCGCCGCCGGTGAGCGTGAAACTGGTGGCGCCCGCGGCCGGATTGAACGTGCCGCCGCAGGTGTTGGTGGCCGCCGGCACCGGCGCCACCTGCATGTTGGCAGGCAGGTTGTCGGTGGCGGAAATACCGGACAGACCGACACCCAGCGTATTGTTGATGCGCAGCGTGAGCGTCACCGGCACATTGGGTGCCGCAGCGGCCGGCGAGAAAGACTTCTGCACGCCGACGTTCTGCTGCGAAGCCAGGTTGGCCGAGAACGGCGTGGCGTTGGTTATGCCCTGCGCAGATGTCACGCCGCCCGCCGGGATGGTGTTGGTAAGCGCACCCAGCACCAGGTGGGTGACGTCGACATTGACCACGCAACTCTGGCCTGGCGAGAGCGCGGCACCGGACAAGCTCACAAGATTGCCATTGGCAGGTGCCGAAACCACGCCGCCAGCGCAAGTGGTGGTGGCATTCGGCATGGCCGCGACGCGCATGCCTGATGGCAGACTGTCCGGCACGCTTACATTGGTGAGGGCGAGGGCACCGGTGTTGGACAGGGTCAGGGTCAGTTGCGACGGCTGACCCGGACTGTTGATGGCGTTGGGGCTGAAACTCTTGGTGATGGATATCGCGCCGGCTTGCTTGGTGAGTGTGGCGCTGACCGGATTCGGAAACACCACGCCGCCATCAGCGGTGACACTGCCCACCGCCAGCGTATTGGTCGACGCGGTGGCATTGGTGGCAACGACGTCGAACAACAGGTCACAGGACCCGCCGGGCGACAAGGTCGCCCCCGTGAGCACCACGTTGCCACCGGAGGTGTCAATCGCGGTTGGACCGGTACAGGTCGTCACCGCATTGGGTGGCGACGCGAGCGCGGTCCCGGCAACGGCCGAAACCGCGTCGTTCACCGAAACGTTGGTGAGCACGCCGCCACCGTTGTTGCCGACCACAATCCGTACCCGCGATACACCGCCCACATTGACGGGGTTGGTAAGGAACGACTTGGCCGCCGTCAGCGCCGGTGTGTATTGCACCGACGCGGTAGTCGGCGCGGCATTCGCCACCGCGGTCGGCGTGCCCGCGTTGCCGGTCGGGCTGCTGGCGGGAATGCTGCCGGTGACGCCTGCGGCGGGAATGGTGTTGCTGTGGCCCGGCGCCGAACTCGCGGTGCCGCCGACCACGTTGACTCGCACCACGCAGGTGCCGGCGGCGAAGGTGCCGGAATCTCGCGCAGGCACCACGCCTCCCGCCAGACTGATGCTGCCCGCGCCAGGGACCGCAGTCACCGTGCCCGCGCCGCAGGTGGTGGATGCATTGGCCGGATTCGCGACCACCAGGTTGCCGGGCGTTGTCGGCAAGGTGTCGGTCAAGGCGACGCTGGAAAGCGCCGTGAAGTTGTTGTTGGTAAGCGTGATGGTCAGTTGCACTGGCGTGCCCTGCGAAACGCTCACGGCCGCGGCGGCGTTGAAGAGTTTCTGGACGATCAGCGGCTGCAGCACCTGAACGGGCGACGAAGACACGCTTGGGGAATTGATGCCAAGACCGGGGTTTGTGATCGGCCCGGTCGCGTTGGCGGCAATGTCAGTGCCGGGAGTCGCGGAGAGAGGAACGCGCGCCTGAAACGCAACGGTACAGGTGCTGCCAGCCGGCGCCGCGCCCGGCATGCTGAAGGTGTAAATGGGCGCTGCCGCAGTGCCAGTGACCACGAGACTGGAGCAACCGGCCCCCGAGAGTGCCGGCAAGGTTGCGCCCGGCGCCGCCGCCAGGATGGCCAGCATGCCGCCAGGCAGGGTATCGGTGAACGTGACACCGGCTTGTGCTGCCGGGTTGAATGTGGTCACCGCAACCGAGTAGGTCACCAGATCGCCGGGCGCCGCGCTGGTCGGGGAGACGCTCTTGCCAACAATGGGCTGGACATCGCGCACATCGAGCCGCGCGCTGGCAACCGGCGACGTAAAACCCTCGTTGTTGGCGACGGCGCCCTGCGGGATGGTATTGGTCCAGTCGGACGCGCCCGCGGAAGGGGTGCTCGAGGTGATCGGGATGGTGATCACGCAACTGCCACCGGCGGCAATGCCGCCCGTGGTCACCCCGCCGAGCACGAAGCCGCGGCCATTGGCGCCGCCCGGCCCGGCAACGATATCGGCTGCGCCGCATCCAGAAAGCGTCAGTGCACCGGCCCGATTGTCCACCTGCGCCGGCCAGCGCCCGCTGGTCGTGTCGTCCGTAAGTGCCAGGCCTGTGACCGGCGTACTACTGTCGTTGAATATCGTCACAGTGGCGGTGCCCGCCTGGTTGATCGACAACGGATTGGGCGAAAACGCCTTGACCACGCGCAACGGCGAGTTCACCGTGATGGGCGTATTGACGGGCAGATCCAGCGTCAGTCCGCGGGTGTTGCCGACGTCGTTGATTCCTATGCTGTTGGTCCCCGCCGCTGTGATGGAACCGGGCGCAAGCACGCCGCGCACGCTGGCGGTAATCGTGCAACTGCCGCCCGCGGCAACGGTGCCGCCGGAAATGGCGATCGGATTGGCATTGGCGGCGCTGGTGACCGTGGGGTTGACGCCACCGGGACACGACGCTGCAGGCGAGCCAACCACCGCCAGGTTGGCGGGAAGGGTGTCCGAAAACGAAGTCAACGGCACCGCGACCGCCAGGTTGGGGTTGTTGATGGTGATGGTGACGGTGGTGGTATTGCCCTGGACCAGAGGGTTGGCGCCAAAGACTTTTGACGCCACAAGCGGCGTCAGCGCCGTGACATTGAGCGAGAACTGCGGATCAGTCGTGCCGTCCACCGGGGCACCGCCGCCGTCGCTGAAATTCGCCCGCACCAGCGTGTTGGTGTACGAGGTGGTCGGCCCGGTCTGGACCGTGACATCGACTTCGATGAAGCAGGACCCCGACACCACCGAGGATGGTGCGACCGGAATCGTTCCGCCCACCAAATCTACCCGGTTATTGCCGGTGGTCGTGATGAAGGCCGGACTGGTGTCGAGGGTCTGCCCGGCCTGGGTCGCCGAATTGCAGGTGCCCTGCGGCGCCACGAAGCCGGGAAATGTCGATGGATAAAGCACCAGCGGTGCTGGCAGGTTGTTGAAGAAATTGGCCAGGGTGACCGGGTTGACCGTGTCATTGCTCTGGAAGTTGATCCGCATCCGCGTGCGGTCGCCCTGGTTGATGGCCAGGGGTGTGAACTGTCCCGAGATGGTGATCGACGCGAAGGCCGGCGCAGCGAGAAACAACAGCGCGCCCATCGTCAACGGCCAGAGCAGGCGGCGCGCCAGGAGTGCGAGCACGTGCGTCAGCGAAACCCCAGCCTGCCCCAGATGGCCTGCCGCGGCTTCATTGCCAATACTCCCGCTCGTCACTGGCGAACGCCGTGACGGGTTCCGAGAATGCCTCAAAGTTTCCCCACTACCGTGCGGCTGATTCAGCCGTCGGCCCCCTTCATGCGCTTTTCTGCCCCGCAAATCCCGGCGGGGGATCGCCGCGGGCACAGCCTCTGGATGACGGTTTCGCTCATGCTTGACCGGCTTCCGTTCATCCCGAACGAACGAATCGACGATCATGAACGCGGAGCGATTCTATTGCTGCATGCCAATCAGTCAAGTTGAATATTGCAAACTGCCTGAATACCCGCCGCGTTGTGTGCGCTTTCGCACACAACGATGGCAATCCATCAAAAACGTCAAATCGATTTTATGATTGTGATTCAGGCGAGGAGGGGACAATCACTCACGCGATGCCCGCTATTCACAGCCCGGGCGCGGGTTGCCCGAACCGGAAATGAATGAATTGGCGAGCCTGACCCCGGCACTTGCGGTAATTGGTTATGGCTGCTTCGTTCCCGACCTGACCAGGTTCCCAAGCCTCAATGCGGGGGGGCCCGCCATACAGAATTGTATCAGCAGCGTGACGCCGCCCCGGGGCTGCGCGCGACGCTAGCCGCCGCCCTTCTGGAAATACAGATCGAAACGACGCCGGAACGCGTCCGCCTCAGCCTCGCTCATGCCTTCGACATGGATCTCGACCACGCGCAGCGGCAGGCGCATCGAACCGATCGTGCGCTCCCGCGCGGGTCCCAGGCGGATGCGCCAGCGCCCGCCTGCGGTGGAACCCGCGTACTCGCCGGCGCCCGTGCGTACGGGGGCATGATCCACGGCCGCCGGCAGCAGGCGCTCGAACTCGGCCTGCGTGATGTTCATTTCCTGACGCAAGAGCAGCATGGCATGCCGCGGCGCTGCCGACGCCCGCGCCCGCCCTACCCGCCCGCCACCGGCGGCCAGATGGCCAGCGCATCCCCCTCGGCGAGCGCATGCGCGGCGCGCGCCTCGGGCGCAATGAACACGCCGTTGACCAGCACCAGGTGCACCAGTTTGGGCGGCAGGTTGTACGGGGCGATCACCTCGGCGATGGTGGCGCCCTCCGCCACCTCGAGGTCGATCATGTTGGTGCGGCGCGCCTCGGCCGGCAGGTAGTCCGACAGCGTCGCGTAGAGCTTGAAGGTGATGTTCATCGGCGTATCCCGGTGCGGACGGTCTGCCCCGTCAGGGGGCGAGCCTGCCGATACGCCAGCCGGTGGCGGTCCGGCTGTAGACGATGCGGTCATGCAGTCGGCTGCGCCGGCCCTGCCAGAACTCGAAGCATTCGGGAACGAGCCGATAGCCTCCCCAGTGCGGCGGACGCGCCGGTGCATCGCCCAGGCGGGCCTGCGCGGCGGCGAACTCGCGTTCCAGCCAGGCACGGTCGGCGATCTCGCGGCTTTGCGGCGAAGCGTGGGCGCCGATCCGACTGAGCAGCGGGCGCGAGGCGAAGTAGGCGTCGGCCGCCGCGGCCTCCGCACGCTCGACGCGGCCCTCGACGCGCACCTCGCGCTCGAGTTCGACCCAGTGGAACAGGATGGCGGCGAACGGATTGGCCGCCAGTTCGGCGCCCTTGCGGCTTTCGTAGTTGGTGTAGAAGACGAGGCCGCGCGGGTCGACTTCCTTGAGCAGCACGATGCGCGAGGACGGCCGCCCCTGCAGGTTGGCGGTCGCCAGCGACATGGCGGTCGGCTCCGGACACTTCGCGGTCATCGCCTCGGCCAGCCATTTGCGGAACTGTTCGATCGGGTCGGCGGACACGTCGGTCGCGTCGAGCGACGCGAGGGCATAGTCCTTGCGGAGGTCCGCGAGGTTCAATTCGGTCGGCGGGGAGGGCTGCATCGTGGTGGTCCGGCGACAGGGCGTGCCGCACCGCTTGTTGGGATAACCCTATTCTAACGCGGCCCAATGCTGGCGAAGCACACGACGCATGGAGCCGACCACCACAACCGGTTGTGGTGGGAGTGACATGCGGCACAGGCCCTAGTGACCCGTCTTTTCCGGCGGCCGCCCGCGCCGCGCCGCTTTTCAGAGGGAAAACGCGCGAAAATTTTCGCTTCTCCCTCTGTAAACCCGTTGACAAGGCATTGCGGAGTGTGCATCCTTCGCGCTGTCACTCTCGGAGAGAGCATTTTTCAGAGTGGCAAGAGACGCAAAATCGTGTGCGGTCGGTTGCAGCAGCGCCGGTTTTGCGACTCTTGGCAAGTCAGATGCTCGAAACGTTCCGTCACTCTTCATCTTTTCTGGAGGAAACACGCATGGCAACTGCCAAGAAACCCGCAGCCAAGAAACCCGCGGCGAAGAAACCGGCCGCCAAGAAACCCGCCGCGAAAAAGGTAGCCGCGAAGAAGCCGGCCGCCAAGAAACCTGCGGCCAAAAAACCCGCGGCCAAGAAGCCCGCCGCCAAGAAAGCCGCTGCGCCCAAGAAAAAGCGCGCCCCGAATGCGGCCTTCATGAAGCCCGTCACCCCGTCGGCCACCCTGGCTGCCGTGATTGGCGAAAAGCCGGCGCCGCGCACTGAAGTCACCAGCAAGATCTGGGCGTACATCAAGAAGAACGGCCTGCAGGACAAGACCAACAAGCGCATGATCAACGCCGACGACAAGCTCAAGGCCGTATTCGGCGGCAAGAAGCAGGTCTCGATGTTCGAAATGACCAAGCTGGTCTCGGCCCACCTCAAGGCCTGATGGCTTCACGCGCCCGCAGCATGTAAAAGGCCCGCTTGCGCGGGCCTTTTCTTTTTGAGGCCTTTTTTGAGGCCTTTTTTGCGGCCTTTTCTCTTGCGGTGTCTCTTGCGGTATCTCTTGCGGGCCGCGTCGCTCCGCGCGAGCGCGCCGTTGGCCGGCCCTCGCGTCGCCTCGTTCCCGGGGCATGATCAGGCAAGCGTAGGCGCCGGCGACGCCTCCGGCTACTTCAGGAACCCGCTGGTGACTTGCACCGCTGCCGACAAGGCGTCGTTGCGCGGGTCGTCGAGCGCAAGCAGGCGCCGCAGTTCAGGCGCAAGCGCCGCCTGGGTTTGCGGGCGCAACAGGCGCTTCTGGTACTGCTGCTGCGGCTTGTCGGCGCGGCAATAGAAACTGTGCAACGCGGTGCGCGGCCGGTCGGTGCGGTTGGCTTCGCCGCCGTGCCACAGGTGGGCATTCATCACTACCACCGTGCCGGCGCGGCCGGTGATCAGGACTTCGTCGGGATGCCGGGCGCGCGGATTCTCCGGCAGGCGTTGCAACCGATGGGTGCCCGGCACCGCGCGCGTCGGTCCGTTGTCGCGGGTGAAATCGTCAAGCATCCAGATGCAGTTGCACACCCAGTAGCCCCGCTCGTCCGGCAGGGCGCCCATGTCGCAGTGCAGAGGCTGCCCGATCCCGTTGCGCGGCAGGGCGGACCGAACATTCAGGCTGGAGAGTTTGAAGTCCCGCCCCAGCACATGCCCGACCGCGTCGAGGATCGCCGGCATGGCGATGGCGGAGCGGAATACCGCACCCTTGTCGACGCAGTTGGCCAGGCGCAGTGCCCCGGGTTCGTGCTTGAACTCGGATCCGGCATGTTCGCCTTCCTGCGCCGCGATCGCGGAGATTCTGGCGCGCATTTCCAGCAGCAGGGCGGGCGGCATGAAATCCGGCAGGACGGTATAGCCCGCCAGATCGAGTTCGCGTCGCTGTGCAGGCGTGATGGTCTGTGGCTGCATGGCATCTTTTCCCCGGCGGGCGAGGCGGCGCCCCCGACTGCGTTTATTATCCGCGCAAGCCGGCGTGCTTGCGCCCTGTCCCCGCCGATTGCTAGCATGTCCCGGCCGGGCTTCTCCAACCTCCGCCTCCCTGGTCCATGGCCGACTCTTCCCGCCCCGCGTTCACGCCGCCTCCCAACCCCTATGCGGCCCCGCAGGCGGCTATCGTCCCGGACATCCTCGACGGCGGCGGCGCCGCCCCGGCTGCGCGGTCGCAGCGCCTGCGCGCAGCCATCGTCGATTACCTCATCTTCGTGGTACCGGTGGCGATCATGGTGATTCCGATGGCATTGTTCCGCGGCAGCCATCTCGTGAACAATCTCGCCATGCCCGCCGGCGGCCTCGGGGTTCTCGGCCTCCTCGCCTGGAATGGCCTGCTGCTGGCCCGCAACGGACAGACCATCGGCAAGCGCTCGGTCGGCATCCGCGTGGTGCGCACAGACGGCGCGGATGCCGGTTTCGTTCGCCTGTTTTTCCTGCGTGGCGGGCTGGCCTGGCTGATCACGGCGCTCCCGGCGATCGGCGGCCTGTTTGCGCTCGTCAATGCGCTGTTCATTTTCCGCAATGACCGCCGCTGCCTGCACGACCTGATCGCCGACACCCGGGTGGTGGAAGCTGAATAACGCACCGAAAGCGCCCCCGATGCTCGACACGCTGCGGCGTGTACCGACCCCCGAGGGCTTCGAATTGACGCTGCGGCTGGCCGGTCCGGTGGCGCGAGCGCTCGCCTATGCCGTCGACCTCGTCATCCGGGCCGCAGTCCTGCTGGCCCTCTCGATATCGCTGCGCGAACTGGTAGGGGGAGGTGCCGGCCTGCTGCTGATCGCTTACTTCCTGCTGGAATGGTTCTACCCGGTCGCCTTCGAGGTGTGGTGGGGCGGCGCCACGCCAGGCAAGCGCGCCTTCGGCCTGGCGGTGCTTGGCGACAACGGCGCGCCGGTCACCTTCGGCGCCTCGGTGACCCGCAACCTGTTGCGCGCAGTGGACTTCCTGCCCATGTTGTACGCCTTCGGGCTGGTTTCCATGCTGGTCGCGCGCGACTTCAAGCGTCTCGGCGACCTGGCCGCCGGCACCATCGTGGTCTATCGGGACCGCCCGGGGGTGCGCGCGGCGATCCCCGCGGCGCCCCCGCTGGCCCCGGCGGTCAGCCTCAACCTCGAGGAACGACGCGCCATCCTCGACTTCGCCGAGCGTCATGCGACGCTGAGCGAAGAGCGTGCCGATGAAGTCGCCAGCCATGCGACCCCGCTGCTGCGCCGCGGCGCGCCGCCGGCGCGGACCCTGCTGTCCATCGCCAACCACCAGCGCGGGGGCAGGCCCATATGAACCAGGCACAGTTCGAAGCCCGGCATGCCGCGGAGTGGCGCGACTTCGAATCCTGGCTCGACGCGCCGGGCGCGCGCAAGGAGGCGGCGGCCGGCGTCAATCCGCGCCACTGGCCGCATCGCTATCGCGCCGTGGCGCACCACCTGGCGCTGGCACACGACCGCGCCTACGGTCCCGAACTGGTGGACCGCCTGCAGAGCCTGGCCCTGCGCGGCCACCAGGCGCTCTACGGCAGCCGCGGTAACGCGATGGCCGCGGTGATCGAATTCATCGGCAGCGGTTTCCCGGCCCTGGTCCGACGCGAATCGACCCTGATCCTGACGGCCATCGCCCTCCTGTTCGTGCCCTTGCTCGGCCTGATCGCCATCCTGTTGCGCTGGCCGGATTTCGTGCACTATCTCGCGAGCCCAGAGCAACTGCTGCAGTACGAGGCCATGTACGCGCCCGCCAACCGCGCGCTGGGGCCGCAGCACAAGGCCGAAAGCCAACTCGCGATGTTCGGCTACTACATCTGGAACAACGTGCGGATCGATTTCCAGTGTTTCGCCGGCGGCTTGCTGTTCGGCGTCGGTGCGATCTTCTTCATGATCTACAACGGCCTGATGATCGGCGCGGTGGCCGGGCACCTCACGCAACTGGGCTACATCTCCACCTTCTGGGGCTTTGTCGCCGGGCACAGTTCATGGGAACTGCTGGGCGCCGCCATCTCCGGCGCAGCCGGCCTGAAGATCGGCTGGGCCCTGATCGCGCCGGGCCCGCACACCCGCATGGCGTCCCTCAAGATCGCCTCGCGCACTGCGGTGCGCCTCCTGTACGGCGCGGCCGGCATGACCACCTGCGCAGCCTTCATCGAGGCCTTCTGGTCTTCGCTGCGCAACCTGCCGGTGGAACTCAAGGTCACCGTGGGCATCGTGTTCTGGGCCCTGTTCCTGGCCTACTTCCTGTTCGCCGGGCGCGACCGCGACGCCGCCAGCCATGCGGATTGAACAGCTTTCGCTGGCTCTGCGCGCACGCAACGCATGGGAGGCGTTCGACCTCGGCATCGCGCTGGCGCGCCAGACCGGGCTGCCGCTGTTCGCCGGCTTCGCCCTGCCCTACGTCGCCTTCGCGGTCCTGGTCAACCTCGCGCTGTGGGGCCAGCCAACCCTGGCCGCCATCGCGGTGTGGTGGTTCAAACCCGTCTTCGACCGTATCGCCTTGCATGTATTGGCCCAGGCGGTATTCGGCACGGTGCCGAACGTGCGCGCCACCCTGCGCGGCCTGCGTGCGGTGCCGCGCAGCGGGCTGTTCGCCGCGCTCACCCTGGAGCGCTTCGATTTCGCGCGCAGCTTTCACCTGCCGGTCGCGCAGCTGGAAGGCCAGACCGGGCGGGCCGGGCGCGCGCGCCGCAGGCTGCTGGACCGGCGCACCCGCAGCCACGCTGTGTGGCTCACGGTGGTGGTGATTCACTTCGTCTATGTACTGATCCTGGGCTTCGACGGGCTCCTGCGCCTGCTCGCCCCCGAGGGCGTGCAGTTCGGTTTCGATCTCGCGGACCTGTTCGGTGGCCAGGACGCGGGCGACAACGGCCTCCTGGCCCAGTACCTGTTCAGCGCCGCCCTGCTGGCCGCGGAGTGCATCCTCGAGCCCCTGTACGTCGCGGCGGGCTTCACCCTGTACCTGAGCCGCCGCACCTCGCTGGAAGGCTGGGACCTCGAAATCGCCTTTCGCCGCCTCGCCGCGCGCCATGGCGCCGGCGGCGCAGCCACCCTGGCACTGCTGCTGGCCCTCTGCACGGGTCTGGCCGTGCCCGATGCGGCGCAGGCCGCCAATGCGCCCGAGGTGGCGCAGGCGAGCGCCGCGCCTGGCGCGAGCGCCGACAAGGCCGCCATCGAGCAGATCCTCAAGTCGCCCGATTTCCGCGAATATGAAGAGATCACAAGCTGGAAGCGCAAGGGCCAGCCACCGGAAGACAAGCCCGACTTGCCCCGCCCCAACGCCGATTTCGACTTTCTCGCCAAGCTCGCGCGCGTGCTGGCCGAACTCATGCGCATCCTCGCCTGGGTGGCCGCCATCTTCATCGCCGGCTGGCTCGTCTACCAGATCAGCCAGCGGCTCGGCTGGTTCCGCGGCGTTTTCAAGGGTGAGCGTACGTGGCGGCCGGAGGTGATGTTCGGCATGGACCTGCGGCCCGAATCCTTGCCCGCCGACATCGCTGCGGCGGCGCGCGAGCGGCTGCGCGCATCCGACCTGCGCGGCGCCCTCTCGCTCCTGTATCGCGGCGCGCTGGCCGGCCTGGTGCACGAACGCAACCTTGCCCTGCGCGCAGGCGATACCGAGGGCGACTGCGTGCGGCGCGTCGGCGCCACCGCGCCGGCGGCGATGGCGAGCTACTTCGCCCGGCTCGTCGAGGCCTGGGCCCTGCTGGCCTATGCGCGCCGCAGCCCCGAACCCGCGTTGGTCGAACGCCTGGTCGGCGAATGGGAACAGCATTTCGGCGGGCGCACCGACGCGGCGAAGGCGGCTCCGTGAAACGCAGCGCGCTCGCCCCGACCTTGGCGCTGATGCTGGCCATCGCCGCGGCGCTGTGGTGGTGGATGAATTTCGAACAGGTGACGCAAACCACCTGGGTAGGCCTCTCGGGCGAAGCCAGGAATGACCCGCACCTGGCCTTCAAGCGCCTCTTGGCCGCGCGCGGCCTGAAATTTGAGGACAGCGCGCGCAACAGCGCGCCGGACGCCGCCATCGCCGCCCTGCCAGCCGGTGGCACGCTGGTGCTCCTGGCCGGGCGCGATGCGCTGATGGCGCCCAGGCGTGTCGATGCGCTGCTCGCCTGGGTATCCGCCGGCGGCCACCTGGTCGTGGCCAGCGAACCGGTGTCGCGCCCCGACCCCCTGCTCACCCGGCTGGGGATCGGCCGTGAACTCATGCGCGGGCCTGCCGTCAAGGACGTGAAGCCCGGTCCCATGAGCCGCCACGTGCGGGTTTCGCTGCCCGGGGCGGCACGGCCGCTCGAGATCGAGATGCGCGCGCCGGTCATCCTCAAGGACGCAAACGGCATTGCGGAGTGGCATGCCGACGACGCTTTCGGCATCCGCCTCCTCTCGCTGAAACGCCAGGCGGGGCGCGTGACCGTTGCCGCCGACCTGGGCTGGATCGCCTACCGCGGCGGCGCCGGCATCGCCGACCCGGCACGGCAGCCGCCCCATATCGGCAAGCTCGACCATGCCGAAGCCATCATCGCGCTGGCGCGCCTCGACGGCCGCGGCCCCGGCGCCGCGGTGCGCATGCTGGACGGTGGTTCCGCGCTCTCCCTGTGGGTCTGGCTCAAGGAGAATGCGTGGGCCGCGCTGGCCGGCCTGGGCGCGCTGCTGTTCCTGTGGCTGTGGCGGGTGGTGCCGCGTTTCGGTCCGCTGGCCCCGCCCGAGCCCGCAGCCGAACTGCGCCTGACCAGCCATCTCGAGGCCAGCGGCCGGTTCTACCGGCGCCATCTGCCTATCGAGGCCATCCATCAGGGCCTCGCGCGCGCCTTCCTGCAGCGCCTCGCCGAACGCCGCCCCGGCATCGCCGCCCGCGCGGCCGGCCAGCGCAATGCCGAACTGGCGCGGCTGGCCGGCGTCGAGCCTCAGGCGGTGGCGCGCGCGCTCGATGTGCCGGCCTCCTCGGCCGGCGACTTCGTCCGCAGCGCCATCCTCATCAAGCGCATGGAGCAGGCGCTCTGACGGCGCGCCCTTCCCCTCGCCCCCTCCCAACGCCATTCCGCATCAAGCAAAGGAAACGCCATGCCGCTCTCCGATGAACAGACCAGTCAGGCCCAGCGCTTCCTCACCTCGGTGCGCAGCGAGGTCGCCGGTGCGGTGATCGGCCAGCCCGCAGTCATCGAGCAGGTACTGCTTGCAATGACGGCGGCCGGCCATGTGCTCGTCGAAGGCGTGCCCGGCCTCGGCAAGACGCTGCTGGTGCGCGCGATCGCCCGTACCTTCGACGGCGCGTTCGGGCGCATCCAGTTCACTCCCGACCTGATGCCCGCCGATGTCACCGGCCACGCCATCTACGACCCGTCGAGCGGCCAGTTTTCCACCCGCAAGGGCCCGGTGTTCACCAACCTGCTCCTGGCCGACGAGATCAATCGCGCGCCCGCCAAGACCCAGGCCGCGCTGCTGGAAGTGATGCAGGAATCGCAGGTCACCATCGACGGGGTGTCCCACCCGCTGCCGGCTCCCTTCATGGTGCTGGCGACGCAGAATCCGATCGAGCAGGAAGGCACCTACCCGCTGCCCGAGGCGCAGCTCGACCGTTTCCTGCTCAAGGTGCGCATCGGCTACCCGACCCATGCCGACGAAGTGGCGATGATCGGTGCGGTCACCGGCGGCAGGACCGGCGACAGGCTGGCGGTCGACAACGTGCGCACGCTGGTCAAGCCGCAGGCGGTGCAGGCCCTGCAACAGATGGCCGCGCAGGTGCAGGTGGAAGCCGAAGTGCTCGACTACGCCGTGCGCATCGTGCGCAAGACGCGCGAGTTCCCCGGCCTCTACAGCGGCGCCGGCTCGCGCGGCGGGCTCGCGCTGGTGCGCGCAGCGCGCGCGCAGGCCCTGTTCGGCGGACGCGGGTTCGTCACGCCGGACGACATCAAGCAGGTGGCCCTGCCTGCCTTGCGGCACCGCGTGCGGCCGGCACCGGAACAGGAAATCGAGGGGCGCGACGCCGATGCGCTGCTCACCGCCATGCTCGAGCAGGTGCCCGCGCCGCGCAAGTAGGCCGCCGCCTTGCCCGCCCCATTCGCCGTGCGACCCGCTCCCGCTCTGCTGGCCCTGGCCTTCGCCTGGATGGCGCTGGGCATCCTGGCGGCGGCGTGGCCGCCGGCCGCCGAACTTTGGCGCATCGCCGGTGCGCTCGCGGCCGTCGCGATGGTCGCGGACTGGCTCATGGTGCGCGCCGATGCGGACCTCGTCGTCGAGCGCACGCTGCCGGGCTCGCTGCCGGTCGGCGTCGCCGGCGAGGTGCGTCTGGCCATCACCAATCGCGGCAGGCGCCGGTTGCGGGTGGCCCTGCATGACCACCACCCCGTCGCAGGCACCGCCGAGGGCCTGCCGCTGGCCCTGCTGTTGCCCGCGGGCAAGGTGGCGCGCACCTTGTACCGCTTCACTCCGCTGCAGCGCGGCCCCGCCGGCTTCGGCCGCTGCGACCTGCGCGTGCTCTCGCCCCTGCGCCTGTGGGAGCGCAAGCTTGAGCGCGGGGAACCGACCGCGGTGCGCGTGTTTCCCAATTTTGCCGCGCTCACCCGTTATGCGCTTCTGGCCACCGACAACCGGCTTTCGCAAATCGGCATTCTCACACGGCGGCGCCGCGGCGAAGGGATGGAATTCCACCAGCTGCGCGAATACCGCGAAGGCGATTCGCAGCGCCAGATCGACTGGAAAGCCAGTTCGCGCATGCGCCGCATGATCAGCCGCGAGTATCGCGACGAGCGCGACCAGCAGATCGTGTTCCTCATCGATTGCGGCCGGCGCATGTCGGCCAGCGACACCGACACGCGCCACCTGCGCCATTTCGACCACGTCTTGAACGCGGCCCTGCTGCTGGGCTACGTGAGCCTGCGCCAGGGCGACGCCGTCGGCTACATGACCTTCGCCACCCCGGCGCCGCGCTTCCTCGCGCCGCGCAAATCGGGGTCCACCCTCAACCTTCTGCTCGCGGGCCTGTACGACATCCATCCCGGCCTGACGATGCCCGACTACTACCAGGCCGCGCAGGACTGCGCCGCGCGCCTGTCGCGCCGCGCCCTGGTGATCATCCTGACCAACCTGCGCGATGAAGACGATGACGAACTGGCGCCCGCGCTTAAGCTGCTGTGCGCGCGGCACCTGGTGATGCTGGCCTCGCTGCGCGAACCCGCGCTGGACGAGACGCTGGCGCGCCCGGTCACCGGCCAGGACAGCGCGCTTACCTACGCCGCCGCGGTCGACTACCGCGAGGCCCGCGACCGCGCCTTCCGGCGCGTGCAGGCGGCCGGCGCGCAGGTCCTCGACATAGCGCCGGCGGCGCTGCCGGTGGCGCTGGTGAACCGCTACCTGGAGATCAAGCGCGCCGGGCTGCTGTGACCCGGCCGCGCGTCAGCTCGCCGCCTGGGCGGTGGCGAGATAAGCCTCCATCAGGCGGGTCGGGTCGGCCTTGAGCCGGGCCTTCCACGGGCCCAGCTTCGCGCGCGTCTGGATCAGTCCGCGCAGGGCGCCGACATGGTCGGTCAGGCCCAGCGAGGTGGCGCCGATCAGGTACTCGCCCTGGAACTCCAGGCGCAGGTACTTGAAAGCCGCCTCATCCTTGAGTTCGGCGAAGTCGCCGCCTTCGGTGGCGGGTGCACCGCCCCACTGGCCGAACGAGGAGGCGATCAGTCCCAGGGTGTCGAGCACGTTCATGGCAAGGTTGCCCTTGGAGAGCGCGGCGCGCCCGGCCATGTTGAGCGCGGCCACGCGCGCCTCGTCGGCCGCCACCGGCTGGATCGCGTTGACGGTGCGCTTGCCGGTGGAGAAGTCGAGGGACTGCGACACATCGCCGGCCGCATAGATGCCGGGCACGCTGGTCTGCATGCGTTCGTCGACGAGCACGCCCTCCTCGCAGGCGATGCCGCTGCCGGCCAGAAAGCCGATGTTGGGCGCCACCCCGGTGGCCGAGATGACGAGGTCGGTCTCGAGCGCGCTGCCGTTGGACAGCCTGACCCGCATGTGCGCGCCGGCCGCCTCGATGGCATCGGCGCGCGCGTTGACATGCACGCGGATGCCCTTTTTCTCGCACCAGGCCTTGATGAGACCTCCCGCCCCTTCGGTCATCATGCGCGGCACCATGCGGTTGCCGGCCTCGACCACCGTCAATTCGACGCCGCGCTCCGCCAGCGCCTCCATGATGATGCAGCCGATGAAGCCCGCGCCCAGCTGCAGCACGCGCGCGCCCTTGGGCGTCTTCTGCATGATCCTGCGGGCGTCCTCGAGGGTCCAGCAGGGGTGCACGTTGGGCAGGTCGATGCCGGGAATGGGCGGTGACAACGGGCGCGAGCCGGTGGCGATCAGCAGACGGTCGAAAGGCAGCGACTGCCCGTTGGTCAGGCGTACCGTCCTGAGCGCGGTGTCGACCGATTCGGCGCGCGCGCACAGGAGGTCGATGCGCTGCTCGGCCCAGTGGCGCTCGCCCTTGCGCAGCCAGGTGCCGCGCTCCTCGATGTTGCCGATGAGCAGGTAGGGAAGGGCCATGCGCGAATAAGGCGGCACCGGCTCGTCGCCGATGAGCGTGATGCTGTCCCTGGGGGCCGCCTTGCGGATGGTTTCGGCGGCGATGACGCCGGCCGGGCCGTTGCCGATGATCACGTGATGCATGCTGTCCTCGATGGTGCTTGTCGTTTGCGCCGCCTTCCCGGAAGCGAAAGCGACGGGCGTTAAAAAGGGGCGATGTCTTGCGACATCGCCCCCCGGTTCTCGTTTATCCCGCGACCTACAAACCCAGACGCGCCCGCGTCTCGGCCGTGGGCTTGCCCCCGGTATCCCAGCCGCGCAGCTGGTAGTACTCGGGAAGCATCTTGTCCAAACCCGACACCAGGCCCTTGGCAGGGCCGGTCTTGGCCGGCTCCTTCAGCAGGCGCTCGGGCAGGGTGTCGTCCTTCTCGGTGAACCCGGCGGCGTTGTTGAACTCTCGTTCCAGGTTCCAGATGCGCTCACCGACCACGCCCAGGTTTTCGACCGACCAGTCGCCCTCGCAGGCGGCCGAGAGTTGCGGCGAGAGGTCCTGCAGGGTCCAGGCGAAGGTGGTGAATATGCATGTGCCGGAGGAATCGAAGGCCGCAGTGGCGTCCTGGAAGGCCTTGACCAGTCCGGCCTTGCCCTCGGTGACCAGCGGGTCGGTCTTGACGGGGATGCCGAGCACCTCGGAAGCGACCGTGTAGCCGCGCAGATGGCAGGCGCCACGGTTGGAAGTCGCGTACGCCAGGCCCATGCCCTGGATGCCGCGTCCGTCGTAGGCCGGGAACTCTTGGCCCTTGACCGACATCGACAGGTTGGGATGGCCGTACTTGGCGGTGAGCCGCTTGGAGCCCAGGCCGATCTCCTTGCCGAAACCCTCGCCCTTGGCAACCTGTTCTGCGAAGAAGGTCAGCGCCTTGGCGGAGCCGAACGGCGCCTCGATGCCTAGCTGCTCCTTGGTGAGCACACCCATCTCGTAGAGTTCCATGACCGCGCCGACGGTGGCGCCGAAGGAAATCGGGTCGAAGGCGTCCTCATTGCAGATGAAGTTGGCGTAGGTCAGCGCCTCCAGGTCGTTGACCCCGTTGGCCGACCCCAGCGCCCAGGCGGCTTCGTATTCGAGGCCGCCGGAGGCGCCCCAGTACTCCGGCTTGTTGACCACCGTGTAGTGCGTCTCGTCGATCTTGGAGATGCGGCCGCAGGCGATGGTGCAGCCGAAGCAGGCCTGGTTGTTGACCAGGTTGGGCTTGCCGTCGGTCTTGCGCGGCGCGTGCATGGCCTCGGCCGAGATGTCCTTGGCGCCCTCGAACTGGATGTCGCGATGGTTGCGGGTCGGCATGGCGCCGATCTCGTTGATCACGTTCATCAGCACCTGGGTGCCGAACTTGGGCAGGCCCTGGCCGGTGACGGCGTTGTCGGCGAGCACTTTCTTGGCGGCCTTGGTGGCGGCCATGAAGGCCTTGGGATCCTTGATGCCCGAAACACCGATGGTGCCGCGCACGGTGATGGCCTTGAGGTTCTTGGAGCCCATCACGGTGCCCACACCGGAACGGCCGGCGGCGCGATGCAGGTCGTTGACCACGCAGGCGAACAGCGCACCGGTTTCGCCGGCACGGCCGATCGAGGACACGCGCATGAGCGGGTCCTGGTGCTTTTTCTTGAGCGTCTCTTCGGTGACCCAGGTGGTCTTGCCCCAGAGGTCGGCGGCATCCAGCAGTTCAGCCTTGTCGTTCTGGATGTTGAGGTAGACGGGCTTGGCCGACTTGCCCTCGAAAATGATCATGTCCCAGCCGGCCATTTTCAGCTCGGCGCCCCAGTAGCCGCCCGAGTTGGAGCAGGCGATGGCGCCGGTGAGCGGGCCCTTGGTGATGACGGAGTAGCGCCCGCCGGTGGAGGCCATCGTGCCGGTGAGCGGGCCGGTGGCGAAGATCAGCTTGTTGTCGGCCGACAGCGGGTCAACCTTGGGGTCGACTTCGCTGACGAAATACTTGGTGGCGAGACCGCGCTGGCCGAGGTACTTCTTGGCCCACTCCATGTTGAGCGGCTCGGAGGTGCAAGTGCCCTTGGAAAGGTTGACGCGCAACAGTTTTTTTGCCCAGGTCATGTTTTTCTCCTTCGTCTCGTTCAGCCGGCCTTGGGGGCGTTGTCAAGCTTGGCGGCCCATTGCTTCATGCGCTCAAGTCCGGTCCAGTCCGCGTCCACATAGGTGATGGCGCCGGTGGGGCAGGCGTCCGCGCAGGCGGGGTCACCGCCGCACAGGTCGCACTTCTGCACCTTGCCTGTGTCCTGGACATAGTTGACGGTACCGAACGGGCAGGAAATGGTGCACACCTTGCAGCCGACACACACATCGTCGATCACCACCTTGGCGCCGGTGCTCTTGTCGACCTTGATGGCCTCCACCGGGCAGGCGTGCATGCACCAGGCTTCGTCGCACTGGGTGCAGGTGTAAGGCACCTTGCGTCCGGTATGGTGGAAATCGAACACCTTGATGCGCGATTTCGCGGTGTTGAAGGTGCCGTAGTTCTCGTAGGAACACGCCATTTCGCACTGCAAACAGCCGGTGCACTTGGCCGGGTCGATGTGTAGCGACTTCTGCATGTAGCCTTCCTCCTCTTGATGATGTTGCGCCTTTTCCTATGCATTTTCTTGCATGGGTGGAGTGTAGAACCAAGCCACCACTTATGCAAACACATGCCTAAGTGGTGTTTGGCCATGCCGCATTGCACACAAGAAAAAGCCGACTCGGCGGGTCAACCCTCGTTGACGCTCCGCGTATCGCTCTCGTATCCTCGAAATTGCCAAAGGCAAAAAGAAGAATTGCCGCGACGCGCAAGTCGGATAGCCGGCCGGCGCAATTGCAATGCTCAAACCAAAGGAGAAGCACATGACCGTTTCCGTCAACCTGACGGTCAACGGCAAGCCGGTGTCGGTTTCTGTCGACCCGCGCACGCTGTTGGTCCAGTTGATCCGTGAAAACCTGCAGCTCACCGGCACCCACGTGGGCTGCGACACCGCCCAGTGCGGCGCCTGCACCATCCACCTGAACGGGCGGGCGGTAAAGGCCTGCTCAATGCTGGCGGTACAGGCAAATGGCGCCGCGGTCACCACCATCGAGGGCCTGGCGCAGGGCAGCGACGGCAAGATGCATCCCTTGCAGGAAGCCTTCCGCGACTGCCACGGCCTGCAGTGCGGCTTCTGCACCCCGGGCATGGTGATGTCGGCTTGCCAATTGCTGGCTGACAACCCCAAACCCAGCGAGGCGGAAATTCGTGCCGGTCTCGAAGGCAACATCTGCCGTTGCACCGGCTACCACAACATCGTGCGTGCGGTGCAACAAGCCGCCGCCGCGGCGTGAAGGAGACGACCATGACCGACATGTCCATGAGCCCGATCGGCAAACCGCTGGTGCGCCGCGAAGACCAGCGCTTCCTGACCGGTGCCGGCCAATACACCGACGACATCACCCTGCACGGCCAGACCGCCGGGGTGTTCCTGCGCTCGCCGCACGCGCACGCACGCATCAAGTCCATCAACCTCGAGGCCGCCAAGAAGGCGCCCGGCGTGGTGGCGATATTCACCGGCCAGGACTTGGCCGACGCCAAGATCGGCGGCTTGCCGTGCGGCTGGCTCATCAACAACAAGGACGGCAGCCCGATGAAGGAGCCGCCCCACCCTGCGCTGGCGCAAGGCAAGGTGCGCTATGTGGGCGACCAGGTGGCACTGATCGTGGCCGAAACCGCCTGGCAGGGCAAGGACGCCGCCGAGCTCATCGAGGTGGACTACGAAGTGCTGCCGGCAGTGGCCGACACGGCCACCGCCACGCAAGCCGCCTCGCTGGTGCATGACGACGTGCCCGGCAACGTTTGCTACGACTGGGGCCATGGCGACAAGGCAGCCGTGGACGCCGCCTTCGCCACCGCGGCGCATGTGACGAAGCTGGAGTTCACCAACAACCGCCTGATCCCCAACGCGATGGAACCACGCGCGGCGATCGCGTCCTATACCAAGCATGACGACAGCTACACCTTGCACGTGGCCAACCAGAACCCGCATGTCGAGCGGCTTTTGATGTGCGCCTTCGTGCTGGGACTGCCGGAATCCAAGGTGCGTGTGATCGCGCCCGACGTGGGAGGCGGCTTTGGCTCCAAGATCTTCCTGTATGCCGAGGACACCGCACTGGTGTGGGCCTCCAAGCGGGTGGGCCGGCCGATCAAGTGGACCGCGGAACGCAGCGAATCCTTCCTGTCGGATGCGCATGGCCGCGACCATGTCTCGGTGGCGGAACTGGCGATGGACGCCAACGGCAAGTTCCTGGCGCTGCGCGTGGGCACGATTGCCAACATGGGCGCTTACCTGTCCACCTTCGCCTCCGCCGTGCCGACCATCCTGTATGCCACCCTGCTGGCCGGCCAGTACGCCACTCCGGCGATCTACGCTGAAGTCAAGGCCGTATTCACCAACACCGCCCCGGTGGACGCCTATCGCGGCGCCGGCCGGCCGGAGGCCACCTACCTGGTCGAACGCATCGTCGAGCAGGCCGCGCGCGAGATGAAGATCGATCCGGTGGAAATCCGCCGCCGCAACTTCATCAAGACCTTCCCGTATGCCACGCCGGTAGGCCTGACCTACGACGTGGGCGACTACGACGCCACCCTCACCAAGGCCGTCGCGCTGGCCGATGTGGCGGGCTTTGCCGCCCGCAAGGCTGACTCGGCCAAGAAGGGCAAACTGCGCGGGCTGGGCTATTCCTGCTACATCGAAGCCTGCGGCATCGCACCTTCAAACATCGCCGGGGCCCTTGGCGCCCGCGCCGGCCTGTTCGAGGCCGGCGAGGTACGCGTGCACCCCACCGGCACGGTGACGGTGTTCACCGGTTCGCACAGCCATGGCCAGGGTCATGAAACCACCTTCGCCCAGGTGGTGGCGGGCAAACTCGGCATCCCGGTCGAGAACGTCGAAATCGTCCATGGCGACACCGGCCGGGTCCTTTTCGGCATGGGTACCTACGGCAGCCGCTCACTCTCGGTCGGTGGCACCGCCATCATCAAGGCGGTGGACAAGATCATTGCCAAGGGCAAGAAGATCGCCGCACACCTGCTGGAGGCGGCCGACACCGATATCGTGTTCGAGAACGGTGAGTTCAAGGTTGCCGGCACCGACAAGAAGATCCCTTTCGCGCAGGTGTCCCTCACCGCCTATGTGCCGCACAACTACCCACTTGACAAGCTTGAACCGGGCCTCAACGAAAACGCCTTCTACGACCCCGCCAACTTCACCTTCCCGGCCGGGTCTTACGTGTGCGAGGTCGAGGTCGATCCGGGCACTGGCGAGGTCGAGATCTGCGCCTTCACCGCGGTGGACGACTTCGGCAACATCGTCAACCCGATGATCGTCGAAGGCCAGGTGCACGGCGGCATCGCCCAGGGGATCGGCCAGGCGCTGCTGGAAGCCTGCGTGTATGACAAGGAGAGCGGCCAGTTGCTCTCGGGTTCGTACATGGACTACGCCATGCCGCGCGCAGACGACCTGCCAAGCTTCAAGGTCGACACCTGCTCCACCCCCTGCTCGCACAACCCGCTGGGCGTGAAAGGCTGCGGCGAAGCCGGCGCGATCGGCTCGCCGCCGGCACTGATCAACGCCATCACCGATGCGCTGGGCGTGCGCGACCTCGCCATGCCCGCCACGCGCGAACGCGTCTGGCAAGCCGCCCAGAAGCGCGCCTGAACGGACCAAGGAGAACCACATGTACGCATTCGAGTATCAAAACCCCACCTCCGCCGCGGCCGCGGCCGGCGCAGCGCGCGGCGAAGCGCGCTACCTGGCCGGTGGCCAGAGCATGGTGCAGGCACTGAAGCTGCGCCTGGCCCGTCCCGGCACCCTGGTGGACCTGAACGGCATCGCGGAACTCAACGGCATCACCATTGTCGGCGGCAACGTCGTCATTGGCGCCATGACCCGGCATTCCGAGGTGGCGCGCTCGGCCGAGGTGAAGAAGGCCATTCCCGCGCTGGCCGACCTGGCAGGCGGCATCGGCGACCAGATGGTGCGCAATCAGGGCACCCTGGGCGGTTCGATCGCCAACGCCGACCCGGCCGCCTGCTATCCCGCCGCGCTCGTCGCACTCGGCGCCACCATCCGCACGCCGCAACGCACCCTCTCGGCCGACAGCTTTTTCACCGGCCTGTTCGAAACAGCGCTGGCGCCGGGCGAACTCATCACCTCGGTGGAGTTTCCCCTGCCCGACAAGGCCGGCTATTTCAAGTTCAAGCAGCCAGCCTCGCGCTTTGCCCTGATCGGCGTGTTCGTGGCCAAGTTCGGCACCACCGTGCGGGTGGCGGTGACGGGCGCGAAATCCCATGTGTTCCGCGCCACCGACATCGAAGCGGCCCTGGCAAAAAGCTTCACGCCGGAGGCAGCTACGGCGGTCAAGGTCTCGGCGGAAGGCATGAACGGCGACCTGCACGGCTCCGCCGAGTACCGCGCCGCGATGATCCCGGTGATGGCCGGCCGGGCGGTGGGCAAGGCTCTCGGCTAAGATTCGTTGATCCCGCGCAAGGCGGGAATCCGGTGCCGTGGTTTGATGGCACAGGATTCCCGCCAATTTTTTGTCTTTCGCAGCAAGGAACCATCATCATCGACGCCATCAAGCAACTTCAGGAACAACTGGCCACCCGCGAATACGTCTGCGACGACCGCTTGGCCACCGTGCTCTATCTTTCCCGGCAGATGCGCCGCCCACTGTTCCTCGAAGGCGAGGCCGGGGTGGGCAAGACCGAACTGGCCAAGGTGTTGGCCGAGGTCGAGGACACCCAGCTCATCCGCCTGCAGTGCTACGAGGGCCTGGGGGTGGCCGAGGCCGCCTACGAATGGAATGCCGCGCGCCAGCTGATGGAAATCCGCATGGCCGAGGCCGCGCACGTCACCGACCGCGACGCAATCTCGCGCGACCTATACAGGCGCGAGATGCTGATCGAGCGCCCGCTCTTGCAGGCGCTCACCCAGCCGAAATCGCCGGTGCTGCTGATCGACGAGCTCGACCGTGCCGACGAGCCCTTCGAGGCCTACCTGCTGGAACTGCTGGCCGAATACCAGATCACCATTCCCGAACTGGGCACCATCAAGGCGATGTACCCGCCGATGGTGGTGATCACCTCCAACCGCACCCGCGAGATCCGCGACGCATTGAAGCGCCGCTGCCTGTACCACTGGGTCGAGTTTCCCGATGCGCGGCGCGAACTGGAGATCGTGCGCCGCAAGGCGCCGACGGCCTCGGCCAACCTCTCCACCCAGGCGGTCGAATTCGTGCAGCGCCTGCGCACGGTGGAGCTCTACAAGCTGCCCGGCGTGGCCGAGACCATCGACTGGGTCAATGCGTTGACTGCGCTCAACGTGCTCGCGCTTGACCCGGATTCAGTGCAGGACACGCTCGGCGTGCTGCTCAAGTACCAGGAAGACGTCGAGCGGGTGATGGAAGGCGAGGGCAAGCGCATCATCGACGAGTTGAAGGCTGCGGCGATCATCCGCTGACCCCATGTCGCAGGGCCGATTAGCTGAAAACGTCACCCACTTCGCACGGGTGCTGCGCGCCGCCGGCCTGCCCGTGGGGCCCGACCGGGTGGTCACGGCCCTGAAAGCGCTGGAAATCTGCGGCGTGGAACAGCGCGTGCGGGTCCACGCTGCGCTGTCCTCGGTGCTGATCGACCGCCACGAGCACCAGGCGGTGTTCGATGCCGCCTTTGCCGCCTTCTGGCGCGACCCCAAGCTCTTCGAGCGCCTCATGTACCTCTCGCTGCCCAAGATCCAGGGGCGCGGCGACAAGGAGCGCGAAAAAAGGCAGCAACGTCTGGAAGAGGCGCTTACAGCCAAAACGCCGCCGCCTGCCCCGAAGAAAGACGAACCGGAAGCCGAGGACAAAGTCGATCTCGAAACCACGCTCACCTTTTCCGAACGCGAACGCCTGCAGAAGGCCGACTTCGAAACCATGAGCGCAGCCGAATTCACGCTCGCCAAGAAGCTGGCGGAAAAGCTGCCGCTGCCCATCCCGCCGCTGGTCACGCGTCGCTATGAAACCTCGGCACGCGGTTCGCTCGACCTGCGCGCCATGGCGCGTCACGGCGCCCGCGATCCGTTTGGCGGCACGCTTGCCTATCGCCGCCATGCCGAACGCGACGCACCGCTGGTGGTACTGATCGATATTTCCGGTTCGATGCAGCGCTACTCGCGCCTGTTCCTGCACTGGGTGCATGCGTTGACCCGGGTGCGCGGCAACGTGACCGTCTTCACCCTCGGCACCCGGCTGACCGCGATTTCGCGCTACCTGAAGCACCGCGATGCCGACGAAGCGCTCGCCGCCGCGGGCGCTGCCGTGCAGGACTGGAACGGCGGCACACGCCTGGCAACCTGCCTGGCCGAATTCAACCGCGTACATGCACGCCGGGTGCTCACCGGCAACGCGGCCGTGCTGCTGCTCACGGACGGTCTGGAGCGCGACGATGGCGGCGTATTGGGCGAAGAGGCCGCGCGCCTGAAGCGCCTGGCGCGGCGCATCGTGTGGCTCAACCCGCTGCTGCGCTACGACGGCTTTGAACCACGAGCCGCCGGCATTCGGGCGATCCTGCCGCATGTGGACGCGTTCCTGCCGGCGCATAACCTGACTTCGCTAGCGGACCTGGCCAAGGCGCTTGCTGCCGGCAAAACATCTGCTGTCCATTCGCCCAGGCGGCGGCACTCGTAACACCATACGCTTGAGATCGCCCTGCTCAAGGAGATTCGCGCATGCCACATGACGTCCAGTTTCGCCTGCGCATTCGCAACGAAGACGTCATCGCCGTGGGCCCGGGCAAGATCGCGTTGCTCGAGGCCATCGCTTCGACGGGCTCGATCACGGCAGCCGCCAAGGAGCTCGGCATGTCCTACCGGCGCGCCTGGCTCCTGGTCGACGAGATGAACCGCTGCATGACAAAACCCGCGGTCGGCACAGCCACCGGCGGCGCCCATGGGGGAGGCACGATCCTCACACCCGAAGGCGAGGCGATGATCGAGTTGTACCGCGCCATCGAAGACAAGGCCATGGCGGCTACCGCGAACGAGATCGGCGCACTGAAGAAGCTGCTTGGCAAATAGGCCGCCCGGCGTCCGCACATCCGCCGCGGTACTGCGCTTTCTTTACACGCTTCGTAATATCTGATTGAATATTACGATAATCCTACGTTCAGTTGGTCCGGAAATGCGCAACCTCTTCAAATCCCTCGCGTTCGGCCTCTTGAGCGTATTCGGCCCAATCGCTCTCGCCGCCGACATCACCGTCTTTGCCGCTGCCAGCCTGAAGGAGTCGCTCGACGAGAACGTCAAGGCGTTCGCCGCGAAAACCGGACATCAGGTGCGCGTTTCCTATGCCGGCAGCAACGCGCTGGCCAAACAGATCGAGAACGGTGCGCCGGCCGACCTGTTCCTCTCCGCCGACGAGGAGTGGATGGACTATGTGGCGCAAAAGAACCTGATCGTCCCCGGTACGCGCAAGAACCTGTTGCTCAACATGCTTGTCTTGGTGGCCCCTGCGGACAGCGACGTCAAGCTGGCGATTGCGCCCGGCTTCGGCCTCGCTGCGGCACTCAAAGGCGGGCGCCTGGCACTGGCCAATCCGGATTCGGTGCCGATCGGCAAGTACGCCAAGGCTGCGCTCACCTCCCTGGGCGTGTGGAACGAAGTCGAGAAGTCCCTCACCCGCTCCGAAAACGTGCGTGCCTCGCTGGTGCTGGTGGCGCGCGGCGAAGCGCCGCTCGGCATCGTATACGCGACCGACGCGAAGGCCGAACCCAGGACACGCGTGGTCGACACCTTCTCGGCCAACCTGCATCCCGCAGTGATCTATCCCGGCGCGATCGTGACGGGCAAGCTCAATCCGGCGAGCCAATCGTTGCTGGACTATCTCGGCGGGCCGGAGGCACGCGCCGTCTGGATCAAGTATGGCTTCCGCATCGCGCGGTGAATTGGTGATCGCGCGAATGCGTTATCGTTCAGACATGCCGCAACGTAGAAGCCGCCGACACTTCCTCATCGCCGCCCTGGCCGTAATCGCGCCGGCCACGCATTCACGCACCCGCACATTCACCGACGACGCCGGCCGCAAGATCGCCCTGCCCGCGCAGGTGAACCGCATTTTCTGCGCCGGCCCGCCGGCATCCATCCTGGTGTACGCGCTGGCGCCGGATCGCCTGGTCGGCTGGACCACGCCCTTCCAGAGCGCCGAGCGCCCCTTCATTCCCGACAAATACCTTGACCTGCCGGTCACGGGGCGCCTGACCGGACGCGGCAACTCGGCCAACATCGAGTCGGTGCTTGCCATCAAGCCCGACCTGATCCTTGACTACGGCACAGTCAACCCGACTTATGCCTCGCTTGCGGATCGTACGCAAAAGCAGACCGGCATCCCCACCCTGCTTTTGGACGGCCGGTTCGACCGCATTCCCGACACCTTGACCCGCCTGGGCGAAATCCTCGGCAATACGACGCTATCCGCCGAGTGGGCCCGCTATGCCACGGCGACGCTTGCCGAGATCGACAGTCGGGTGGCACGCATTCCCGCGACGCGGCGACCAAGGGTGTACTACGCGCGCGGTCCGCGTGGCCTCAACACGGCGCGGCCCGGGTCGATCAATGTGGAAACGCTGGAACGCCTTGGCGCGTTGAACGCCGCTGCTGAACTCGGTCCCGGCGGGCTGGCCAACGTGTCGATGGAGCAGGTGACCCTGCCTCGGTTCCACGTACATCAGATTGTTGGTAACTTTCTGATGAACGGAGGACGAGATGAGCAAGAAGGAACAGGTACCGCATCGGCAGTACACCGATGAATTCAAGCTGGAAG
>Ga0209985_10000965_pt1 | contig 29625 bp, 22 predicted proteins | sample NOAtaG_FD_187305 | JGI IMG/M metagenome (GOLD analysis project Ga0209985, IMG submission 187305) | Freshwater lake microbial communities from Lake Erie, under a cyanobacterial bloom - NOAA_Erie_Diel6S_1000h metaG (SPAdes) (version 2) | ecosystem: Environmental > Aquatic > Freshwater > Lake ...
GGGACGGCTCCACGCAAATGGAAAAGGTTGTTGTGGCGGGTACAGAGGCGGACCAATGGAACACCCGGATGAGGTATTCCTGGCCGACGGTCAACGCGGATACATCCAAGATCTCCACACCGCCGGCGCTCACGATATCCCGACAGATGATGGGGGTTCCATTGCACGCCCCTTGAAGGAGTTGGATGACGGCGTCAAAGTTCGGGCTACCCTGAACGCGTATCTGGTGAACGCTCGAGGTGGCCGTGAACTTGTACCAGACATCATCATCCGGCGTGGCGTTGAACCCATCGCACAGCACTGTTCCTGGCAGGCTCGCAGTGGCACCAGCCACAGTGCCTGCCACGGGAACGCAGGTGGCACCCGGAAAGAGCTCAATAGCGCCTGAACAGTTGTCGTTGGCCGGTTGAGCTTGTGCAACGAGAGGGGCCAGGAGGACCGCCAGGAAAAGTCCTAGTAGCGAGGTGTAATGTCTGAGCATGTTTTAAGAAAGAATAAGGTTCAGGCCGTTAGTTCGGCCGGAACGGGTGCAAAATTGACGCACCGGGGATGCATCCCGACCGCTCACTGCCTTCAAATTATCCACGATCACGACTGGGAATAGCTCACCTGCTTGCTGGTGAAAAATGAAAGGGGCGGGCCAATGGCCCGCCCCTTTCATTCATGATCGATACCGATCAGCGCACGACGATGCGCTGCTCGGTGCGACCTTGTTCGCTGCTCAGACGAAGCACATAGGTGCCTGCCGCCAGCTTTCCGGCCAAGTTCAGCTGCACTTGTGCACCAGCGCTCACCGGGAACTGCTCGCCATGGACCAGTCGTCCGGTCATGTCCATCACCTCGAACTGCACGAGGCCCTCGATGGAGCCCGTTCCGATGGTCATGTCGCCATTGCCTGGGTTGGGGAACACCGTGAAGGCCATCGTTTCATTAGCCGTAACGCCGGTAATGATGCCCTGCACGAAGACCGTGTAGTCCTCCACCTGACCGTAGGTGCTGGTGCCACAAGGGGTTGTATTCGGCGTGTTGGCATACTGGCTGCCGTCATGTGTGTCATGCAAGCGGATGCGCATCCGGGTATTACCCGGGGCTGCGGTAAGCGGAATGCTCACCGTACCGCTGTGTGGGCCAACGCCAATGGCGCTGGTCAGCACCAGCTCGCTCGGCTCGAAGGAGTTGCTCTGATCAAAGTCGATCCAGACCAGCACCTGGTCCTCCGCGAATCCCCCGTCAATGGTTACTGACAGGGGGTAATCCACACCCGCGGTCACCGTGGCCACAACAGCCGTTTGGTCCTCGTAGCCGATGGCAGCCGTGGTGGCGTTATCAATATCCGCGAACGCCACATTGCCGATCAACTCAAAAGTGGCGTTGGTGGCGCTGGCAGAGCAGTAAACGCCCACCGGGCAAGCGGTCGCGGTCACGGTCAGGCTATAATCACCGATCGGCGTCGACGCGGGATCCACCAGCACAGGGATGTAGTACGTGCCGGCAGGAATCTCCGTGAAGCTCACGGTGCACTGGTCCGTTGAAACGGAACCCGTGAGCAGTCCCGTGATGAAATCGGGGCAACCGGTGGTCAGGTTGATGAGGAAATCATCGAACTCGGAATCCGGCACGCAGTAACCGATGTCGATATTGGCGCACTCCGTGATGGTGAATGCCTCCCATACGATCACAAATTCGGTAGGGGCATCCACGGTGGCGCCTGTATTGTTGCCAGAGAGCGTAATGGTGCTTCCTGTGGAGAGGGCCTCGGGTACAGCACCCGTGCAGTTGTCGTTGGCAGGAGCTCCCCCACCAGCGGTCACCACCACCGTGTAGTCCTCCACTTCGCCGTACTCGGCAGGGCCGCAGGGACTGGGTGTGCCGGTGTACAACATGCGGACCCGCATACGGGTGGAACCCAGTGTGGCACCTGCTGGAACTGCAATATTGCCCGTGAAGGTGGCTCCGCCGTTGGCAGAGGTCAGCGTGTAGGACTCGCCTGCATCAAAGAAGCTCTCGTTCTGGTTCCAGTCGAACCAGGCCACCACTTGGTCCTCAGCATAAATGTTCGGTCCGTTCAGCACCGTCATTGCCACCACGGAACCCTGAGCGACCGTGGTGCTGATCGCTGTATAGTCGACCAGAGCCCCGTCGGCACAGTCCGAAGCGTTGTTGATGCTACCGAACGCAACGTTGGCAATGAACTCATCACAGGTCGTGCCGAAGGCATCACAATAACCCGGGGGGCAGGCCGTAGCGCTCACGGTGATGGAATAGGGGCCTTGCGCACCAGGTTCGGTGAGCACGGCATAGTAGTACGTGCCTGCCGGAACGTACTCATAGAAGATGGTCACGTTACCATCGGGGCAGGAGGTCACATCAAAGGACGCGCTCTCTACGAACCCGTCCAAGGGGCAACCGGTGAAAAGGTTCAGGAAGGCATTCTCGAAGGCCGGGCTGGTGCCGCAATAGTTGAGTGTAAGGCTGGTGCACTCGGTCGTCGTGAAGGCATGCCACACAGAAGCAAAGCCAAGGCCCTCGGTATCCAAGGCGCCCGTATTGTCGCCCGTGAAATTCACTGAACCGCCAACGGCGAGCGATACCGGTGTGACCGCGTTGCACAGGTCATTGGCAGGCACTCCGGCCGGTGCGTATGCACAAATGGTGAAGCTCGATGATACCGGCACTGGCGACCAGTAAGAATAAAGGCGCACGTAGTAGGTCTGACCCGCCACTGTGGCGATCGGGAACACCTCGAGCGTGGAGTTCGGGGGGAACGTCGCATCCATGCATCCGATGCTCTGAAGCGTTCCACAGGTGCCTGTGAACGCTTCCATCACGGCGTCAAAATCGTCGACGCCGCTCACTTCCACCGTGGTCACCGGTCCGTTGGCCGTGAAGGTGAACCACACGTCATTCGCCTCTGGTGAAGTGAATCCGTTGCACAGAATGGCGGCTTGCGATTCGGTGGCGCCGGTGGACGTCAGCGACTGCGGCGCACAGCTCGCGCCAACGTTAAGGGTGATCGCCCCAGCGCATCCGTCATTCGCAATTCCGCCGCGATCGCTTTCGCTACGCACAGCGCGCTGATGCACGGAGGGAGCGAACGTGGCGGGCCGCGCGACCGGCTTTACTGGTTGCGGTTTGTAGGCTTGGGCGCCTACGTCCGTGGTGGACCATGCAAGCAGGGCCACGGTAAGTGGAAGGTAGAGATTCCTCATGTGTTGTGTTGTGGATTCCGGTTGATCCGAGAGTAACGCCACAAACCTATCACCTCAACCACCGCATAATAGGCTTGCGCGGATTGAGTTATTCACCGTTCATCACTTGCTCAGGTACACCAACGACTGCATTCCTGGGCTTCGTACAGGATCAGGCGGGGCTACTTTTGTGCGAATGGAGCAGAAACTGAGCGGCCAGCATGCACTGGTCTGTGGCAGCACTCAAGGTATCGGCAGGGCGGTGGCCATGGCATTCGCGCACCAAGGTGCCACCGTGACCCTGTTGGCCAGGGACCCGGTCGCCTTGCAGCGCACCTTGGCTGAACTGTATCGAGGCCATGGCCAACAGCACCAACTGCTCGCAGTGGATATGTCCGCCACACAAGCTCTTGCCGATGCAGTGGGGCAACATCTATCCCAGCACCCGATAGACATTCTGGTGAACAACACGGGCGGTCCACCACCCGGACCGGCACACGAAGCGGACCTGGCCGCGTTCGAGGCAGCATTCCGGTTACATCTTCTCAGCTACCAGACCTTGGTGCGAGCGATCGTTCCCGGCATGAAGGCGCGCCACCACGGCCGCATTATCAATGTGATCAGCACCAGTGTGAAACAGCCACTGCCTAATCTCGGGGTCAGCAACACCATACGTGGCGCAGTGGCCAACTGGTCGAAAACGCTTGCGACCGAACTGGGGCCGTTCAACATCACCGTGAACAACGTGCTCCCCGGCGCCACCAGCACCGAGCGCCTGGCCGCGATCATCCGCAACAAGGCCGCGAAAAGCGGGGTCAGCGAGGAGGCTGCGGCCCAGGACATGATGAACGAGATCCCCCTGCGTCGCTTTGCCAGGCCGGAGGAGATCGCTGCTGCGGTCACCTTCCTCTCGGGACCTGACGGGGCCTATATCAACGGGATAAACCTGCCCGTTGACGGAGGAAGGACCGCCTGCCTCTGACCTGCGATCAAATGGAGCGTACCCGCAACGGGATCTGGTAATACACCGGAACGGGGATCCCGCCCTGGCTACCGGGCACAAAGGCCGGAAGGGCTCGAAGCACGCGTTCGATCTCGCGTTCCACCTCGGCATTGACACGGGGAGCACAGACCAGCTTGCCGATCCGTCCTTCGCGATCGATCTCGAAAGTGACCGTGGTGCGGACTTCGCTGCGCACGCCGGAAGGCACCTTGAATTGACGCTCCAAATGCTGCTGGATACGATCCTCGGTACACTCGTCCAGTGCATTGGGGGACCGCTTCAAACAATCCATGAAGTAGGGCCTTACGCCAACGGTACCCCAGAGAAAGACCTCTGCCACAGTTGCTTCATCGGGGCTACGCAGCACTTCCGGACCGGGGTCCTCCGGGTCCGTTCCCGGAGCGCCCGGACCGGGGTCTACCGGGTCGATCGGTTCGGTGGTGGGGCCGGTCGGTTCCACGGGGTTCACAGCACCGAACGCACTGGCAGGCCGAGAACGCGGCTTGGGCGCGGGCGATGGCGCAGGCTTTGGCACGCGAATGACGACCACATGGTCCAAGGGCTCTTCCAGCCCATCGTCCCAGGGATCGGGCAGGATCACCTGTGGTGGATCAGTGCGCCATTCGAACGCCACCAGAGTGAGCGAAAAGGCGACCATCAGGCCCAAGGCCAGCCGCCTAGTGCTGTTGCGATGTGTCGAATGCCAGGGGTGTGCTGCGCGTGCCATGGGACCTGTGTTTGCTTACAGAACCCGGGCCGGTAGCAGATCATTGCCCTTCGCCGGCGATCAGACGGAAACCTTGGCCATGTACATTAATGATCTCCACGGAAGGGTCCTCGCGCAGGTATTTCCTCAGCTTGGCGATGTACACGTCCATGCTGCGCCCACTGAAGTAACTGTCGTTGCCCCACACTTTACGCAGGGCGTCAGAACGCTCCAACACCTTGTTGCGGTTCAGACACAGAAGGCGCAACAATTCCGATTCCTTGGTCGTGAGCCTGCGTTCCCCCACTGGTGTGCGCAATACTTGTTTGCGTGGGTCGAACGTGCATCCTCCCAATGAGAACGATTCAGGCTCCGGGTCGGGAGCTGCCACCCCATTGGTGCGGCGTAACACGGCATTCACCCGCAGGATCAGTTCCTCCATACTGAAGGGCTTGGTGAGGTAATCGTCGGCACCGCTCTCAAAACCCTTCAATGTATCCTGCTTCATGCTCTTGGCCGTGAGGAAAATGATGGGTGTGGACCCATCCTTCTCCCTGATCTCACGCGCCAGGGTGAACCCGTCCTTCACCGGTAACATCACATCCAACAGGAGCAGGTCATGACCACCGCGGTCGTAGGCCTTGCGCCCGAGGGCCCCATCGATACACAGTTCCACTTCGAAGCCTTTGGCCCGCAGGTACTCGGAAAGCATGGTGCCGAGATTGGGGTCATCCTCGACCACGAGCAACTTCTTGGCTTGTGACATGTTCAAATGGTAGGAAGATGTGGAAGGTACTGCCCTTTCCAGGAGCGCTGTCCAAGCGAATGCTGCCTCCGTGTCGCTCCACCACGGTCCGCACATAACTAAGGCCCAGGCCGAAGCCCTTGGCATTATGCACATTGCCTGTGGGGATCCGGTACAGCCGCTCGAAGATCTTGCGCTGTTCAGATACCGGTATGCCCACTCCGTTATCCATCACGCTCACCGTGATCCCCTCCGTATTGCTGGTGGTGGAGATCACGATCCGGGGCTCGGTCGCGGTGTACTTCACAGCGTTGTCCACGAGGTTATACAACAGGTTCGTGAGGTGGATGCGATCACCTTGGATCACATGGATATCGGCCTCGAGCCGGGTGTCGATGCGGCCATTGCTCTTGGCCACCCGAATACTGCTGCCACGCACCACCTCCTCCACCAGTTTGTGCATGTCCAGCTCCACTGGCTTCAATAACATCCGGCCCTGCAATAGCACGGCACTTTGCAACACATTCTCGACCAGGGCCCCCAGCCGTTTGTTCTCCTCACGGATCATGCTGACGTAGGTGCGGACCTGTTCCTCGGTCTTGGGCATGGATGGGTCGGACAAGGCCTCACAGGCCAATCCGATCGTACTGATCGGCGTTTTCAATTCGTGGGTGAGGTTGTTCACCAGGTCCGTACGGATCTCGCTGAGCTGCTTCTGTCTCCTGATGGTCCGGAGCGTGTAGATGAAGGCCAGTACAATGATGAGCGTGAAGAGCACTGCTGCGAACAACATGATGCCGGTCCCTCGCAGCACCATATCCCGCTGGTCCGGCATGGTCACATGCAGGAACACGGGAGCACCACTGATATCATGGCGGAAGAGCCTGTCGAAATAGGGTGATGGGTGCAACAAGGAGGCAGAGGGTTCGCGCCCTCCCAACAACAACGGTTCACCCTCACCGGTGAACACGCCGTAGGCCGGCGGCATGGGTAGACCTCTGGCGTTGAACTCGGCCTTCAGCAACGAATCGAGCAGGTTGGCGTCGATCCGATCACGCGGATCGCTCTCTGCACTGGAGCGTAGAATATCGCGCACCACGTCCGCCACCATGGCCTCGTGGTCCGCATCCGTGAGCTCGGGCGAAGTCCCTAAACCTTGGAGGCCTGCTGTGCGCAGAGCATTCAGCGAATCAAGATGTTGGATCAATTGCTGTCCTCCCGCGTGACGGCGCAACCGACCGATACGCTCCTGCATCTCCAAGCGCTCGCTCACAGCGAACAACGCATTGTCCACCGTTTGATCGAACTGGGACCCGCGCAGCGCGATGGTCTTACTGAACCACACCACCTGCAGGGCCAGCAGACCGACCAGCGCGGCACAGAGGGCAACCAACAAGAAGGCCGACCAACGTTTATCCACGAAGCGAAACTACCGGTGCCCCGACCGATCATCCGTGCCTTAACGCATCTTAACGTTCGTTCGGAGGCGATTAACACACCTCGATGCATGGCCGCCGGACCTTTGTCCCACGAGACCGCGCCAAGGTGAAAGGACGTTGGGAACTGCGGTATCGGCAGCACCGGTGAACGGTGGGTTTTGGGTCCTGCTACAGGGCAACAAGGGGTTGAAAGGCTCCCGCCAAGGCGGGGGCCTTTCAACATTGGTACCGTTCCAATGCGGCACCACAGCCGCTACCTTCGCGGGGCATCATGGAAGACATCCTCAACCTGGTCGGCGCAGACCTTTCCCCGGCCGCTGGCCATACCTGGATCGATGTACACGAGCCCGCAACTGGCAAAGTGTACGCGCGTCTCGCGGACAGTGACGAACGCGATGTGGACGCGGCCGTTAATGCCGCACAGGCCGCATTTCCCGCTTGGTCGGCCATGGGTCGCGAGGAGCGGAGCAACATATTGTTACGCCTGGCAGCACTGATCGAACAGGACATGGAGGGCTTTGCAAAGGCCGAATCAAGGGATAACGGAAAGCCGGTCCACTTGGCCCTCAAAGTGGACATCCCAAGGGCCGTGGCCAACTTCCGTTTTTTCGCCACGGCCATCCTGCACTTCAGCACCGAGGCCCATGTCATGGACGATGTGGCGGTGAACTACACCGACCGCAGTCCCATTGGTGTGGTAGGCTGCATCAGTCCATGGAACCTACCCCTGTACCTGTTCACCTGGAAGATCGCACCAGCGCTCGCAGCGGGAAATTGTGTTGTGGCCAAACCCAGCGAGGTGACACCCATGACCGCCTACCGGATGGCGCGGTTGTGCGCTGAGGCCGGCATGCCTCCCGGTGTGCTGAACATCGTGCACGGCCTTGGTCCAAAAGTGGGTGCCGCCATCACTGCGCACCCGGCTGTCAAGGCCATCTCCTTTACCGGCGGAACGCGAACGGGCCAGGAGATCGCACGCGTGGCGGCCCCCATGTTCAAGAAGATGAGCCTTGAGCTCGGAGGGAAGAACCCGGTGATCATTTTCGCCGACTGTGATCTGGAGCAGGCGCTTCGTACCACGGTGCTGAGCTCCTTCCGCAACCAGGGACAGATCTGTCTGTGCGGCTCGCGCATACTGGTGGAGCGCCCCCTTTACGAACGTTTCCGGGATTCCTTCGTGGAACGCGTGATGGCCCTTCGTGTGGGGGACCCGCGCGATGCACAGAGCGACCTCGGCGCAGTGGTGTCAGAGGGGCACATGGAGAAGGTGCTGGCCTACATCGACCTCGCACGCGAAGAGGGTGGTCGCGTGCTTTGCGGGGGCCAGCGTGTCCAGCTGGATGGCGATGTGAAGGAAGGCTGGTACATCGCCCCCACGGTCATTGAGGGATTGGGGCCGGCATGCCGCACGAACCAGGAGGAAATATTCGGACCAGTGGTGACCATTGCACCCTTTGACACCGAAGAGGAGGCCTTGGTGTCCGCGAATGGCACGCCATACGGACTCGCATCGGTGCTTTGGACCAACGATGTGAAACGTGCACACCGGATGGCCCACCGCCTGGAATCGGGGATCGTTTGGGTGAACTGCTGGATGGTCCGCGACCTGCGCACCCCTTTCGGCGGCATGAAGCAGAGCGGCGTGGGCCGAGAGGGAGGTGTAGAGGCGCTCCGTTTCTTCACCGAAGCGAAGAACATCTGCATCAAGCTCTGAAGCCATCCGCTCCCGCTCGGTCCGGAGCCTTCATTCCATTGGTGAAGAACCATCCGAAGTGCGCATCGAACCAACGTTCAAAGCGGCCCAGGCCAAGGAGGATCTGATGGAGGAGGGTGAACATGAGCCTTTGGGTTGGTTACGTCCTATCAACTCCAACGCCATGCCGATCCGTATGTGGGTCGATGAACCGAGCGAGGAACGGTCGTTGAGCGCAAGGCAACGTCACCTTGTGACCTAAAGGCAGCTCCGGACCATCAGCCACGCATCGTTCCCTGAAGGAACTGCTTCCACCACCAATGGATCGGGACAAAGGCGCGCCATGTCCAACAGGCCCAGGAACCTCCGCGAAACGCCCTGTTCACGGCCCAGTACCGTATCCCGGTAGAGCTTCTGTCTTTCAACCGGGTTCGCATCACGGACCTTGGCCGCAATGGCCATCACCTGGTCACCGGTGGGCCCGTCCACCGGCAAACCCAGCACCAACAGTGGCATTCCGTTGGATCGCGATACCGCGAACAGTGTGGGACCATCCTGAACGCCCAGGTCGTGCAACAATTCGAACGCGGCCAGCAACAAGGCCTGTGCTCTCTCCCGGACCACGACCCCTGCTTCGAGCTCGGCGGGAACTGCGCGTAACAAGAACTGCTTCAACGCCGAAGTGAACCTGCCCTGAAAGGCCATGACGATATCCCGACGGGCCACGATATCGTGCACCTCCATGGCCTTGACGGAGAGGTTCGTTGCCGCGCTGGTGGCGCCAAGCATGATCGACAGAAGGAACAGTTGGTGGTCGGCATCCAGTTCCGTCAAGACATGCCCGAGCTCATGGCCGGACCGCCTGGCCATTTCGATCAGGCCCAGACCCGCGCCTCCTCTTCCCGACCGCGAAACACCCTGAAGGCCTCGCAGGAAAAGGTCCTTCAATTGCGCTATGTCGAGCCCTTTGAGCTGCTGGAGCAATGCGAGCAGTTCCACCGCCTCTGCGCGAGGAACAGGATTGATGGCCATGACCTGCTGGCCCTCATTATGTTGCTGTACCCAGAACAAGCTGCGTCCAGCTCCCTGTTCCAGGTCCTTGGGCAGAAGCGCACGGTGGCGGATGATGTTCTGATAGGCCTCCACCATGATGAACGTGAGCCTGTTGCGGAGGGTCCGTTCGTCGTCCCGGCCGAACAGTGCTTCGCCCAATGCGACAAGGCTGCTGGAAAGGCCATCATCGAAGCGACCGCTGTAAAGGAACGCTGCGCGCCCTGCCCCGAGGGTCTGCCAGAGGCTATGCGCGTTGGCTGCGTCCATACAAGGCCCAATGACCAAAGATAGCTGGCGCATTGCCCCGCCGGGTCCGGTTATCTTCGCCGACGCCCATGATCAATGAGCGATTACTGGAGAAGGCCCGTCTTCACGTGAAGCGGTGGTTCGCGGCACGCATGCCACGCCACATGGTGTTCCACGACCTGGAGCACACCCTTTCGGTCACACGCGCTGCCATGGGCATTGGCCGGTCCATGGGGCTTACCTCCCGGCAATTGCACCTTCTTGAACTGGCCGCCCTGTTCCACGACTCGGGGTATGCCCTTGCCTATGCGGGGCACGAGGAGAAGAGCGCTGAACTGGCCGGGAACTTCCTGATGAAACAGGGGGTACCTGAACGTGACATACGGCAGGTGAAGGAACTGATCATGGCCACCCGGATCGGGTCTGCACCGCGGGGGGTGCTGCAGCAGATCATCCGCGATGCCGATTCCTCCAAGGCCGGGCAGGTGGACTTTGAGCAGAAGAGCGAACGCCTTCGAACAGAACTTGGTTCCGTACACGGCAAAAAGTCCACCGTTCCGCAGTGGCTCCAGGAGAACCTGACGTACCTCGAGAGCCATCGGTTCCATACGCCGCAGGCCGAGGAGCGCTACGGGGCGCAGAAGCGCATCAACCTGGAAGCGCTCCACAGCCGTGCGCGGATGGCGGCCAAGAAGAAGCCGCGCATCCGCACCAAGGAACTGTTCTACGATCGCGACCTCAGCTGGCTGAGCTTCAACGAACGTGTGCTCCAAGAGGCCAAGGATACCTCCAATCCCTTGTTGGAGCGGATCAAGTTCATGGCCATTTACTCGAGCAACCTGGATGAGTTCTATCGTGTCCGGGTGGCTTCGTTGCGCAGTCTGGCCAAGCTCAGAAAGACCTACCGAACAGCCTTGGAAGTACCGCCAGAGAAGTTGGTGGACCAATTGAACCGCAAGGCCCTCGGGCAACAGCAGGAATTCGGCGCATTGTACCGGAACGTGTTGTTGCCCGCACTGGCCAGGGCCGGGATCCGGTTGCTGCGCGAGGATGACCTGAACAAACAGCAACGGGCCCACCTCTCCACCTATTTCCGCGAGCGTATCGCCCCGCTATTGAGCACCGCCGCCATTCGTGCGGGCAATGCCCCGTTCATCGAGGACCGCAAGCTCTACTTCGCCTGTCGCCTGCGGACCAAAGGCCGCATCAGGTTGGTGTTGCTCAACATCCCCAGCGATGAGCTGGGCCGCTTCGTCACCCTTCCCGCCGCCAAGGGCAAACAGGACATGCTCTTCCTTGATGATGTGATACGCCTCTGCATCAAGGAGCTCTTTACAGGACACACCGTTCTGGGTTGCTATGCCGTAAAACTGACACGGGATGCCGACCTCCATCTGGACGAGGAGTTCGCGATGAGCGTAAAGGACAAGGTGCAGAAAAGCCTGCGCAAGCGGCGCACAGGGGTTCCGTCGCGGTTCCTTTACGACAGTGCCATGCCCAAGGGCCTGCTGCGTGCATTGCGCACCTTGCTCGGGCTCACCAAGCAGGACACGGTGGCCGGTGGCCGATACCACAACTTCAGCGACCTGTTCGCACTGCCCGTGGAGGGGCACGCGGAATTGCGGGATAAACCATGGCCTGCTGCACACCACCCCGCCTTGCAGGCCAGTGACCCGTTCAAGTCCATTGCGTCGAGGGATATCCTTCTGCACTTCCCCTACCACGACTTCGGTCAGTTCGTTGAACTGCTGCAGCACGCGGCCAAGGACCGGGGCGTGGAGCACATCGCGATCACGCTGTACCGGGTGGCCTCAGGCTCACAGGTGTGTGAAGCACTTATGCAGGCCCTGCGCAATGGTAAACGCGTAACGGTGTTCGTTGAAGTGCAGGCGCGCTTCGATGAGGGCTCCAACCTGTTCTGGGGAGCCGCCTTGGAAAAGGCCGGTGCACGGGTGCTATACAGCTATGAAGGATTGAAGGTGCATTGCAAATTGTGTCTGATCGAACGGCGCGAACGCGGCACCTTGAAGCGCTTCGCCTATCTCGGCACGGGCAATTTCAATGAACGCACCTCGCGTTTGTACTCGGACCTCGGTCTGCTCACCGCGAACACAGGCATCACTTCCGATGTGGCCGGTGTGTTCGCTCACTTACAGGACCGGCGTCTGCGACCCCGGATGGAACACCTGTTGGTGGCTCCCATGGACCTTCGGACGCGCCTGGAGGCCTTGGTAGACAAGGAGATCGAACACGCCCAACGGGGACTTTCAGCAGGCATCACACTGAAGACCAACAGCCTGGAGGACCATGCCTTGATCAGCAAATTGTATGATGCCAGTAATGCCGGGGTGCAGGTGCGCCTGATCGTACGCGGGATCTGCTGTCTGGTGCCGGGCGTACGGAACATGAGCGCCAACATCGAGGCCATTAGCATTATCGATCGCTATCTGGAGCATGCCCGGTGCTTCGTGTTCGAGAACAAGGGCACCCCGCTGGTATACCTGGCCAGCGCCGATTGGATGGGCCGGAACCTTGACCGCCGTGTGGAGGTGGCCTTCCCCGTCCTTGACCCACAGCTCCAGCGCCAAGTGCGACACCTACTTGATCTCCAATGGCAGGATACGGCCAAGGCGCGGACCATTGACCGCGACCAGAAGAACATGCATCGAAAGGCCGCACGCGGTGCAACGATCTTGCGCTCACAGGAGGCCACGTACCGTTTCATTAAACGGGTCCGCTAAGGCCTCATGTTGAGAGGGGGGGATGGGCGCCCTATCCACCTGCCGACCACATTGTGTGCGACAGTCCCTTGTGCTCCAAAACCAGCCCATCCCCACCCCCTCTAACCAAGTCTCCCGGCCTCCCGGCCGGTCTCCCACAGGTTCACAACCACGAAGACCGCGGATCATTGCAGTATCAACGTTCTTTCACATTTACCCGAACGTCCTTGAGGAGTTCTGAGGGCTGATCGTTGGTATGGGACATTTGTATACTTTTGCGTCCCCATCCCCGGATCGGGTGACATTTTGGGGAATTAGCTCAGCTGGCTAGAGCGCTTGCATGGCATGCAAGAGGTCACCGGTTCGACTCCGGTATTCTCCACAAGAAGGCGGCCCTTATGGGTCGCCTTTTCTGTTCCATGCCTGTTGCGGTCCACCTCCTGTACAGTGCCTTGCTGGACAGATACTACGTCGGGCAGACTGAAAACCCTGTTCTGCGCTGCGTACAAGGATCACAACGCAGGAAGCAACAACAGCACCAAAGCCGGCATTCCCGGGGAGCATCGTTGGATCATGTCGAACAGCTCATTCGACGATCTGGATAGTGTCCCGTCCACCGAACGGCGGACGGAAGGGTCGCCGGTTCGTCCCGAGGCCTCGGGACCGGTATTCTTCACATGAAGGCGCTCCGCAAAGGCCGCCGTTTCTGATGAACGACCTATGTTCAACAGAATGCGTTGAGAAGGGGCTGGTGGCGATACGCGTAATTTCAGACCGTGCGACCAAGCGCAAAAGCCCAATGGTCCTGTACGGCACTTTGATCGAACGCGTCTGCGAGGACCTGAGCCACCATCTTGGCCAGTATGTTGACGTGGAGCTTGCCGAGCCTGTAGGTGGTGGCAGCATCAATGACGCCTGGCGATTGGAGACCGACGCTGGACGCTATTTTCTGAAGACCAACAACACCGACGCGTTCCCTTCGCTGTTCATTGCCGAGGCTTATGGCCTTTCATGCTTGCGAACAGCGGGCCCACTGCGTGTTCCAGAAGTGATCGCCACCGGCGAGGACCACGACGATAGCTACCTGTTGTTGGAGTGGGTGGAAACCGGCATCCAAGGGCCGGGGTATTGGGAGGCGTTCGGTAGGGGCCTGGCACGGCTCCACCGGCATACCAAAGAGCGCTTTGGCCTGGAGCGCGACAATTACATCGGCAGCCTGGTACAGCGAAACACGCCGGAACCGGATTGGCCGGACTTCTTCATCAAGCACCGGCTGGAGCCGCAACTGAAGCTGGCCCGCGATCGCAAACGTATCGAGGCCGGAACGCTGTTCCGGTTCGAGCGGCTTTTTCGTGGGCTGGACGGGATCTTCCCAAAGGAGCCTCCGGCCTTGTTGCATGGCGACCTCTGGAGCGGGAACCTCCTGTGCGATGCAAATGGCCAGGCAGTGCTTATCGATCCGGCGATATACTACGGCCATCGCGAGATGGACCTGGCCATGACTCGACTATTCGGAGGTTTCGACGATGCCCTGTACACGGCCTATCATGCCGAATGGCCCTTGGAAAAAGGCTGGGAGGAACGCGTGGACATGTGCAACCTATATCCGCTGCTGGTACATATGAACCTGTTCGATGGAGGGTACGCCCAGCAGGTGGAAGGGGTACTGCAGCGCTTCGTGTAACTGCTCACCACTGCGGCCTCACCGGCGCGTTCCCGAGCATCTTCTCGATCTTCTCCATCACGGCCGGTGTCAGCAGGTCCTGCGCCTCGCTGGCCTTGAGGTTCTCCTTCAATTGCGCTTCCTTGCTGGCGCCCAGGATCACTGTGCTCACGTTCGGGTTCTTCAGGCACCAGGCCAGGGCCATCACGGGTAGCGAGAGACCCAGTCCATCGGCGATCTTGTTCAGTTTCTCAACGGTCTTGAGGCGATCGGGTGTGAGCTCCCGTTCGCGCAGCCAGTCGAGCCCCTCCATGGTGAGGCGCGTACCCTTGGCAGCCTTGATGTCGCGGTGCTTGCCGGTAAGGATGCCGCTGGCGAGCGGGCTCCAGATGGTGGTGCCGAGGCCAACGGTCTTGTAGACCTGCCCGAATTCCACTTCCACTTTGTCGCGGTGGAACATGTTGTACTGTGGCTGCTCCATCACCGGGCCGATGAGGTGGTGCTGCTTCGCCACCATGTGCGCCTCCATGATCTCCTGCGCGCTCCATTCGCTGGTGCCCCAATAGAGGACCTTGCCGTTCATGACCAACTGGTGCATGGTCCACACCGTTTCCTCGATCGGTGTGTTCTTGTCCGGCCGGTGGCAGAAGTAGAGGTCCAGGTATTCCACCTGCAGACGCTTTAATGCATCGTTGCAGGCCTCCACCACATGTTTGCGGTGCAGCCCGACCTGCGTAGGCAATTTGCCACCAGCACCGAAGTAGGCCTTGCTGCTCACGATCCAGGTATCGCGCGACCACTTCTGCTTCTTCAAGATCTTGCCCATCACACGCTCGCTCTCGCCACGCGCGTAGATCTCGGCGTTGTCGAAGAAGTTGATGCCGTTGTCATAAGCGGTCTTCATCAACTTCTCAGCAGTAGCGTCGGTGATCTGTTTGCCGAAAGTGAGCCAGCTGCCGAGAGAGAGTTCAGAGACCTGCAGGCCGGAAGTGCCAAGGCGACGATAGCGCATGGTTGTTGAAGTTGGAGTTGAGTTCAGCGGGCTGAGCGCTGGTAGAACAAAGGTCGGGCAGGAAGGTTGTGGATGGTCGGTTGAAAAACCGCACTGCGTGCAACGAACGTTTTACTTGGGCGGAACGTCTTCATGATGCAGCAACACTTGCTTCGCTTTTAACCATGAGCACGTTGTCCGCCAGCAAAATGGGAAGGAAAGTCCCGAGCAGGGGTTTTCCGCACCGATCAACCTGAGCAAACCCGGGAGGGTGTTGTCTCCGCTCAGCCAGCGGGGCCGAAGAACGGTGCATCCGGCGAACGGACGAAGAAGTGGAGGCCCCGGGGACGGGGCTTCCTCGCGTTGACCCCTTCCCTTACTTTCCCACCTTTGCGCCATGTCCAGCATCTCCTCCAATAAAGCCCCGGAACCCGTCGGCCACTACCCGCATGCCCGCCGCGTGGGCGACCTGTTGTTCCTTAGTGGTGTGGGCCCCCGCGAACGTGGCACGAAGAAGATCCCCGGCGTGGAGCTGAACGCGGATGGCACCATCGCGTCCTACGACATCGAGACGCAAGTGCGCAGCGTGTTCCAGAACGTACGGTGGATCCTGGAGGACAGCGGCAGCAGCTGGGAGAAGATCGTGGATGTGACGGTGTACCTCACCAACATGAAGGACGACTTCCCCACCTACAACCGGCTGTGGAAGGAGTACTTCGAGCAGGACCCACCGTGCCGCACCACGTTGGAGATCAACTGCCTGCCCACACCGATCGCCATTGAGCTGAAGGTGATCGCGACCATTTAGCTCGTTATCGATGGGAGCGGTCCTTGCGTGGCTTTTCCTGGCGGCGGTCTTCATCGTCGCATTTGCCCTTTCCCGAGGATTGCTTTTCCTGCTGGTAACCACTCTTCCCATTGACAGTCGAAAAGCCTCAGCGCTTGCGAAGAACTGGTCAACCATTGGCGCATTCTTGCTGGGTGGCTGGTTCATCGTCTCAGTCGCCGCAGGTCCAAGCTATCCGTTAGTGACGGCAGCCACGGTCTTCGTTCTTGGCGGCATCCTTCTGCTTGTCGCACGCAACACTCAATACAGTGAGCCATACGAGCAACGGAACCTGGTGCCACGCTTCCTGATCGTCTGGTTGGCAAGCTGCATGGCTTCCGCATTGATCGCGTTCTGCACCATGTGGACCTTCTCACAGATCATCATGGCCCCTGCCCGATGATGTGGACCTGTCACCAGAACCATGGCCAGACAATTCTCAACCAACGACCTGCGCGTGACCATCGCCATCGAGCTCTAGGTGATCGCGACGGTGCAAGAGAGGATCACGGACCTTGCTTCGCGAAGCCGCCGTGGACATGGATGAACACAGATAAGTTCCTCTGCGTCCTTCTAGGGCCTACGCTTTTACTTGGCGCCTGCTCCAACATCCGCACGACCGATCGGGGCGAGATGTATCCATGGAAGGGTAGCCGCGGGACTGGCGTCCTCCACCTGCACGCCACCTACACCGCGCCCTACTGCGGCGGTGCCGACCCGGGTCCCGATGGCATGCCGCGACCCATGCCGTGGCGCGGAGCGATGTACATGCGCATGGCCACGCCCGACAGCACCGGCCTGATGGCGCCTAACGACCTGCACCGGCCCATCCTCGACACCATCCGCACCGATTCCAACGGGAACGGGTATCTGGAGCTGCCCGCCGGGCATTACCTGTTGCTGGACCAGGAACATGTGGACGACCGACACTACCAGCAACTGCTGAAGGATCACGACCGGCCGGCGCTGCACACCGATGCCATCGACAAGGATTGCCTGGACCGTTGGCTGCACGGACCCTTCGGCGTGGTGTCGATCACTTCCGGGGATACCACGCACATCACGCTCGATCTGTTCGACCAATGCCCGTGATACAACACACCTTGCCTGCACTACTCAGGGCCGCTGCCCCCATGATCACCTCCGCATCCGCATCACCTTTCCGTAGGTGAGCGAGCGCCACGCCCATTCCATGGGCCCGAATGAGTACCGTGCCAACCACCAGCGGCTCCAGAGCACCTGTGCGATGAAGACCGCGAGTGCCAGTGCCTCGAACTGCCAGGCACTGACGTGCGCACCCCATCCGAGCCCCACACCGGTGAAGAGCACCAGCGCAATGAGGGTCTGCAGGAGGTAGTTCGTGAGGGCCATGCGGCCCATTGGTGCAAGTACCTGCAGCCGTGCCCTCCACCCTTCATTGCGCCAAAGCAACGCGAAGCCGCTGGCATATGCGATGGCCAGTGGCACCACCCCGAAGGCATACCCCACGGTATGCAGAAGCCCTTCCGGCTCGGGGACCCAACGGACATGGTGGTCGGCCCACCACATGAACAGCGCGAAAGGCAGGCCGACCGCAAAGCCAACCACGCAAAGTCGCTTCAACAGCGGCGCGTGGGCTTCCACATCCGTGAAGAGCTTCCGGCGCGACACCCAGAGCCCCAGCAGGAACAGGCCCAACACCTTGGGCAGCCGGTTGGTCTCCACCAGGTGAACGAAGCGGAAGAGCCAGCCGCGCGCGTTCATCTCCGTGAACTCCTGCCAACCGCCGCCGGGGTTGGCCATGAATGACGCAATGGTGGAATTTCCGTAACGCGCATCACTCGCCTCCAACGCATGCATCAGCGGTGCCACGGGGTCGAAGCGCCCATCGGTGAGCACCATCGCGGCATCGATGGCGAGAGGCGAGAGGATGAGGGCAGCCGCAGTGATGAGCAAGGCACGGTCGCCCAGCCCACGGAACAGCGGTAGCAGCAGGCCGAGCACCGCGTAGAGGAAGAGGATGTCGCCGGCCCAGAGGTAACGCAGGTGCACCCAGCCGATCACCAGCAGGATGACCATGCGCCGGTAAAATCGCCACAGCCCGTCGTTGCCCTTGGACAGGAAGAAGCCGAAACCGATGCCGAAGAGCATGGAGAAAATGGAGTAGAAACGCCCGTCGATGAGCACGGAGTGGAAGGCTTTCAACGGCTCGTCCAGCATCGAACCGGGCAGCGCGGCACGGGCATCGGCGGGCATGAACATCCACAATGAAAGCACGGCGTAATTGCTCCACACCACGCCGAAGAGGGCGAAGCCACGCAGGGTGTCGAGAAGCTTGGATCGTTGGGTCGCGGGGACGCTCACTCAATCGAAGGTCGTGTAATTTCCCGATCGATGGTCACTGGCAGCCCTGGAGGGCGCGGAACGCAATGCGTTCTCAACGCCACGCGAAGAAGAGCATGAGCAGCAGCACCCCGATCAGGTCCATCCATACACCGGCCTTCACCATTTGACGCATGGGGATCCGGCCGGTCCCGAACACGATGGTCTGCATCGGTGAGGCCACGGGTAACATGAACCCCAGGCTGGCGGCCAAAGCAGCGGGCCACAGTATGCTTTGGGGCTCCATGCCCCAGCGCTCGGCCATCGCAGCAAGTATGGGCAGCGTGAGGCTCGCGGTGGCTGTGTTGCTTCCCAGCTCGCTCAGCAGACAAACGATCAACGCGGTGGTTCCGATGAGCATCACCATGGGCAAGGAACCAAGGTCCGCCATGGACTCGCCGATGATGATGCTGAGCCCGCTCCTGTCAACGCCCGAAGCTAGCGCAAAGCCACCGCCGATCAGGAGCAGCACGCCCCATGGCACACGGTGTTCGGCAAAGCTCCAGCTCATGAGCGAATGGCCTTCCTCATGCGTGGCATAAGCATCGTGCGGCTGGCGTATGCGCTTGCTCGCCGGCAAAAGAAAAAGCAGCACCGCACCGAACACGGCCACTGCCGCATCGCTCACGTCACCCAATGCCTCCGCACGCTCCCTCCATCCTTTGAACAGCACAAGGTCCCCTTGCTTGATGGTGTCCCCTGTCATCCACAGCAGAGCTACCAATGCGAACACACTACCCGCAAGCCACTCATCACGTGTTGGACGTCCCAGCGCTTTCAACCGTTCCTTCACCGCATCGCCACCTCCCAACGTATCATCCCTCAACTTGAACACCAAGCGCGTGAGCAAAACCCATGCGATGGCCAGAAAGACCGCCGAAAGCGGCAACCCGGTCGCCATCCATTGCCCAAAACCAATAGCAGCCTGGTCCGGATAGAGCTGCTTCCACAGTGCAATGAAGACCAGGTTGGGCGGCGTACCCACGGGTGTAGCCAGTCCACCTATCGTAGCGCCGTATGCGACGCCCAGCAACAACGGGACCGTGAGCCGTCTGCGTGCATCGGCTGGGGCATCGTCGTCGTCGATCAGGCTGAGCGCAATGGGCAGCATCACCAATGTCGCAGCCGTGCTGTTTATCCACATGCTGAGCAGCGCAGTGGCAGCCATGACGCCCAGCACCAAGCGCGTTGAAGAACTGCCCACGGCAGCCATGATGTGGAGCGCAATACGCCGGTGCAAACCGCACCGCTCGATGCCCAGCGCGATGATGAAGCCACCTAGGAAAAGGAAGATTATCTCCTTGCCGTAGTGTGCTGCGGTACCTGGAACGGAGTCGATCCCGAGCAGGGGGAAGAGCACCAGTGGCAGAATGGACGTGACCGGTATCGGCACGGCCTCGGTGATCCACCAGACCGCCATCCACGCCACCAACCCCGCCATCAATGCTGGCAAGGGCCCATGGTGCACCATGAACGCGTAGACCACTGCGCCAAGGCCAGGGCCAGCGATGCGGAACAGGATCGTCCTCAAAAGCGGAGCGGCCCCGATCGGAGGCCGCTCCCAAGATAGCTGCGAAGCGTGTGATCAGGAGTTCACTGCCGCTGCCTTGCTTTCGAGCATGGACGACTTGGGCCGGCTGGTCTTCGACTTGCCGAACCGGTGCTTCACTTTCATGAGGACCAGGTACATCAACGGCACCACCACCAATGTGAGGAAGGTGGCGAAGGTGAGACCGAAGATCACCGTCCAGCTCATCGGACCCCAGAACACCGTGTTGTCCCCACCCAGTGTCAATTGTGGGTCCAGATCCGTGAAGAGCGTGAAGAAGTTCACGTTCAGACCGATGGCCAGCGGGACAAGGCCCAGTACCGTGGTGATCGCCGTGAGCAGCACGGGGCGCAAACGACGGGCACCGGCATCCTCGATGGCCAGCATGATCTCCGACATGGGCAGACGGTCCTCCTCATCGAGCCCCAGTTCAGCCTTGCGGCGTTGCTGAAGCAATATCATGAAATCGATGAGCACAATAGCGTTGTTCACCACCACTCCGGCGAGCGAGATGATACCGATCATGGTCATCATGATCACGAACTCCATGCGGAAGATCACCAGACCCAGGAACACACCAATGAGGCTGAAGATCACCGAGAACATGATGATGGCCGGTACGCTGCTGCTGTTGAACTGCATCACAATGATGAGGAAGACCAGGCAAACCGCGATCAGCAAAGCAGTGCTCAGGAAGCTCATCTGCTTCTCCTGTTCTTTCATTTCACCGGTGAACTCGTAGGTATACCGTGGGTCCTTCTCGAAGCCCTGCATGGCCTCCTGCAGCTTGCCCACCACCTCGTTCGGGTTATAGTCGCCGAGCACGTTGCTCTGCACCTGCACCATACGCTTCAGGTCTTTGCGCTTCACGGCGCTGTATGTGCTGGTAAATCGCGTGGTGGCCAGCGCGCTGATCGGCACCTGCCGCATCTGTCCATTGGTCTGGTCGCGGAAGGTGACCCGCATGCCGGTGAGCACTTCGGGATCATAGCGGTACTCATCCTTCAACCGCAGGTTCACCGGGTAGTCGTCCTCGCCCAATTTGTAGGTGCTCACCTCGCGGCCATAGAGGGCCGTGCGCAAGGCATCGCCAATGGCATAGGTGCTCACATTGTACCGACGGGCCTTGGCGCGATCGATGTCCAGCGGCATCTCCGGCTTGCCGAGCTCAATGTCGAGCTTCAGTTCCTCCACGCCGACAATATGCTGGCCGATGAGGAATTGGCGGAGCCGCTCTCCTTCGGCGATCAGGCCGTTCACATCGTCGCCTTTGATCTCGATATTGATGGGCTTGCCTGCGGGTGGTCCGGCCGCGTCCTTGTCCACTGTAACGGTTACGCCAGGAACGCCACGCACGGCCTCGCGGACCTCCTCCATCACCTCCAACGTGTTGATGCCTCGTCGCTCGGCGTATTTGACAAAGCTTATCTGCACGCGGCCCTTATGTGGTGTGGCGGCCAGCGACGGTCCGGCGGCGGGATCACTGGTACCCTCCCCTACCTGGGCGATCACACTGCTCACCAGGAAGTTCACGGTATCGGGTCGAACCGTGCCATCGACAAGCGTATCGTTGACCACCGTGTTGTACTTCGGGGCCGAAAGCAACTTGAACACCCGTTCTTCGATCAAGCGGGTCGTGGCATCGGTCTCCGCGATGTCCGTGCCGATGGGCTTCTCGATGAACACGTTCACATACTGCGGCTGGTTGATCGGGAAGAACAGTGTCTTCGGGGGGAAGACACCCAGCAAGGCGAACGATGCGAACAACATGCCCACCGTGCCCAGGATCACATAACGCGGACGCTTGCCTTGCAGCGCCCACACCAGGAAGGCGCGATACCGCTGTTCCACCTTCGGCATGGTCACGTTCTGGAAACGGACCGACCACGGGTAAAGGAAATAGTGGTTCAGGAAACCGAACATACCGAAGGCCAGCGCGAGGTTGCCGAATGTGAACAGGAAGGGTATTCCCGCGAAATGGCCCCACAAGCTGAAAAGGAGGCCGAGCCCGGTGACCCAGGGACCCACCACGAACGTGAGGAACCTGGTGGGTCCATCCTGTTCCACACGCATGAAGCGCGCTGCGAGCATGGGGTTGATGACCAGGCCCACGAACAACGAACTGGTGAGCACTACCATCAACGTCAGTGGCAGGTACTTCATGAACTCACCCATGATGCCGGGCCAGAACATGAGCGGGATGAACACGGCAACGGTGGTGGCGGTACTGCCGATGATCGGCCAGGCCACCTCGCCCACCCCGTTCTTGGCAGCGCGTATGGTCGTCTGCCCTTCGCTCATCAGGCGGTGCGTGTTCTCGACCACCACGATCCCGTTGTCCACCAACATGCCCAAAGCAAGCACCAGGCTGAACAGCACCATCATGTTGAGGGTGATCCCCATGGCGTTCAGCACCAGGAAGCTCAACAGCATGCTCATGGGAATGGCGATACCCACGAACAGCGCGTTGCGCAGGCCCAGGAAGAACATCAGCACACCCACCACCAACAGGATCCCGAAAATGATGCTGTTCTCCAGCTCATCCACCTGTGTACGTGTCTGGTCGCTCATGTCACCCGTAAGGCTGACGTTGAGGTCCTTGGGGAAATGATGAGCGGTGTAGTGGTCCAGAATATGCTTGATGCTATCGCTGGCCACGAGCAGGTTGCGACCGCTGCGCTTGATCACATCCAGCATCACCACCGGCTGCCCGTACTCGCGTGCATAGCTCTTCGGCTCTTCGTAGGTGAAGTTCACATCGGCGATCTCCCCCAAGCGCACGATCTCCAGGTTCTCCTGCTTCACGATGATGGAGCGCACTTGGTCCATGTCGGTGAACTCGCCGTTCACGCTGATGCTGCGGCGCAGGCCGTCCACCAGCACTTCGCCCCCGCTGATGCTCACGTTCTCCTGCTGAATGGCAGCGGCCACATCATTGAAGGCCACCATGCGCGCTTCCATCTTGGGCAGGTCGAGACTGATGCGCACCTCCTTCTTCGGAACGCCGCGGATCTCGACCTTGTTGATCTCCGGCAGGTCCTCGATGCGGTCCTCCAACTCCTCGGCCCACGCGTTCAGCTGGTCGAGGCTGTAGTCACCGCTCAGGTTGATGTTGAGGATAGGCATCATCTCCGAGAGGTTCATCTCGAAGATGTTCGGCTCGGCGGGCAGGTCCGTGGGGAAGTCGGGATCGGCCTTGGCCTTGTCCACGGCATCCTTCACTTTCCGCAGCGCCTCGGTGGGCGTCACGTTGAAGTCGAACTTCACCTGGATCGTGCTGAAGCCCTGTACGCTGGTGGAGTTGATCTCGTCGATACCGGTAATGGTCTTGATCTCCTTCTCGAGCGGACGAGTGATCAGCTTCTCCATATCGTCCGGCGCATTGCCGGGATAGGGAGTGCCCACGTAGATCTCGGGGGTCACCACTTCCGGAAAGGCCTCACGCGGCATGGTGCTGTATGCGACCAGGCCCGTAAGCGCGATCAGCACGGTGAGCACCATCACCGTGGCACGGTTCTCCACCGCCCAGGTGGACAGGCCGAAGCGCTTGTCGCTGGCACCGCTTTGTCCGTTGTTGCTTGACATGTTCGTTGGTTCGATAGTGACCGAAAGGCCCCTGTTCATTCCTTCATCGCAGCCTGGTTCAGGCCCCTTTCAATACCTGTACTTCCTGTCCATCGACCACCAGTCGTGAGCCCTGGTCGATCAGCGTCTCTCCACCCTGAAGTCCTTCCATGCCATGCTCGATAAGCATGTCACCGCCCTGCATGCTCAGGACGGTCACGAACTCCTTGCGGGCCTTGGCCATGCCGTCCTTCTGGTCCAGCACATACACGTAGCTGAGACCCTGACCGTTCTCCATGACCAGGCGGGCGGGAACCACCAGCGCATCCTTGGCCTCCTTGTCGCGGATGCGCACATTGGCAAGCTGGTTGGGGCGCAACTGTTTGCCGTCGATCACGCGCACCGTGATCCTGAACGTACGGTTGTTGGGGTTGATGTACTGGCCGATCTGATCGATGCGGGCCTCGAACGATTCATTGCTCTCCGGAAGAACCACCAGCACGGGGTCTCCCTGTTTCACTTTACGCAACAGGTCCTCGGCCACATCACATTCAATGCTGGCACGGCCCAGGCTCACCACGCGCGCCACGGGCTGCATGGGGTTGGTCATGTCGCCCACACTGGGGAACACCTCGTCCACCACGCCATCGAAGGGCGCCATGACCTGCGCACTGCGAAGCTGCTCCTTGAGCGCGGCCAGCTGGGCCTCACCGGCCTCCTTGCGTGCCTTGGCCTCCAGGTACTGCACTTCGCTGCCCACCTTCTGCTCCCACAGCCGGGCCTGCCGTTCGAACACGGTGCGGGCCAGTTCCACGTTGGCCTCGGCCTGCTGCACGTTCAGGCGCAGGGCATCGGTATCGATATCCACGATCACCTGCCCCTTGCGCACAGGGGAGCCGGCCTTGACCACGATCCGGCGCACCTCGCCGCCCGTGGTGCTGAACAACAGGGCGTTGTCATCCGCTTTCACATTGCCATGCACCTCCGTGTAGTGTGCGAAATCCCGCGGGGCCAGCGGGAAGGTGGTGACCATGGGGAGGGCACGTGCCAGCTCGGGGTCGTTCTTGGCCAACCAGCCCTCCACCTCAGCAATGGCGGAATTGATCTTCTCGCGTTCGGCCTTGAGCGAATCGCGCTCCGCGCGCTTGACCTTCACCTCGCCACTGGTCTCCGGCGCTGTGCCACAGGCGACCATGAGGGCCGCAAGTAGAAGAAAGGAAAATGACTTGTTCATCGTTGGAATAGGTGTTCGGTTCAGTAGAGGTCGAGGGCGAGTCGGAGCTCTGCGCGGGCATTGGCCAGGCGGGCCACACTTTGCACGAATCGCTGTTGCGCCAGCAGCAGGTTGGATTGCTCCTGCGTGAGCTCAAAACTGGAGGATGCGCCATTGGCGAACTTCAGCGCTGTGCGGTCCACGATATCCCGGGCCAGGTTCAGGTTGCGCTGTTCGGCCAGCAGGTTCTCCGTGGCGGTGCGCACATTGCCGCGCTGACGTTCCAGTTCGGTGAGCAACTGTTGCTCGGCGAAGGTCCGGTTCACCTCGGCCTGTTGCAGGGCGTGGCGCGCCTGGGCCACACGGTGGTAGCGCATGCCACTGCTGATGATGGGTACACGCAATGTGAGGCCCCACAAGGTGGTGGGATAGAACTGGTAGGCACCACCGGGATCGAACGTGGGACCGTTCCAGACCTGTTGGTGATTGAAGAAGCCGTTGAGCGAAGGCAATTGTTTCACCTTCTCATTCCGCAAGCTCAATGACTGCAGGCGAACGAGATCATCGGCGATCACCAGGTCGATGTGGCTATCACGCACGAACGGCTCCTCGACCAGAGCGACCTCTGCCGGGTCGCGCAGCAGGGCCGCCAGTTCATCGGTGAGCACCATCGGCGTGCCTTGCGGCAGCCCAAGCGTGAGCGCGAGCATCATCCGCGCGATATCGGCCTGGCGACGGAACTCGCGTTCCTGCACCCGCGCCTGCTCCAGCTGAACGGTCACGCGGTCCACGTCGGTCCGCTCCATGAACCCGGCGGCAAGCATGGCCTCGGCCTCGGCAAGGCTCTTTTCCAACAAAGGCACGCCTTCGCTGACCAATCGTGCACCTTCGTCGGCGGCCAATGCTCCATAGTAGGCCTTGGCCGCCTGGTTGCGGGCATCGGTGCGCGCCTTCTCCAGTTCGTCCTGGCTGCGTTTCGCCACTGCCTTCGAGGCCTGCAGGCCAACGATGTAGCTGCCGTCGAACAGGAGCTGGCTCAACGAGAGGCTCCCGCTCATGGAGTAGGGGACGCCGAACTGGACGGGAATGTACTCCGGCCCTTCACCCACGAAATTCGGGATGATCTGCGTGGGCACATCGATGTAATTCGTCATGCCCCCCTCGGCATTCAGCTGAGGCAGGCCCATCGCCGTGATCTCCTTCACCTGATGGCGCGACTTCTCCGCCTCGAGCTCACTGCTCTGCACGGCATAGGCCTGCTTGGCCGCCATATCAAGCGCCTGTTTCAGCGAAAGGCTTACCGGGCCCTGGGCGTTGGTGGCGGCCGTGGCCAGGACCAACATTGCGATCATTGCTGTACGCATCTTCATTTCGTAGGCACCGGCAACCCCGGCGCGATGTTTCGTTCCTTCTGGACCTTCTTGATGAGGTACTTCACCCCCTTATCACTGGCGATGCCGCGGATGTGGTAGCGGAACATTTCCCAGATCACATCCTCGAACCGGTACCTGTCCTGGGGGAACAGTTCACCATCGAACGTGACGTCAAAGCGGGAGATGTAGATGCGGGCGATGACATCGATGTTGAGATCCGGACGGTAAAGACCCTCACGGATACCTTTCTCCATGTTCTCGCTCACGCACTGGTAGATGTCAGCACGACTGCGGGTCTGCAACAGCTGCCAGGCCTCGGGGTGGTACTTCTGCATGTCGAAGTGCACACTGGGATGCATCTGACCGACCTGCGAAGCCACAAAACGCGTGATCTCGAAGTTCTCGTCGATGGCGTTGTGGCCCTTGGCACAGATGCCGAGGATGCAGGCGTGATGCTCCTGGGTGATGTGCTTCACCGCCCGTTGCACCAGCTCGTTCTTGTCCTTCACGAACTGGTAAAGGGTCTTCTTGCTGATCCGCAGGTGCTGGGCGATGTCGTCCATGTTCACGCTGCGGATGCCCAGGCGCATGAACACCTTGGCGGACCCATCGATGATCTGTTGCTCGCGTTGTTCCATTTCGGGTCGCAAATGTAGAGGATGCGAACACGACGGAAACGTTCCGTACATCATTTTGTTTCCACCGTTTATCACATTTCGGCGCCGTTCGCCCCTCATGCGCCGGTTAGGAAGGTGATCGCGGGCTCCTTCAGCCTTCGTTCCTTTGCGGCCGGATCGGTCATAAGCAGTCATTTCCAATCGCCGACCACCCGACCCCTCCGATCAACCGACCCATGACCTCCATCAAGTCCGTCCTCGACGATACCACCCTGACCAACACCACCGTTACCGTGGCCGGCTGGGTGCGCACCTTCCGCAACGACCGCTTCATTGCCCTTAACGACGGCAGCACCATCCGCAACCTGCAGTGCGTCATCGACCAGGAACAGGTTGATGCAGCGACGCGCGCCCGCTTCACCACCAGTGCGGCCGTGAAATGCACCGGTGTGATCGTGGAGAGCAAGGGCAGCGGCCAGCGCGTGGAGATGCAGGTGACCGCCGTGGAGGTACTGGGCGACAGCGATGCGGAGAAATACCCCATCCAGCCCAAGAAGCACAGCTTGGAATTCCTACGCGAGAATGCCCACCTGCGCTTCCGCACCAACACCTACAGCGCCATCTTCCGCATCCGCCATCAGGTGAGCTTCGGTATCCACGAGTACTTCGACAGCCTCGGCTACAACTACTTCCACAGCCCGATCATCACCGCGAGCGATGCCGAGGGCGCGGGGGAGATGTTCCGCGTGAGCACCCTGGATGCGAAGGACCCTCCGCTGAACGAGGCCGGTGAAGTGGACTTCAAGGAGGACTTCTTCGGAGCCGAGAGCCGCCTCACGGTGAGCGGCCAGCTGCAGGCCGAACTCTCCGCACTGGCCTTGGGCAAGGTCTACACCTTCGGGCCCACGTTCCGGGCAGAGAACAGCAACACCGCGCGCCACCTCGCGGAGTTCTGGATGATCGAGCCCGAGGCCGCCTTCATGGACCTTGCGGGCGACATGGACCTGGCCGAAGGCCTCTGCAAGCACCTCATCGCCCGCGTGCTGCGCAACAGCATGGACGACCTGCAGTTCCTGGATGCACGCTTGAAAGAGGAGGAAGCAACGAAGCCAAAGGAGCAACGCGCCGAGATGGGCCTCATCGACCGCTTGAACTTCGTGCTGGAGAATCCCTTCGAGCGCATCACTTACAGCGACGCGATCGAGATCCTGCTGCGCAGCAAGCCGCACCAGAAGAAGCAGTTCCAATTCCCTGTGGAATGGGGCATCGACCTGCAGAGCGAGCACGAGCGCTACCTGGTGGAGAAGCATTTCAAGAAGCCGGTGATCGTCACGGGCTACCCCGGCAAGATCAAGGCCTTCTACATGCGGACCAACGGTCCCGGCGACTTCGGCTACAGCGACAAAGGCACGACAGTGGCCGCCATGGACGTGCTCTTCCCCGGCATCGGCGAGATCATCGGCGGCAGCCAGCGCGAGGAACGCCTGGATGTGCTCGAAGCGCGAATGAAGGAAATGCACGTACCCGCTGAAGAGCTGTGGTGGTACCTGGATACGCGTCGCTTCGGTACCGTACCCCACGCGGGCTTCGGCATGGGCTTGGAGCGCTTCGTGCTGTTCGTCACCGGCATGGGGAATATCCGCGACGTGATCCCGTTCCCGAGGACGCCGAAATCAGCCGAGTTCTAGCGCGTGGGGCATACTCCGGACGGCGGATCACTCCATTCCCAAGGATAAGCCGACGACGAGCTCCTGGGTCCAGGCACCCGTAAAAGTGCCGAGCGCAGAACCCGCAGGTCCGCGCGGTGGTCCAGGATGTCGCGTTGCGGCACCGCGTAGTTTCACGGCCATGAAATGGCTCAACATCCTTGGCATGCTGCTCCAATTCCTTTCGTTCTGGTGCGCTGCTCCTGAGCTGCTGGGAGAGGCCACCATGCAACGGCTGGAGAAGGGCATGACACGCTTCGTGGCGCGCATCCCTGTTATCATCGTGTTCGGTGGCATGTTGGCCTATGCGCTGGCGGCCGGCCTGTTCGGGGTGTACGAAGGCATCACGGCTGCGCGCGGCGAACAGCCTCTGATCAGTCCACGATACTACTTCCTGTTCATCGGTGTGGCGATGGTGGTGTACCTGACCTTCATGGTCTTTTACAAGAAGATCCTGGCCTACCTGGAACGAACGCTGGCTCGGCCCTTGGTACACCGCTTGGTGGCCGATGGTGATGCCCGCCGTAAGGGATTGATACTCGGTGCGACCTTGCTGACCACCGGGTTCATCCTGCAATTCATCACGGCTGTCTTGGCATGACCGGATGCAGGATGTTCCTCTCCCTAGTGAACATTTTCCCGCGCTGGACCCTTCTTCGGTCATGAACAAGATCTACCACCTCGCCAATTGCGGCACCTGCCAGCGCATCCTCAAGGACATCCCCAACCTGAAGACGTTCACCCTGCGCGAGATCAAGACCGAGCCCATCACCGCCAAGGAACTCGATGCCATGCAGAAGCTCGCTGGCAGCTACGAAGCGCTCTTCAGCAAGATCGCGATGAAGTACCGCAGCATGGGCTTGAACGAGATGAAGCTCACCGAGAAGGACTTCCGCAAGTACATCCTGGAGGAGTACACCTTTCTGAAGCGGCCCACGGTGATCATCGGTGACCAGATCTTCATCGGCA
>Ga0209985_10000970_pt1 | contig 29549 bp, 27 predicted proteins | sample NOAtaG_FD_187305 | JGI IMG/M metagenome (GOLD analysis project Ga0209985, IMG submission 187305) | Freshwater lake microbial communities from Lake Erie, under a cyanobacterial bloom - NOAA_Erie_Diel6S_1000h metaG (SPAdes) (version 2) | ecosystem: Environmental > Aquatic > Freshwater > Lake ...
GAATCCGCGGTGGGCAGGGGTGCAGCGGCATGCCGGCATTCTGCTCATCAAAGGGCGCGGCGCGAGCAGGGTCGGTCCGGGGGAACGCTTCGCTGCAGCTCAAGCTGGAGGTTTCGACCCTGAAGTGACATCCGAGCCGCTGAACTCGCTGACGCAAACCTGCAGGTCGGACCTCTTGCTGGCATGGCACGATGTGCGCCATGCGTGTCCTCTTGCTCACACTCGGGTCGCGCGGCGACATCGAACCCTTCATCGCCCTGGGTGTAGCCCTGCGGAAAGCGGGGCACGAGGCCACCTTGTGCGCCAGCCGGCATTTCGCGACTGTCATTGAAGGCCATGGTCTGCCGCACGCGCCCATGGACGACGGTTTTTTCGAGCTGCTGCAGTCGCCTGCCGGCCGTGCTGGCCTGGCGCGCAGCGGCAGCCTGGTTGGCATGCTGTCCACCGCGGTGCGCCTGATGCGGCAGGTGGGGCCGATGCAACTGAAGATCCAGCGCGACTGCTGGGCAGCAGCGGCAGCGTGCCGACCCGACCTCATCGTGCATCACCTGAAGATCATGGGCGCGCCCGACATCGCGCAGCAGCTTGGGGTGCCAGCGGTGCTGGTTCCCCTGGTGCCGGTGGTCGAACCCACCGCAGCGCGGCCTTGCCCGTTGCTGCCGCCGTGGCCTGACCGCTTCGCCGGTGCGGCCGGCCGACGCGCGGGCTACCGCCTCGTCAACATGTTGGCCACACGCTTCGGCACTGGGCCGGTGCAGCGCTGGCGGCGCGAGTGTGGCCTGCCGCCTCGCGCGCCCGCGGCTGACCTGCGACATGACGCCAATGGCAGACCCGTGCTGCTCTTGCACGCCCACAGCGAGGCCCTGCTTCCTCGCCCCGACGACTGGCCGGCGCACGCCGTGGCCACCGGCTTCTGGCGTTTGCCGCCGGCGACGCACTGGCAGCCGCCACTGGCTTTGCAGGCCTTTCTCGACGCCGGCCCGCCCCCGGTGTACGTGGGCTTCGGGAGCATGGTCGGCCGCGACCCCGTAGGCCTAGCGCGACGGGTGCTCGAAGCCCTTCGGCTGGCCGGCTTGCGTGGCGTGCTGGCCCGCGGCTGGGGCGGCCTGCAAGCGGATGCGGTGCCGGCGCATGTGCACCTCATCGACGAAGCGCCGCACGACCGCCTACTACCCTTGATGGCCGCAGTGGTGCACCACGGCGGTGCCGGTACCACCGCAGGCGGCCTGTGCGCCGGGCGACCCACGGTGATCTGCCCATTTTTTGGCGACCAGCCCTTCTGGGGCCGCGTGGTTCATCAAAGTGGCCTCGGCCCGGCGCCTGTTGCGCAGCGAGATCTGACGCCGGCACGCCTAGCTGCTGCCATGCGCGAGGCTGTGGACGCAGACGCCATCCGCTTGGCCGCCGCCGCGTTGGGCCAGCGGCTGCGCGCAGAAGATGGTGTCGGCCACGCCGTCGCACAGCTCGAGCGCTGGAGCGCGGCCGGGGCTGCAGGGATCCTCTAAGGCTCCACCCGGGCACGCGAAGCTGCCGTTCGCGAACGCCTGCTCCTGGCCGAGAGCGCCACCACGACATCGCGCCCGTCGGCTGACCTTCGCTGCGCACGCGGCAAACGCTGCGCCCGTTCAGGTCAACGGTCTGCGAAGTCCCCCACCAGGCCTCGCTGACCTGGTGCCGCCGTCAGGCCTCGCGCACGGGCGTCGTTTCGGCGCCATCACGCCGCGTGTAGCGGTCGATGAAGCCCCGGTCGATGCGGTCCTTCCACCACCAGGCCCATCGACCCTGCAGCGCGATGCTCGCCCACGACACGATGGCGCGGCGCTCGCCGCAGGAGATGAGGTTCAGCGTGCGCGGCTGCGGCAGGTGCGGCCGCAGCGGCTGGCCTGCCAGGGCCAGGCGCAGGTTCTCCAGCAGCGGTGGCCCGGCCCGCACCGCGTAGACACCGCTGCGGGGATGCACCACGTCGCCTCGCGCAGCGCAGTCGCCGACCGCAAACACCTCGGGATGCGACGCGCTCTGCAGCGTGGCGCCGGTGAGCACAAAGCCGCGGTCGTCCAGCGCCAGGCCGCTGCCGGCCAGCCACTCGGACGCATCGGCGCCGGTGGCGACGATCGCGGCGTCGCAGGCCAGCCGGGCCCCTGAGGCGAGCACGACATGGTGGGCCTCGATGGCGCCGCAGGCCTCGCGGAACACCGTCACGCGGCGCCGTGCCAACGCCGCCAAGCCTCGCTGCACGACACCCGGCGGGTAGCCCGCCAGCGGCCCGGCCCCGCCGCTGACCAGCGCCACACGCGCACGCTCGGCCCCTTGCGGCACACGACGGCGGCCGTCGACGCCCAGGGCCAGCCGATGCTCGAGCGCCAGCGCCAGCTCGACACCCGCCGCGCCGCCTCCGATGACGACGATGTCGAGCACGCGTCGCGAGCCCAGCTCGACCAGGGCCTGGGCGTGGCGGATGAAGCTCTCGATGGGCCGCACGAAAAGCGCGTTCTCGCGCGCGCCGGGGATGGCGTCGCGGCGGATCGTGCCCCCGACATCGAGCGACAACAGTTCGTACTCCGCCACGCGGCCATCGGCCAAGGTCACGATCCGGCGTGTCGCGTCGAGGGCCGTCGCCTGCGTCTGCTCGAAGGCCACTCCGGCCGCGCGCGCCAGCGGAGACAAGGCGATCGCGCCCTGGTCCTCGGCATAGTGCCCGGCGACGATGCCCGGGACCATGCCGGAGTACATCTGGCGGTCATATGGCGACACCAGCAGCACCTGGGCGCCGCCCAGCGGCTGGCGGGCAAACTCGCGGATCAGGTGGACATGGGCATGTCCACCGCCCAGCAGCAGCAGGCGCTTCACGGCGCGCTCCCGGCTTCGATGCGCAGACCGGCGAAGTACGCCCGCGAGCGGCCACCGGTGTTGTCCGCATCGGCGGCCACCAGCGCCATGATCGCCAGCGGTGGTGTCGCCCCGTCCCACTCGTCGCCAAACGCCAGGCGGAAGTCGGCATGCACGTCGCGCCGCTCGTCGTGCCACTGGCCCAGCGCATCGGCCCGACCCCGCAGGACCAAGGTCCGAACCCGAGCGGTGTACGGGTTGACGACCACGGCGCCCGGGGTCTCGGTCGTGCCCCAGGCCCAGCACAGCGTGGCCGCCGGCAGATCCAGGCCACTCATGCGGCGCCCCACGCGCAACAACTGGCGCTCGACAAAGGGCAATCGCTCCAGCGGGGTCGCAAACCCCACGCAGACCCGGGCCGGTGTGTCGTCGCCCTCCTTGCGCGCGAGGTCGACACCTTTGGGTGCCTCGTCGACACGCCAGCTCCAGGACAGCCACTGCGGCATCGAGACACCCGCCGGCCAATCGAAGGCCAGGTTGCCGTAGGACCGGTCGGCCTCGACACGCAGCACCTCGCGCCCGTCCAGGCGCTGTGCCGCATAGCGCGTCAGCGGCGGCTTCTGCTGCGGCAGGCCCACGACCCGCCAGCCCGGGCCGAGCGCATCGCCTTCGGTCAGTCGGGGCAACACGGCCGGGCCCTGGGCCTCTGCCGAAGCCGCCGAGAAAAGCGCCAGCACCAGGGCGGCACCGTTGGCCCGAAACCGGGGACGGGCCACCCGCTCAGCCGCGCCGCCAGTCATGGAACTTCGCGACCCACTTCAGCAGGCCCTGTGGCGCGTGCGCGCGCTTCCACTCACCGGCGGCGTACTTGTTGGCCTCGGCCAGCGTCGGGTAGGTGTGGATGGTGCCCAGGATCTTGTTCATCCCCAGGCCGTACTTCATCGCCAGCACGTACTCCGCCAGCAGGTCGCCCGCGTGCACGCCGACGATGGTGACGCCGAGGATGCGGTCCTTGCCCGGCACGGTCAGCACCTTGACCCAGCCATGCGCCGCGCTGTCGGCAATGGCGCGGTCCAGGTCGTCGATGCCGTAGCGCGTCACCTCGAAAGGCACACCCTGGGCCTTGGCATCGGCCTCGTTCAGGCCGACCCGCGCGACCTCGGGGTCGGTGAAGGTCGCCCAGGGGATGACGCGGTAGTCGACCTTGAACCGCTTGAAGGCGCCGAACAGGCCGTTCACGGCCGCGTACCAGGCCTGGTGCGCCGCCGTGTGCGTGAACTGGTAGGGCCCGGCGACGTCGCCACAGGCCAGGATGTTGGGGTAGCGGGTCTGCAGGTACTCGTCGGTGACGACGGTGCGCTCGGTGACGATGCCCAGCTCTTCGAGCCCGAAGCCCTTCAGCCGAGCGACGCGGCCGACGGCGCACAGCAGCTGGTCGAATTCGAAGCGACGCTCCTGGCCGTCGGGGGTCAGCGCAACGATGAACTTCTCGCCCGCCGGCCCCCGTTCGCAGCGCAGCGCCTTGTGGCCGGTCAGCACCTGCACGCCGTCGGCGGCCAGGGCTTTCTGCACATAGGCCGAGACGTCCTCGTCCTCGCGCAGCATCAGGCGGGGCGCCATCTCGAGTTGCACGACCTCACTGCCCAGGCGGGCAAAGCTCTGCGCCAGTTCACAGCCGATGGGCCCGCCACCGAGCACCACCAGCCGCCGCGGCTGCTCGCGGATGTCCCACAGCGTGTCGCTGGTCAGGTAGCCCACGTCGTCCAGCCCCGGCAGCGGCGGCACAAAGGGCGCAGCCCCGGTCGCCACGACGATGCCGCGGGTCGTCAGCACCTGCTTGGTGCCGTCGGGCGCGACGATCTGCACGCGCCAGGGGTCGAGGATCTTCGCCTCGCCGATCTGCACGTCCACGCCCAGGCCGCTGTAGCGCTCGACCGAGTCGTGCGGCTCGATCTCGCGCACCACATGGGCGATGCGTTCCATCGCCTGGGCGAAGTCGAGCTTGTAGTCGGCCGAGGCCAGGCCGTAGTCGGCGCTGTGGCGGATCTGGCGCGCCAGCGACGCCGTCTTGATCAGCGCCTTGCTGGGCACGCAACCGTAGTTCAGGCAGTCGCCGCCCATCTTGTGGCGCTCGACCAGCGTGACCTTGGCCTTGACCGCGGCGGCGATGTACGACGTCACCAGTCCGGCAGCGCCGGCACCGATGACCACCAGGTTGCGGTCGAAGCGCTGCGGCTTGTTGGCGATCCAGGGCGCGTAGACCTTGCGCGCCTTGACCGCGTCGACGATCTTCTTGGCGATCAGCGGAAAGAAGCCCAGCAACACAAACGCGCCCAGCAGGCCCGGGCTGACAATGCCGGCGAGCGAGTCGATCTGCGCCAGTTGCGTGCCCGCCAACACGTAGACGATGGTGCCGGCCAGCATGCCGATCTGGCTGGCAACGTAGTAGGTGCCGGTGCGGATGTTGGTCAGCCCCATCAGCAGGTTGACGGCGAAAAACGGGATCGCAGGCACCAGGCGCAGCGTGAACAGGTAGAACGCCCCGTCCTTGGCGATGCCCTTGTCGATGTCGGCGACGCGACCGGCAAAGCGCGCCTTGACCCAGTCACGCAGCGCATAGCGCGAGACCAGCATCGCCAGCGTCGCGCCCAGGCTGCTCGCGAACGAGACCACCAGCACACCGACCACGAGCCCGAAGATGGCGCCAGCCAGCAGCGTCATCACCGCCGCGCCGGGCAGCGACAGCGCGGTCACCGCGACATAGACGGCAAAGAAGCCGCCGATCACCACCGCGGGCTGCTGCGCGTACAGCGCCGCGAAGTCGGCCTGCGCGCCCTTGATGTAGGCCAGGCTGAAGAACCGCCCGAGGTCGAAGACGAAGAAGACGACGACCAGGGCAACCAGCCCCGCCAGCAGTGCGAGTTTTCGTGTGTTCATGGCCCCTTCAGTCGCGGTCCGACCCGCCGACGTTACAGGGTCCAGGGGGTTACAGGCGGCGCCATCCGGCCGCGATGCGGCTGGCCCAGGTGATGGCGCACAGCGCGGCAAATCCGTAGGCCCAGAGCGCAAAGTGCTGCGGCCACAGGCACATCAGCGCAAAACACACGAGCGTCTCGCCGGCCTCGGTCAGCCCGCCAAGGAAGAAGAAGCCCTTGCCCGGGTGCGCGGTGTCGGCCAGTCCGCGCTTTTCAGCCATCACCGCAAACGCCAGGAAGCTACTGCCCGTGGCCACGAAGGCCGCCAGCAGCACCGCCGCCGGCAGGCCATTGGCAGCCGGCTCGTACACGGCAAAGGCCAGCGGGATGCTGGCGTAGAAGACGAAGTCCAGCGCGATGTCGAGGAAGGCCCCGCGGTCGCTGGCCGCGGTCAGCCGCGCCACCGTGCCGTCCAGCCCGTCAAGCAGCCGGCTGGCCAGGATCAGCACCAGCCCGAGCGCCGGCTCCCCGAGCGCGATCGTCCCCGCAGCGGCGATGCCAACCGCAAAACCGAGCAGGGTCACGGCATCCGCCGACACGCCGGCGGCGACCAGCGGCCGTGCCAGCAGGGTCAGCAACGGCTTGAGGGCGGTCTGGGCGGGGCGGTCGATCACGGAGCGATGATGCCGGGAACGCTGACTTCCGCCGCGCCTGCTCCGTGGCCGGGTCGAGACGCCGCGTTCGGCGGTGGGGGGTTTCGGTTTCCGGCCGCCCGCATTACAGTGTCGCTCATTGTAAGGAGTTGCGCCATGACGGAGTCCACCATCACCAGCAAGGGGCAGACCACCGTGCCGGCCGATATCCGCGCGCTGGTGCACGCCAAGCCCGGCACGCGTCTGGTCTGGTCGGTGATGCCCGACGGCACCATCATCGTCAGGGCAAAGACGCAGTCCATCCTCGACATGGCCGGCATGCTCAAGGCACCGAAGGGCAAGCGCGTCACCATCGACGACATGAACCCCTGGCGCTGATGGCGGCACTCGACACCAACGTCCTGGTGCGCTATGTCGTCCAGGACGACGCCGCTCAACTCTCCGCAGCGAAGCGGCTCATCAGCCGCTGCGTCCGAGAGGGCCTGCCGCTGTTCGTCCCGGTGACCGTCGTGCTGGAACTCGAATGGGTGCTGAGGGCCCGCTTCGGGTTCGGGAAGAACGATGTGCTGCTGACACTGTCCAGCTTGTTCTCCGCGACAGAGCTGGGCTTCGAATCCGAGCGGGCACTTGAAGTGGCACTGCAGTTGTTCCGCGAAAGCTCGGCGGACTTCGCCGATTGCCTTCACGTCGCATTGGCCGCCCAGGCCGACGAACAGCCGCTGTGGACCTTCGACAAGGGCGCCGCCAAGGTTCCTGGCGCCCAGCTGCTCGTGAGGGCATAAGGGCTGCGCCCAAGCCGGGAGGCGGCACACTCCCTTCAGCGACGCCCGTCACACTGCCCCGTAGCCCCCGCCACCCGGCGTCTCGACGACGAACACGTCGCCCGGCGCCATCTCGGTGCTGCCGATGTGGCCCAGCGTCTCGTGGCGGCCATCGGCCCGTTCGATGCGGTTGATGCCCAATGCGCCCGCGCCACCACCGGCAATGCCGAAGGCCGGCACCTGGCGGCCGTTGGACAGGATGGACGCAGTCATCGCCTCCAGAAAGCGGACCCGGCGCACGCCGCCGTCGCCGCCCCGCCAGCGGCCGGCGCCGCCACTGCCGGCACGCAGCGCGTAGCTCTCGAGCAGCACCGGGAATCGCCACTCCAGCACCTCGGGGTCGGTCAGGCGCGAGTTGGTCATGTGCGTCTGCACGACCGAGGTGCCGTCGAACCCTTGCCCGGCACCGCTGCCACCCGAGATGGTCTCGTAGTACTGGTGGCGTTGGTTGCCGAAGGTGAAGTTGTTCATCGTGCACTGGCTTGCGGCCAGGGCGCCCAAAGCACCGTACAGCGCGTTGGTCACGCACATCGAGGTCTCGACATTGCCGGCCACCACGGCTGCCGGTGGCCGCGGGTTCAGCATGCAGCCTTCGGGCACGATGACGTCCAGCGGCTTCAGGCAGCCGGCGTTGAGCGGGATGTCGTCGTCCACCAGGGTCCGGAAGACGTAGAGCACGGCCGCCATCGTCACCGCCTTGGGGGCGTTGAAGTTGTTCGGCAGCTGCGCGCTGGTGCCGCTGAAGTCGATGCGGGCGCGGCGGGCGGACGCATCGACACGGACATCGACGACGATCCTGGCGCCGTTGTCCAGCGGCAGCTCGAAGTGGCCGTCCTTCAGGGCGCCGATGACACGGCGCACGCTTTCCTCGGCGTTGTCCTGCACGTGCTGCATGTAGGCCGCCACCGTGCCGGCGCCGAACTGCCCGACCATCGCGCGAAGTTCCTGGACACCCTTCTCGTTGGCCGCGATCTGCGCCCGCAGGTCGGCGATGGTCTGCTCGGGGTTGCGCGCCGGCCAGGGCCCGCTGGCGAGCTGGGCGCGCAACTCGGCCTCGCGAAGGCGCCCGTCGCGCACCAGCAGGAAGTTGTCGAACAGCACGCCCTCTTCGTCGATACGGGTCGAGAACGGCGGCATCGATCCCGGCGTGATGCCGCCGATGTCGGCATGGTGGCCGCGGCTGGCGACGTAGAAGGCAGGGGCTCCCACCCTCACCCCTGCCCTCTCCCGCCCTGCGGGAGAGGGAGCCGCCGGAGTGCTGTCTTGCTCCCTCTCCCGCGTGCGGGAGAGGGTTGGGGTGAGGGCCTCGTCATCCAAGTACACCGGCGTCACCACGGTCACGTCGGGCAGGTGGGTGCCGCCGTGGTAAGGGTCGTTCAGCACGTAGACATCGCCGGGCCGCATCTGCGGGTTGCGCGAGATCACGGTCTTGATCGATTCGCTCATGCTGCCCAGGTGCACCGGCATGTGCGGCGCGTTGGCGATGAGCTCGCCCTGGGCGCTGAACAGCGCGCACGAGAAATCCAGCCGCTCCTTGATGTTGACCGAATGCGCGGTGTTCTGCAGCCGCAGGCCCATCTGCTCGGCGATGTTCATGAACAGGTTGTTGAACACCTCCAGCATCACCGGGTCGGCCTCGGTGCCGACGGCATGTCCACCGACGCGGGCCTGCACGCGGCGCAGTTCCAGCGCACCACCAGCCACCCGGCGCGCCTGCCAGCCGGGCTCGACCACGGTGGTCGCGTTCTGCTCGGCAATCACGGCCGGCCCGGCAATGGTGGCCCCTGGCGACAACGCCTCCCGCACGTACAGCCCGGCGTCGTGCCACGCCCCGCAGTGCATGCGGACGACGGCCCGGTGCTCGGGCACATGCGCGGTGGCCTCGGCCTCGCGCGTCGCCACAGCGTCGTGCACCGCCTCGCCGGCCGCGATGGCTTCCACCGACACGGCCTCGATCTCCAGCGGTCGATCCGGCATCAGGAAGGCGAATCGCTGGCGGTAGCCGGACTCGAAGGCCGCCACCACGTCGGCCTGCGGGCCCAGCGGCACCACCAGCGCGGTGTCGGTGCCGCGGTAACGCACGTGCACGCGTTCACGCCGGCGCACGTCGCCTTCGGCCACGCCCTGCTCGTGAAGCTCGGCGGCCGCCATGTCGCCCAGGCGTTGCAGAAGCGCCTGCGCCGCCGCCAGGCCGTCGCCATCCAGGGCCCGCTCGAGGCTGGCCTCGCGCATCGCGATCTGGTCCGCCAGGCCCATGCCATAGGCACTCAGGACACCGGCCAGCGGGTGCACGAAGACCCGCTCCATGCCCAGCGCATCGGCGACCAGGCAGGCGTGCTGGCCACCGGCGCCCCCAAAGCACTGCAAGGTGTACTGGGTCACGTCGTATCCGCGTGCGACCGAAATGCGCTTGATCGCATTGGCCATGTTCTGCACCGCGATCTGCAGGAAGCCCTCGGCCAGCGACTCGGGTGTCGCCGCGCGGCCCGTGGCGGACCGGACCTCGGCGGCCAGGGCCTCGAACTTCGCGACCACGCCGTCGCGGTCCAGCGGCTCGTCGGCGCCGGGGCCGAAGACCTTCGGGAACCACGCCGGCTGGATCTTGCCCAGCAGCACGTTCGCATCGGTCGTCGCCAGCGGTCCGCCGCGCCGGTAGCTCGCCGGGCCCGGGTTGGCGCCGGCGCTTTCCGGGCCGACACGCAGCCGCGCGCCGTCGAAGCTCAGCAGCGAGCCACCGCCGGCGGCCACGGTGTGGATGCTCATCATCGGCGCACGCATGCGCACCCCGGCAACCTGCGTCTCGAAGGCGCGCTCGAACTCGCCTTTGGCGCCGCCGGCAAAGTGGCTGACATCGGTGCTGGTGCCGCCCATGTCGAAGCCGATCACCTTGTCGTGACCACCGGCCACCGCCGTGCGCACCATGCCGACGATGCCACCGGCCGGGCCTGAAAGGATCGCGTCCTTGCCCTGGAACCGATGCGCCTCGGTCAGGCCGCCGCTGCTCTGCATGAAGAACAGGCGCACGCCCGGCATCTGCTCGGCGACCTGCGCGACGTAGCGCCGCAGGATGGGGCTCAGGTAGGCATCGACGACCGTCGTGTCGCCGCGCGAGACCAGCTTCATCAGCGGGCTGACCTCGTGCGACACGCTGACCTGCACAAAGCCGACCTCGCGCGCGATGCGTGCCGCGGCGAGCTCATGCGCCGGGTAGCGCCAGCCGTGCATGAAGACGATGGCGCAACCGCGAACGCCCGCGTCGAAGGCCGCCCACAGCCGCTCGCGCAGCGCGGCCTCGTCCAGCGGCGTCAGCACTTCGCCCTGCGCGGTGACCCGTTCGTCGGCTTCGACCACCCGCTCGTAGAGCTGCTCGGGCAGCACGATGTGGCGGTCGAACAGCCGCGGCCGGGCCTGGTAGGCGATGCGCAACGCGTCGCGGAAGCCGCGGGTCGTGATCAGCAGGGTGCGTTCGCCCTTGCGTTCGAGCAAGGCGTTGGTGGCCACCGTGGTGCCCATCTTCACGCATTCCACGCGCTCGGGCGTCACCGGCTCGCCGGCGGACAGACCAAGCAGCCGGCGGATGCCTTCGACGGCCGCATCGCGGTAGTGCTCGGGGTTCTCGGACAGCAGCTTCAGCGTCGTCAGGCTGCCGTCGGGTCGGCGCCCGACCACGTCGGTGAAGGTGCCGCCGCGGTCGATCCAGAACTGCCAGCGCGGGGGAGTCGTCATCGCGGATTCGCTCTCACATCAGGGAGGGCAGCCACAGTACCAGCTGCGGAAAGGCCCAGATCAGGGCAGTGGCCAGCATCAGCAGGCCGAAGAACGGCAATGCGGTCTTGGCGAGGTACGGCACCTCGCGACCGGTCAGCCCCTGCAGGACAAAGAGGTTGAAGCCCACCGGCGGCGTGATCTGCGCCATCTCGACAACGAGCACGACGAAGATGCCGAACCAGATCAGGTCGATGCCCGCGGCCTGCACCGTCGGCAGCAGCACGGCCATCGTCAGCACCACCATCGAGATGCCGTCGAGAAAGCAGCCGAGCACGATGTAGAACACCATCAGCAGCAGCAACAGGCCCACCGGGGACAGCTGCAGGGCCCCGATGAAGCTGGCGACCTCGCGCGGCAGCCCGATGAAGCCCATCGCCAGCGTCAGGAAGGCCGCACCGGCGAGGATCAGGCCGATCATGCAGTAGACCCGGCACGCCGCGAACAAGCCGTCCTTGAAGCCCTGCCAGGTGAGGCTGCGCTCGATCGCGCTCAGTGCCAGCGAGCCCGCGACGCCGAGTGCCGCGCTTTCGGTCGCGGTGGCGATGCCCGAATAGATCGAGCCGATGACCAGCGCGATCAGCACCACCACCGGGCCCAGGTGGCGCATCGCGCGCAGCTTGTCACCCAGCGTCATGGCCGCTTCATCGGCCGCCGGCTCGGGGATCTGCCCCGGGTGGCGCCAGGCCCAGAACGCCAGGTACAGCGAGAAGATCACCATCAGCATCACGCCCGGCACGACGCCGGCGACGAACAGCTTGGCGATCGAGACATCGGTCGCCACCGCGTAGACGATCATGATGATCGACGGCGGGATCAGGAGCCCGAAGGTCCCGGCCCCGGCCAGCGAGCCCATCGAGATGCCGTCCGGGTAGCCACGGCGCTTGAGCTCGGGCAGCGTGATCTTGCCGATGGTGGCGCAGGTCGCGGCGCTCGACCCCGACACCGCGGCGAAGATGCCGCAACCGATGACGTTGGTGTGCAGCAGCCGCCCGGGCACGCGGTGCAACCAGGGCGCCAGGCCCTTGAAGAGATCGGCGGTCAGCCGCGAACGGAACAGGATCTCGCCCATCCACAGGAAGAGCGGCAAGGCCGTCAGCGTCCAGCTCGAGGTGCTGCCCCAGATCGTCAGCACCATGCTGTCGCCCACCGGTCGGCTGGTGAAGGCCTGCATCGCGATGACGGCCACGCCGAGCAAGGTCAAGCCGATCCAGAAGCCCGAGGCCAGGATCGCCAGCAGAAGCCCGATCAGCAGCCCGGCAGTGAAGATGTCCATGGTGGGTGTGGCCCGTGTTGTCGACCGACGCCGTCACTCGATGTTGGCTGCAGTGCCGGGTGCCGCATGGCGCTCGAAGCCGCCGCCGACGAAGCGCGAGACGGTGGCGTCCAGCATCGCCACCGCCAGGCCGACGCAGCCCAGGGCCATCGCGCACTGCGGGATCCACAACGCCGTCGCGTCCGAGCCCTGCGAGACATCGTGCGTGGCATGCGACACCCACACCAGGCGCAGCGCGTACCAGGCGAGCATCGCGCACAGCCCTGTGCCGGCCAGCAGGCACAGGGCCTCCATGCCTCGCCGCATCGGCACGGGCAGCCGGTCCAGCACCAGAGTCACGCGGATGTGTTCGCCCCGCTGCAGGGTGCCCGGCAGCGCCAGGAACAGCGCCGCCGCGATGGCGTAGCCGGCATAGGCGTCCAGCCCCCGCAGGCCGAGGCCGAACTGCCGGTCGGCAATGCCGGCGACGACACACAGGAACGCTGCCAACAAGGCCGTCGCGGCCAGGACCATCAGGCCCTGGTAGAACAGGTCGAACGTTCGACGCATGGTGGCGGGCCCGATGGTTGAAGCGCGGGAGATGTCAGATCACTTCTTGATCACTTCTTGATCACTTCTTGTTGTAGGCGTCGAGCACCGCCTTGCCCTCGGGGCCGGCCTTCTCCAGCCACTCGGCCGTCATGCGGTCGCCGATGGCCTTCAGTTCACCCTTGAGCCTGGCGCTGCTGCGGTCCACCGCCATGCCACGCGCACTCAGCTCCTTGAGGTACTCGTCGTCCTTCTGGTCGCTGACCTTCCAGCCCCGCTCGCCGGCGGCAGCGGCCACGCGCACCACGGTGGCCTTGGTCGCGGCGTCGAGCGCGTCGAAGGCCTTCAGGTTCACGACCACGGCGTTGCGCGGCAGCCAGGCGTTGACGTCGTAGAAGAACTTCACCTGCTCGTAGAGCTTGCTGTCGACCCCACTGGCGCTGCTGGTCAGGAAGTTGTCGACGCCACCGGTGGCCAGCGCCTGCGGCAGCTCGGCGAGCTGGATCGTCACCGGCTGCGCGCCGATCAGCTCGGCGATGCGGGTCGTCGCCGGGTTGTAGGCGCGCATCTTGGTGCCCTTCAGGTCGGCGAGGCTGGTCACCGCCTTCTTGGTGTACAGCGACTGGCCCGGCCACGGCACGGTGTACAGCAGCTTCATGCCCTGGCTGGCGAGCAGCCTGTCCAGCGCCGGCACCGAGGCCGCATCGAGCCGCTTGGCGTCGGCATAGGTCGTCGCCAGGAACGGGATGCTGTCGATGCCGAAGAGCGCGTTCTCGTTCGCGGCACCGGACAGGATGAACTCGCCCACAGGCGTCTGGCCGGTCTGCACCGCGCGCTTGATCTCGTTGGCCTTGAACAGCGAGGCACCGGGGTGTACGGTGACCTTGAGCTTGCCGGCGGTGGCCTTGTCCAGCTCGTCGGCAAACCACTGAAGGTTCTGCACCTGGAACGTGTTGACGCCATAGCCCGAGGGCAGGTCCCACTTGGTCTGGGCCTGGGCCGCAAACGAGGCCAGAGCGGCGCCGGCAATGGCGCAGGCGGCGAACAAGGTCTTCATCGAGGGTTCTCCTTCGGGGTGGTGCCGACGGCGTTCAGAAAGCCGCGAGCTGGTGGTTGAGCAGATCGGTGATGAGCATCTTGCCCGGCGCATGCGTGATGGCCAGCGGCAGCCGGGCGTTGACCAGCGCGGCCTGTGGCGTGACGCCGCAGGCCCAGAACACCGGGACCTCGTCCGGCATCACCTCGCAGGCGTCGCCGTAGTCGGGCCGGGTGATGTCCGGGATGCCGATCAGCGCCGGGTCGCCCAGGTGCACCGGTGCGCCATGCACGGCCGGGTAGCGCGACGTGATCTGGACCGCACGGATGGCGTCGGCGGCGACAAAGGGCCGCATCGTCACCACCAGCGGCCCGGCAAAAGGCCCGGCCGCGACGGTGTCGATCGAGGTGCGGAACATCGCCACGTTGTCACCGCGCTCGACGTGGCGGATCGCGACGCCCTCGTCCATCAGCGCCTGCTCGAAGCTGAAGCTGCAACCGAGCACGAAGGCGACGAAGTCGTCCTGCCACAGCGCCGCGATGTCGGTCGTCTCGTCGGCCAGCACGCCGTCGCGCCAGACGCGGTAGCCCGGCACGTCGTGCCGGATGTCGATGCCCGCACCCAGCGTCGGCAGCGACGGGTCGCCAGGCTCGCCCACTGCCAGCACCGGGCAGGGCTTGGGGTTGCGCTGGCAGTAGCGCAGGAAGTCATCCGCATGGGCGGCCGGCAGCACGACGACGTTGCCCTGCACGTGGCGGTCCGCCAGTCCGGAGGTGTGGCCGACATGCTGGCCCGTGCGGATGGCGGCCCGCCACTCGGCGGGCGATCGGCTTGCAAGAGGGGTTGGGCTCAACATGGGGCGGATTCTTCGGGCCCCGGGGCCGTTGCGGCAAACGCAAAGTTTTTCTATGGCTTGATCGGTTTTTTCGATTTCAGGGAAGACCCGATCCGGGCAGACCCGAGGCCTGCGCCCTGCGCCGCGAGCACCAAGGGCACGACGCTGCCGGCTGCCGAACTGGCCGGGTCGTCGCGCCAGGACAGGTGGATCGGCAGCGGCGCCAGCGTCGCCGTGCAGCGGCAGGCCACCAGCCCCTGGCTGGCCGTCAGCCGAGCCACTGCCGCCGCGGGCAGCGTCGCGACACCGAAGCCCTGCTCGACCAGCTGGGCCATCGCCGAGATGCTCGAGATCGTGTGCACCCTGGGCGACTCCACGCCCTCGCGGCGGCACAGGTCGAGCAGCGCCACATGCGGCTGCGAGCCGCGCTGGAAGGTCAGCAGCTCGTTCTCAGCCGCCAGTTGCGCCAGCGTGAAACGGCGCCGGGCGTGGCGCTGGGCATGGCCGGCAAACACCATCGGCATCGGCGCGAGCGCTCGGGTCTGGATCCCGTCGCCCGCGCCCGGCAACGCGCACAGCACCAGATCGGCCGCACCGCGGCGCAGGTGGTCCTGCAGCACGGGCGTTGTTTCAACCGACAACGCGAGCTCGAGCGCCGGATGGGCCTGCCGCAGCTCCTGCAGCCAGGCCACGAGCCAGGAATGCAGCACCGACTCGATGACGCCGATGCGCAGGCTCGTCGCCGACACCGTGCCGGCGCCGAACTCGGCCTTGATCTCGCGCTGCAGGTGCAGCAGCCGCTCGGCCTGGCGAAAGAAGCGCGTGCCCGCCGCGGTGAGCCGGAACTGCTTGTCGCGCCGGTCCAGCAGCAGCACGCCGAGTTCCTCTTCCAGCGACGCGATGCGGCTGGACAGCGCGGACTGCGTGATGAACAGCTTCTCCGCCGCCCGCGTCACGCTCTTGAGCGTGACCGCCCAGTGGAAGGCTTCGACGAATCTCAGGTTCATGGGCGGGCGAGCATAGCGAGCGCCCGACCCGTGCAACGCTGTCGGACCGCACGATGGGGGCGACAGCGCTACGTTCGACGGGTAGGCAGCGTCATTCCACGCGAAGGTTCAACTGCCGAACCAAACCACCCCAGCGCGCCACCTCCCTGCGGTTGTGCGCAGCAAACGCCTCGGGCGTGCCGCCCAGCACTGTGGCGCCCGTCTGTTCCAGCGCACGCTTCACCTCCGGCAGCGCGATCACCTTGTTCAGTGCCGCGTTCAGTCGCTGCACCAGTGCAGTCGGTAGTCCTGGTGGGCCGTAGACGCCAAACCAGCCGCTGGCTTCAAAACCGCGCAGTTCGGGCACACCGCTTTCGCCCACTGTAGGCACGTTCAGCAGCTGCGAACTGCGCACCGCCGAAGTGACAGCCAATGCACGTGCGCGGCCATCCGCCACCGGACCACGCGACACCACCGCGGTGTCGAACATCAGGCCCACTCGCCCGGCCAGGAAGTCGGGCAGGCCCTGTGCGCTGCTGCGATACGGGATGTGGACGCTGTGCGTGCCGGTTGCGGCCTTGAAGCTCTCTGCGACCAGGTGCGAGAGGGTTCCGTTGCCCGAACTCGCATAGTCCCAGCGCCCGGGCTCGCGCCGCAACAGAGCCACCAGCTCGACCAGCGTCGTGGCCGGCACCGAAGGGTGCACCATCACCACGTGCGGCACGCTGCACAACAGGATGATCGGCGTGAAGTCGCGCAGCGGGTCATAGGGCGGATTGGGGTAGAGGCTGGGTGCGATGGCGTGGTTGCTCACCGTGCCCCAGGCCAGCGTCAGGCCGTCGGGTGTGGCACGCGCCACCTCGGCAGCCCCCATCAAGCCACCCGCGCCGGGCTTGTTGTCGATGACGATGTCCTGGCCCAGCTCGCGCTGCAATGCCTCCATGATGGGCCGCGCCAGCAGGTCACTGGTCGCGCCCGCCGAGAACGGAATCACCAAGCGGACACGGCCGCCCTGTGCCCTCGCGGGCACTGCGACGGTGGGCAGCGCCAGCGCTACGGCAGTGCACTTCAGAGTGTTGCGCAGACATGTGCGCCGCTCAGGATCGGGCTGAGGGCGCTGCTGCGAACCCGGGGTGCTTGACATGAAGTTTCTCCTCTTTCGAGTGGTGACTGTGTTTGCAGCCGCTTCGACATGCATCGGGCGGATGGGTTAGACGCGTGCAGGGGCGGGTGTCGTGAAGGCCTTGCAAGGGTCGTCACGAGCTGCGGCAGGCGTAGTCCATACGATGTCGTAGAGCGTGTGCTGGCGCTCGGGAGTCGACGCTGGCTCATCGAACCCGATCGTGAGCACATGTGCGCGGGGCAGCCGCCGACTCAGCAAGGCCGGTACACCGTAGTCGCGCCGCACGTGGCCGTTTCCAGCCAGCAGGATCACCGGCCGCAGGCCGGGCGTCGACGGTGAGAGCTTCAGCTGCTCCATGAGGGAGTGCGCCATCGCGGCGTCTCGGCCTTGCTGGGCCGCCACCATGCCCGGCATTCGGCTGGCGCTCAGGTGCCCACAGTGGCCCTGCATCAGGTCGTGCTCCAGCGCGGCGCGCGCATTGCTGGTCAAGGGTGCAGCGGCGATCCAAGGTACCAGTTCGGCCGGCAAGACATCCGCACCCTCGCGCGCCAGCCGTCGCGCTGCGTCGCGTTCGAGGTTGCCGCCGCGCAGCGGCATGCCGGCGCGGGCGATGGCGGCAAACAGCGGTTCGTGCAAGGGCCAGCGCCAGCCCTTGATGTCGAAGCCGCTGGCCTGCAGCGCCGCGCGCAGCGCGTCGCCTGTCATGCCCGTCGCCAGCGCGGGCGCTGAACCGCGCGGCAGGTGCTCGACCACCACGGGGGTGGGTGCGCCCAATGCGGCGAGCAGTGCTGCACGGCGCGCATGGTGATGCGGGTTGTCGTGCAACTCGCCCAGCAGCACGATCTCGGCGTCGCGCATCCTGCGGGCCACGTCCGCTGGCGACAGTGTCACGCCGGTTACGGTGTCGACGATGCGATCCCCGGTCTTTGCCACCTTGCTCGTGCAGCCGGCGAATGCAGCAGCTGACATCGCGAGCCAGGACCGCCGCGTGCAGCGCAACGCAAGCGGGCGCAGTTGCTGGGTGGCGGCCAATGCCACAAAGCGGACGGCGAGCGCCTTCAATAGGATCGTCATCGGCGATGCACCTTGCTGTCAGAGGCAAGAGAAGGGGATGGCAAGTCAGATGCTGATGGCACTGGCACCCACCAAAACACCAGCGCCGACAGTGTCGCAACAAGCGCCATGACTGCGGCCGTGTGCGTTTGGTTGCGACGATCGGCTTGGCGTCGGTATTCCGCCTGTGTCGGTACGCCCGTGACCCGCGGAGGGCGGGTGGGGTCAGCATCCCCATCGACACCTTCCAAGCGGCCACCTGAACAACGGACTCTCGCGCGGTCGATGGCTTTAGCCCGGCGCATGCTCGGCTCCCTTTGCAAGTGCCAACGCCCTGTCCAACCGGGAAAGGCTGGGCCGGTCCAGATAAACGCAGGGTGTACCGGTGCGATCGCAGTGACGCTTCACCCGGTGATAGGCCTCGTGGTTGATGCACCCAGCCTGGCAGATGACGACATCGGCGCGGCCCAGGCGTGCATCCAGCGAATGCGCGCTGTCTTCAATGCCACCGTCGTGGTGTTCGAAGCGACCACCCAGTTTCTCGATCCGCCCGCGGTAGCGCGCCACAGCATGCTGGATTCCGCCCACGCAAAGCACACGCTGGCCAGCCACAGCCAACTGGGCCGATGGCATTGCGGCAGGCGCAGGCGCTGTGGCCTCTACGGACATCCGGTCTGGGGCAGGATCGCTCGCACGGGCGCGAGGGCCGTCCTCGGGCCGCTCAACTCGGTGATGGACTGGCGCCGGAGCGACCGTCGCTTGGGCACCAAGCTGCAGCCGCGCCACTTCGCCCTGCAGCCGGGCGATTTCCAGCTGGGCCTGTCGCAGCATCGCCGCCGAACGCCGGTGCTGCGCAGTCAAGCGCGACTGCAGGTCCTCGGCATGCCGGCGGGTCTGTTGATCCTTGGCTGCAGTCTGCTGCTGGGCCATCGTCAGAACGACGCTCCGGCGTGCATGTGCGAACGCCCAGGCGCGAGCCTCGTACAGCAAGTCCGATTGCACGGTCTCGCCCAGCGCATGGGTCAACACGGCCCACAACACCGCGGGTACGCCGGCGGGCGGGCTGTCTTCGGCGAGGGCGCAGGCCCAGGTTGCTCGCAACGCGGTTTCGTCCTTCACTGCGGTCACGTTGCGCAAAGCCGGGGCGTGCTTGGCGTCGAGCTGCTTGTGCATGGCCTCTGACAGAGGGTTGCGGGTCGCCAGGGCGTGCACAGCGCTGTACAGCACATCCGCGTCTCGTCCCCGCAGCAGGCACCGGCCCTTGTGCAGCCGCCCCATCGTGCGTGCGACCTCGCGCCGAAGCGTTTCGGTCGTGAAGCTCAGTGCCAGCAGCAGTTCGTGGGCCTGGGTGGGTAGCTGCCAAAGGCGGCGTCGCTGGCTGCCTTGTGCGGAGTTCCCAGCGATCCGTGTGCCGGTTGAAACGTCTGGCGCCGCATCCGGGCAAACGCGGCCGAGAGGCAGATGCGCCGCTGTCATCAGCTCACCTTGGAGGGCAGACCGAGTTGCTCGCCGACACACTGGACTCGCGCTTGCAGCTGTGCAGGCGTCTGGGCATTGTGACGAGGGGTCCCTTTCCACAAGCTCGTCAGGCGCGCCAGCGGCCATGCCGTCTGCTCCAGGCAAGCGGCGCGCCACGGCCAGGGCAGTGCCTCGTCGGCTGCTGTTTGCAGCAGGACCGCCAGCGTGCGGCGCTGGATGCCGTCCTCGTTGTGAGGCTGCTGCCGCGACAGGCGACGACCGAACTGGATGTAGAGATGAAGCGCGCCCAGCCCTTGCGGGTTGTAGGCACAGCGCACGCCCAAGCCGATCCGGTCCCAGCGCATTTCAAGCACCGATGGCACCAAGCTGTCCGCGGGATTCATGTGGCCCGGACTCCATCAGCCCGCACCCGCGCGAGCGCGGCGAAGCTGGAATTGAAGTCTGTTGATTCCTGCATCGCAAACGGCTCCTTCAGTCGGTCAACCCGCCAGCGCAAAGCGCACCGGAAATTCGACCCAGCTGTCGATGGCCTGGCCGTCTTGGGTGGCTGGGACGAAGCGACACCCTCGGATCTGTTGCAACGCGGCGTCGTCAAACAATCGCCAGCCACTGCCCGCCAGCAGTTGCACGTCGGCCGGACGCCCTTCGATGTCGACCTTCACGCGCAACAGGACGGCGCCTTCGATGCCCCGCTCGCGCAGCGCGGCCGGGTGGCGCGCTGGCGGACAGTGACGATGGTCCGCAAGGGCCTGCACCCGCCGCGGGGTTTGCGCCGGAGCGACTTGTGGTGTCGGCGTGGAAAGGGTGGCCACGGGTTCGGCGGGCGACTCCGCGAACCCAGACGCCACAGGCGGCACTGCAGGCATCGCCTGGGCCACAGCGAGTGTGTCGCCAGCCGTTGGCAGCAGCCACGGCACCGCAGCTGGATCGGGCAGGGTCACCTGGGATTCAGAGGGCAAACGCCGCGCCGCGGCAGGGCGGGATGTGGGCTCCGTCGCCCGTGGCCAAGGGTGCGAAGGATGCAGGGTCGCCCAGATGGGCCGCCGCGTGTCGAGCGCAGCAGCCCAGGGGTGGGACGGGAGCCCGGCAGGTCCGGCCGCCAACAACATCCAGGCCAGCCAGGCATGGGCCGCACACACCAGCACCAGGGCGGGCGGGTGACGCCGAATGCGGCCCGGCGGCGTCATGCCGTGAGTCCCATCACCGCCGCGGGTGTGTTCGCGCGGCCAGCCAGCACCGCGATGCGACCGTGCTCAATCGCGATGCAACGCAGCCGTATCGCAAACAGCCGCTCCAGTGCCGGTACGGCCCCCGATTCCGCCGCCAGATCCCCCACCAGTCGCCCGTTCTGCACCAGCCACAGCCGATCGAACCCCGCCAGCGCCTGGTTCAGGTCGTGCAGCACCGCCACCAAGGCATGGTTGCGGGTCCGGGCAAAGTCCCGCAGCGCGTCCATCAGCTCGAACTGCAAACCGGGGTCCAGTGCGGCCAGAGGTTCATCGACCAGCAACAGGCCTTCATGGACGTCCCACAGCTGGGCCAGCACTCGCGCCAGCTGCACACGGGCCTGCTCTCCGCCGGACAAGGTGTCAAAGCGGCGCCCAGCGAGATGGCCGGCACAAGCCGCCGACAAGGCTTGCGTCACGATCCTTGCCTGATCGCGGTCGGGCTCGCGCGCGATGCGCCCCAGCGCCACCACCAACTCCACCGGCATGCCAAAGGCCACCGCGTGCGACTGCGGCAAGACTGCGCGCCGCTGGGCGAGTTGCGGTGCCGGCCACTGCGCCAGCGGCTCGCCCCGCAGCGCCACTTGCCCACCGTGGGCCCGGCGTTCACCGGCCATCAGGCGCAGCAGCGTCGACTTGCCGGCGCCGCTCGGACCCAGGATGGCGACCCGCTCCCCAGCGGTCAGTGTCAGGTCGAATGGCCCAAAGCCGCGGCCCGGCAACTGGGTCGTCGCGCCTTGCAACTGCAGCAGAGCCGTGGCCCGCGTCGACCTCATGCATGGCCCCCTTGCTGACGGGCCATCGTGCGCAGCATCAACAGGAACATCGGCGCGCCGATCAAGGCGGTGAAGATGCCGACCGGGATCTCGGCCGGGATGGCGACCGTGCGCGCCACCGTGTCGGCCACCACCAGCAGCAGCGCGCCGGCGGCCATCGCCAGCGGCAGCACCCGGCGCTGGTCGCCCCGGGCCAGCCCGCGCACCAGATGCGGCGCCATCAGGCCGATGAAGCCGATCAGCCCGCACCAGGCCACGGCCAGCGCGCACAGCACCGCCACCACCACGATCAGGCGCATGCGCAGGCCGGCCACGTCCACGCCCACATGTGCGGCTGCCGCTTCTCCCAGCGCCAGTGCGTTGAGTGCATGGGCCAGCCGGCGCGATTGCCACAGCGCTGCAGCCAAGGCCACAGCGAGCACGGCCACGACCGCCCAGGTGGCGCCGGCGATGGAGCCCAGCGTCCAGAAGGTGAGACTGCGCAGTTGCTCGTCAGTGGCCAGGTAGGTGCACAGTCCCACCAGAGCGCCGGCCAGCGCGTTGAGTGCCAGGCCGGTGAGCAGCAGGCCGGCGACCGAGCCCGGCGTGAGCCAGCGCGCCAACCGTTCCAGCCCGAAGCACACGGCCAGGGCGCCGACAAACGCCGAGGCTGGCAAGACCCACACGCGCCAGGCCAAGGGCACCGCAGCGGCCGATGCGGCAAACACGGTGAGCACCAGCGCCACCGCGCACACGGCGCCGCTGGTCACGCCCAGCAGGCCGGGGTCGGCCAAAGGATTGCGGAACAGGCCCTGCGTGAGCGCTCCGGCCAGCCCCAGGGCGGCGCCCACGCAGGCCGCCAGCAGGGCACGTGGCAGCCGCAGTTCCCACAACACGTAGGCGCCGGCGGTGGCGGGTGCATCGCCCGCCCAGGCCCACCAGTCATGGGCCGACACGGGCACGGCACCCAGTTGCACGGCAACGGCCAGCGCCAGCAGCAGGGCGAGCACCAGCGCAGGCCCCGCCGCGAGCGTGACGGCACGTCGCGGCATCACCGCGCCGGCCGCGTCGGTGGCGGTGGCGGTGTTCATGCGGCCCTGCCGTGCAGCGCGTCGGCCAGCGCCACCACGGCCTGCGGCAGGCGCGGGCCGAAGCCCAGAAGGAACAGCGCTTCCAGCGCCACGACTCGCCGCGCCCGGCCCGCAGGCGTGTGCGCCAGGCCCGGCGCCTTGAGCAGGCCGTCGATGCCGCCGGCGGCCTGCAGGCCCTGTTCGGTGGCCAGGATCACGTCGGGCGCGGCCGCTATGGCGGCTTCGGGCGTCAGCGGCTTGTAGCCGTCGACATGGCCCAGCACGTTGACGGTGCCGGCGTAGCGCAGCATCGCGTCGGCGGCCGTGCCGCTGCCTGACACCCGCACCTGTGCCATGCTGTGCGACAGCACGAACAGCACACGCGGGGCCGGTTTGCCCGTGGCCGCGCGCTTCGCGGTCTGGTCTTGCACCTGAGCCCAGCGTTGCTGCAGTCCGGCAACCAGCGCGCGGCCCGCCTCGACCCGGCCACTCAGTTCCGCCAGCCGCTGCGTCCGGGCGACGACGCCTTCAAACCGGTGGTCCGCGTCCAGCATCGCCAAGGGCACGCGTGCCGATTCGATCTGCCGCAGCACGGCCGGTGGCCCGGCCTCTTGCGAGGCCACCACCAGCGTGGGGCGCAGCGACAGCACGCCTTCGGCCGACAGCGCACGGGCGTAGCCCACGCTGGGCAACTGCCGCGCCGCGTCGGGGAACAGCGAGGTGGTGTCGGCGCCCACCAGGTCACCTTGTGCGCCCAATGCGTACAGTGTCTCGGTCAGCGCACCGCCGACACTGACGATGCGCCGCGCCGACGTGGCCCACGCGGCCGGTACGGCCCACACGGCTCCCGAGCCGATCAGCCAGGCGCGGCGCGTGGTCGCGAACGTCACGGCAGGCACGGCGACTCCTCGAAGTCCGCGCGGTCGCCCACCAGGCCATCGATCAGCTCGCGCCAGGCGCACAGCTCGGGGCGGCCGGGCTTGCGCTCGCCGAATAGCATGGCGATGGTCTCGCCCTGTGCGTCGAACAGCTCCAGCGACGTCACCAGGCCGTCGCTGGTGGGCTTTCGCACCAGCCACGCGGAAGCGATGTGGTCTTCGCGCAGATGCAGGTTGAAACCCGGATCCAGCACGTTCAGCCAAGGGCCCATCACCACGACCTTGTTCACTGGGCCGGTGTGGATCTGGATCATCCCGGGGTTGCCGACAAACACCATGATCGGCGTGCCGGTGCTGGCTGCGCCCGACAACACCTGCTGCGCGCAGGCGGCGTCCACTGGGCGCACGAAACGCGGTTCGGCCAGGCGCAGCGCCTGTGTGCGCGTGACGCCGTGCGTGCGCAGGAGGCCGAAGAACTCGTGCGTGTCGCGCATCGAGGCCCAGGCGTGGTGGAACGCCGCGACATCGATGTCGGCGTCAGGCTTCTGCGCGGCTGGCACCTGTGGCGCAGTGGGTTCAAGTCCGGGCGCGCCCTCCGCGTCCTCGAAGTCCACCACCAGCCGATCCCAGGCCGCCAGGTCGGTCGCAGGCTTGACGAACACCTTGTGCACCGCCGTGCCGCTGGCGTCGAAGAACTGCAGGCTGCGCTGCACGCCCTTGTCGCGGGACTCATCCACCGCAAAGCCGTGCGCCCAGCGGCTGTAGAACACGCGCAGGTCGATGTCTCCACCCAGCACCAGGCCCATTTCGCGGCCGGCCGGGCCGTTCGCGCTGATGTGGCGGTAAGTGCCGGTCTTCTCGTGCACGCAGGATGCGTTGCGTGTCAGCGCCATCACGGGGCCCACGGGTTCGAGCGCTGCGATCACGCGGGGCCATTCGGGGCGCAAACGCCGCGCCCGCAGGCCATGCAGCCGTGGACTGGCATTCACATGCGCAGCGATCAGCTCGCCTTCGCTGACGCCCAGCTGCGCAGCGATGTCACGGCGGCGCGATGCACCGGCGCGGCGCGCCGTCTGGTACGCCTCGCGCAGGTGTTCACAGGGATCGGCGGCGATGTCGAGCGTGCTCATGGCGGGTTCCTCTCAAAAGTCGTGGCGCAGCGTCAGCTGCAGATGGCGGCCGGGGGCCGTGAAGGCGTCCTTGACGGTGCTGGTGTCGGGCACACCACGCACGTCGCTCCAGCGCCAGTAGGTGGCGTCGGTGACGTTGTTCAGGTTGGCGATGAGCGTCCAGCGTGGGCTTGCCTGCCAGCGCGCGCTGAAGTCGAGCACGGTGTAGCCCACGGGCGCGAAGGCAGCGGGCGTGGCGGCGCGGATGCGGTCGCGCGTTTTGGCTTGCGCGTGCAGCACATCGGCGCGCAGGTCCCAGGCGCCGGCCCGGTAGCGCAGGCCCAGCGCCGTGCGGGCGGGCTCCACGCTGTCCAGCGGCTCGGCCACGCCGTTGCGGGTGCTGGTGCCGCGGGTCAGTGCGGTGGCGGCGTTCAGGCTCCAGGCGGGCGACAGGCGCCACTCGCCGCGCAGTTCCACGCCCCGAATGCGCGCTTGGGCCAGGTTGATGAACTGGAAGAGGGTCGGATCGGCTGGCGTGCCGGCGCCGCTGACGGCTTCCTGGCTGATGAAGTCGCGGTAGCGGTTGTCGTAGGCGGCCACCTGCCAGTGCCAGCCCCCGGCCTTGCCGCGCAGGCCGACTTCCAGGCTTTGTGCGGTCTCGGGCTGCAGGTTCGGATTGCCCACGCTGCGGTAGCCCGAGGCCACGTTGGTGAAGCCGTTGTTCACCTGGCCGGGCGTCGGCGCGCGGAAGCCGCGCGACCATTGGGCGTAGGGGGCAAAGGCATCGGCCAAGCGCCACACGGCACCCAAGCGCGGCGTGACGGCGCTGTCCGACAGGCTGACGATGGCGCCGCCACCGTAGCCCTCTGCCGACGGGTCGAGCATGAAGCGGTCGTAGCGAAGGCCTGGAATCAGCGTCAGGCGGCCCGGCAATCCGGCCAGCCCGCCCAGTTCGATCTCGCTCTGCAGGTAGGCACCGGCCAGGGTGTAGTCGGTATCGGGGAAGGGCTTGGCCGGAAAGGTCTCGCCAAAGGGTGGCGGCGCGCTCGGGTTGGGTGTGCCGTCGCGCACCGAGGTGATGCGCGTACGGCTGGCATCGATGCCGTAGCTCAGGCGCTGCGGCAGCGTGCCCGACAGCGAGGTTTCGAACTGTGTGGACAGACCCACCACCTTCTCGCGGTAGCGGCTGGTGCGGGTGCGGTCGGCAGCGGTGTTGCGGTCTTCCATCGCGAACTGGCGCGTGTCGGCGTCCTGCACGTACGCCCGGGATTCGGCCTTCTGGAACCACAGGCCGTTGAGGTCGTCGTAGCGGTGCTCGGCCGAAACGCGGGCGCGATGCACTCGGTCGCTGGCGTCCAGGTCGATCACGGCGGTGGCGGGCAGCACGGCGGGCGGGGCGGGTGGCAGGGCGCGGGCCGAGAACACATCGGTCTCGGCACGTCGTTGCATGGCCTCCACGGTGGCCCCGAAGCGGTGGGCTGGCACCGGGCTGAAGAAGACCTTGCCCAGCAGCACCTGCTGTCGGTAATCCAGCGGGTTGGGTGCGGTGCGGCTGCTGTTCAGCGCTTCATGGGTGCCCTGGCTGCGCGTCTCGTGACCTTGGCGCTGGCTCAGCAGCAGCAGCGCCTGCCAGGACCCCTGGCGCACAGCGGCAGCGGCCGTCAGCGCCACCGAGTCGTCCACCTGCGTGCCGGCAAGGCGAACAAACCCGCCCAGCGTCTGGCCACGCTTCAGCACGTCGTCCGGGTCCAGCGTGCGCAGGCTCAAGGCGCCGGCCAGGCCGTCGCTGCCAAAGGACGTCGAAGCCGGGCCGCGCAGCACTTCGGCGGCCTGCGTGGCCTCCAGCGCCAGGTAGTCGGCACGGCCGGTCGCGAAGGCGCCGAACGAAAAGCTCCCGGGCACACGGATGCCATCCACCAGCATCAGCACCTGGTTGCCTTCCAGCCCGCGGATGTTGATACCTTCGTTGCCGGCGCGCCCGGTCGAGGCCCCGGCCAGGCCGAAGCGGCCCGGCGCATGGCGCACCGTCAGGTCGACCTGGTTGCGGAACAGGTCCTTGATGTCACGCGCGCCGGCGGCTTCGATGTCGGCGGCCGGCACCACGGTGACGGTGGCCGGCACCTCGTCGACTCGCCGGTCGGTGCGCGTTGCGGTGTTGGTGACGGCCGGAAGCGGTGTGGCCGCGATGGCGTCTGTTGGCGTGGAGGACTGGGCCAGCGTTCGCGTGGGGCCAAGGCCCCAGGCGACCACCAACGCCAGCGCGAAGGGAGTCTTGCGCAGCAAAGTGAAGTCCTGGCGAGGAGCACTTGCTGGCGGCTGGCTGGCGGGTGCGGGGTTTGAAGAAGCGGAGTCTCTGGATCGAGGCCTATTTGGTGAGGATCAGCTTGCCCAGGGCGGTCAGGCGCAGCCGATAGACCGCATGCCCGTGTTCGATTTCGATCTCATGGGCCGCGCCGAAAAGCTCGGCACTGCGCCAACGTCGTGCCGAGGCCAAACGGGCGTGAGCCGCCGCGGTCGGGTCGGCGACATGGCCCAGCGCCGGCAGTCCCGCCGAAGCCGGTTTGCCGCCGAGACGAAGAAGCTTGGCCATGGGTCAGAGTGCGGTGGAGGCTCGCGGGACCAAGCGTTGGACGGCCGCAATGGCAACAACCGGATCGATGCGATCGGTCTTGGCGCATGCCGGCCGGACATGGCGATCAAAGGTTTCCCGGGCCACGTCATGGCACTTGCCGCAGCACGTCGCAACGGCGAGCTTGAACTGCAACTCGTCGAAGCTGGCACAGCCGCACTGTGCCGCGTGGGCAATGTCGCGGTCAGAGATCCGGTGGCAAACGCAAACAATCATGGCGCTACTGTAATGCGAACGATTCGCATTTGCAATAGCCAGAGCAACCACGGCCTTCACCCGCTGCGGCCAACGCCGGAGCGGTAGCCGCGTCAGCTGCCGAGTTGCGACTGCAGGTAGTTCTGCTCGCCGATCTTGCCCACCAGCTCGAGCTGGGTTTCCAGGAAGTCGATGTGCTCTTCCGTGTCCTTGAGGATGTGGCCGAACAGATCGCGCGAGACGTAGTCGCGGCTGATCTCGCACTGCGCGATGCCGGCCTTCACCGCTGTCTGCGACGCCTGCTCGAGCTTGAGGTCACAGGCCAGCGCTTCGGGCAGGGTCTCGCCAATCATCAGCTTGCCCAGGTCCTGAAGGTTGGGCAGTGCGTCGAGCGCGAACAACCGCTCCATCAGCGCGTCGGCATGTCTCATCTCGCCAATCGACTCGTCGTATTCCTTCTTGGCCAGGCGCTCGAAGCCCCAGTGCTTGAACATGCGGTAGTGCACGAAGTACTGGTTGATGGCCGTCAGCTCGTTCTTGAGCTGGGACTGGAGGCACTGAACGACGAGCGGATCACCTTGCATGGCTGCGGTTCCTGCCGAAAAGGGTTGGCGCACGTCATGTCATGCCGTGCGCAGATCGGTCATTGTGTTGCGCGCCTGAGCCCCCTGTCGGCCAGGGGCTCCGCCGGCACCTCGAACTGCTGCACGACGCCCTGCCAGGACCCGGCCGTCAGCGTGAGCTCGGTGTAGCGGCCCTGCGTGAACGCGCCGACGACCTGCCGCCAGAACGCCTGCGCCGCGTGGTTCTGCGGCATCTGGCCCACCTCCCAAAGCCCTGGGTGGGCGCGCAGCACATGCTCGGCCAGGGCCCGGCCGGCGCCCGTTCGCCGGTATCGCTTGAGGACGAAGAACTGCTCCATCCACGACCCAGCCTGGCGCGTGACAGCCGCCGGCGCGACCAGCGCACAGCCCACGTACTGCGAGCCCTGCACGGCGACGTGGGCATGGAAGCGTTCGCCCAGCCGGTGCCGGGTCAGGTCGTAGCCGTAGAGCGCCTGAGCGTCGGCGTCCTGCGGCCAGATGTCCGACAGCTCGTACTGGTACAGCTCCAGCATCTGCTGGACGGCCGCAAAGTCGTCGGGAAGGGCCTTTCGGGTTTCAAGCCGCATGGGACGGACCGCGTTGGGGTTGCGTTGGGGTTGATTTGTGTTGCTGTTGCGACGACGCGCGGTCGCGACGACCGGATTGCCCACATCATGCAGTCACTCGGCCTTCCGGTCGACCCAAGGTGCCAGCATGCAGATTCGAGTCGGGTTCGACATGGAGTACGAGTGTCCGAGCCCGACACCGATGATCCTGTCGCTGAGCATCCACTACTCGCGCGCTTCGGACCTGGTCCGGCCCGACATCCTGATCACCCGCCCTTCGGTTCCGGTCATGGCGTACCGCGACTCCTTCGGCAACTGGTGCAGCCGGCTGGTCGCGCCGGCCGGCCGCTTCGAGCTCAGCACCGACGCCCTGATCAACGACACCGGCCTGACCGATGCCGTGGCTCCCTGGGCCTTGCAGATCCCCGTCGAGCGGCTGCCCGAGTCCACGCTGGTCTATCTGCTGGCCAGCCGGTACTGCGAAACCGAACTGCTCTCGGACCTCGCCTGGCAGCTCTTTGGCAACGGCCCGACCGGCTGGGCGCGGGTGCAGGCCATCTGCGACTTCGTGCACCGGCGCATCCGGTTCGACTACGCGCATGCCCGGCGCACCCGGACCGCCTTCGAGGCCTTCCACGAGGGCCAGGGGGTCTGCCGCGACTACGCCCACCTCGCCATCGCGCTGTGCCGCTGCATGAACATCCCGGCGCGCTACTGCACCGGCTACCTCGGCGACATGGGAACCGACCCGCCCTACGGTCCGATGGACTTCGCGGCCTGGTTCGAGGTCTGGCTGGGCGACCGCTGGTACACCTTCGATGCCCGCAACAACACGCCCCGCATCGGGCGCGTGCTGATGGCGCGGGGTCGTGATGCCTGCGATGTCGCACTCGCCAGCACCTTCGGTCCCAACCAGCTGAAACGCTTCAAGGTCACGGCCGACGAGGTGGTGGCCGTGGCGTGAGCGTCCGCAGGGGACCGGGCTCGCGTCACCGCGGCGGCCCCACGGCCGCCCGGGTGGGCGGCCTCAGCCCCGGGGTTCGCCCTGCTCGTTGACCGAGACGGTGGCGCCGGGCGGCGTGCGGGTCTGGACGCGGTGTTCGACGCCGCGGAAAGTGTAGGTCACGTCCCAGTACGTGGGCCGTGCACCCTCGGGCGCGGCACTGCAGCGCTGGACGTCCTGCGTCGTCTCGGCACCGCTGCGGCGACCCACGTTGTTGCCGATCACGGCACCGGCCACA
>Ga0209985_10000972_pt1 | contig 29538 bp, 23 predicted proteins | sample NOAtaG_FD_187305 | JGI IMG/M metagenome (GOLD analysis project Ga0209985, IMG submission 187305) | Freshwater lake microbial communities from Lake Erie, under a cyanobacterial bloom - NOAA_Erie_Diel6S_1000h metaG (SPAdes) (version 2) | ecosystem: Environmental > Aquatic > Freshwater > Lake ...
CATCGAGAAGTCCTTCGGCGCGCCGCGCTCGACCAAGGACGGCGTGTCCGTCGCCAAGGAAATCGAGCTGGCCGACCGCTTCGAGAACCTCGGCGCCCAATTGATCCGTGAAGTCGCCTCCAAGACCAACGACAAGGCGGGCGACGGCACCACCACCGCCACCGTCCTGGCCCAGGCCATCGTGGTCGAGGGCATGAAGTCGGTCGCCGCGGGGATGAACCCGATGGACCTGAAGCGCGGCGTCGACAAGGCCGTGGCCAAGGTCGTGGAGTCCATCAAGGAGTCCTCGCGCAAGGTCACCACAAACGCCGAGATCGCGCAGGTCGGCACCATCTCCGCCAACGGCGACACCGAGGTCGGCGAGATGATCGCCAAGGCCATGGACAAGGTCGGCAACGAAGGCGTGATCACGGTCGAGGAGGCCAAGACCGCCGAGACGGAACTCGACGTCGTCGAGGGCATGCAGTTCGACCGCGGCTACCTGTCGCCCTACTTCATCACGAATGCCGACAAGATGGAGGCCGAACTCGACGAGCCGCTCATTCTGCTCTTTGAGAAGAAGCTGACCTCCCTTCAGCCCCTGCTGCCGGTCCTCGAGGCCGTCGTGCAGTCCGGCCGTCCCCTGCTGATCATCGCCGAAGACGTCGAGGGCGAAGCCCTGGCCACCCTGGTGGTCAACAAGCTGCGCGGCGGCCTGCGGGTCGCGGCTGTCAAGGCTCCGGGCTTCGGCGACCGCCGCAAGGCCATGCTGGAGGACATCGCCATCCTGACCGGCGGCGAGCTGATCTCCGAGGACCTCGGCATCAAGCTTGAGAACGTGACCCTCGACATGCTGGGCCGCGCCAAGAAGGTGTCGATCACCAAGGACGACACCACCATCGTCGACGGCGCCGGCGCCAAGGACGGCATCGAGGCCCGCATCGGCCAGATCAAGCGCCAGATCGAGGACACCACCTCGGACTACGACAAGGAAAAGCTGCAGGAGCGGCTGGCCAAGCTGGCCGGCGGCGTCGCCGTCATCCGCGTCGGCGGTTCGACCGAGGTCGAGGTGAAGGAAAAGAAGGACCGCGTCGACGACGCCCTCAACGCGACCCGCGCGGCCGTGGAAGAAGGCATCGTCCCCGGCGGCGGCGTGGCCCTCCTGAAGGCCTCCAAGGCCCTCGACGGCCTGAAGGGTGACAATGACGACCAGGAGGCTGGCGTCGCCATCGTGCGTCGCGCCCTCCAGGCCCCGATCCGGCAAATCGTCGAGAACGCCGGCGTCGAAGGCTCCATCGTGGTCGGCAAGGTGCTCGAGAACAGCTCCCCCACCTTCGGCTTCAATGCCCAGACCGAGGAATACGTGGACATGGTCAAGGCCGGCGTCATCGACCCGGCCAAGGTGGTCCGCACCGCCCTGCAGGACGCCGCCTCGGTGGCCGGCCTGCTGATCACCACGGAAGCCGCCATCGTCGAGGCCCCCAAGAAGGGCGGCGCCGGCGGCGCTCCGGGCATGCCCGGCGGCATGGGCGGCATGGGCGACATGGACTTCTGATCCAGGTCGTTTCCCGAAAGTCAGGGGGGCGGGGCTTCAGGCTCCGCCCCCTTTTTCGTGGGCCGAGCGTCGCCCCGGGGTCAGCCGTTGCGGGCGGTCAGGCGATTGATATCGCCCAGCAGCATGTATGCAGCCCAGCTGGTCACTCCAGTGATCAGGGCGGCGAGCAGGGCCGGGGTGAAGCCTGCGACCTGGAAGCCTGGGATGATCCGGGACACCAGCAGGATCATCGCCGCGTTGATCACCAGCAGAAAGAGCCCGAAGGTCAGCACGGTCAGGGGCAGGGTCAACAGGATGAGCAGAGGCCGGAGCAGGGCGTTCACCAGTCCCAGCAGGAGCGCCGCCAGGAAGAGCGTCATCGGCGCGTCGTAGGTGATTCCGCCGACCAGCCGGGCGGCGATGGCCAGGCCAAAGGCCGCGAAGGCGGCGCGGATGAGAAAGTGCAGCATGTCGGACCTCTTTTCCCTGTTCCGGAGCGGGCGCACCTTCCTCGCCCATGCCGCAGGATGCGGGGACGCCGGAGGCGATGACAAGTCCGCTGTAATGCGAAATGTAGGCTCGCCGCATTGACGCCGCAGGCGAGGCGTTCTGTCTTCTTCCCTGCCCGGGAGTCCGCATCATGAGTCCTTGCCCCTCGCCCCGCCGCCGCCCGACTGGCCGCGCCGCGTCCGGCTTCGTCCTGCTGCTGCTGACAGCCGGGGCCGCCCAGGCGGCCCCGCCGACGCCGGGAGACGGTCTCTTCATCAGCCCTTTCGGCGAACCCTTCCGTTCCCGGGCCGGGCTGGCGGACTGGTTCTCCGGCGCCGACTCTGACCGTGACGGCTCTGTGAGTCCCGCGGAGTTCAGGGCGGACGGACTGCGATTCCTCGCCCGGCTCGATACCAATCGCGACGGTCGCGTCGATGGCTTCGAGAACACCGCCTACGAGAATGAGGTCGCGCCGGAGATCCTGCCCCAGTCGGCGGTGTTCCGGAGCGACCGCCCCGACGGCGGCGGACCGGCGCCGCGCGCCCGGGGCCTGGAAGGCGCCGCCTCCTTCGGTCTCCTGGATGAGCCCCAGCCCGTCCGGGGCGCGGACCTGAACTATGACGGCAAGATCACCGTGGACGAGCAGTCGAAGGCCGCTACGCGTCGGTTCGCCCTTCTCGATCCCGAGGCGACCGGGCGCCTCAGCCTGTCGGTGCTGCAGGCCCGGTTGCAGGCCCGGGAAGCGCCGCCCTCCGGGTTCGTACGCTTCTTCAGGCGACGGCCGGACTGAGGTCCGGCACGGTCTCGGTCAGCCGGCCGCCGATCCGGATCGGGGCGATCCGCCGGGCGAGGCCCGTGGCGTCGTCGGTCTCCACGAAGACCCCGCACACCGTGGCCGGGCCCTCGGCCGGCTTGAACCGGCCGCCGGAGATCCGGGTGGTGAAACGACGGAGCGGCTCCTCCTTCATATTGCCGATGACGCTGTCATAGTCGGCGCAGGCGCCGGCGTCGGTCTGGTAGGCGGTGCCGCCGGGGAGGATCTGGGCGTCGGCGGTGGGCACGTGGGTGTGGGTGCCGACCACGAGACTGGCGCGCCCGTCGCAGAAGTGGCCCATGGCCATCTTCTCCGAGGTCACCTCGGCATGCATGTCGACCACGATGGCGTCCGCCACCATGCCCAGGGGCGCCTTGTCCAGCTCGCGATCTACAGCCGCGAAGGGATCGTCCAGGCTGTCCATGTGGACCCGGCCCAGCAGGTTGATCACCAGAACCCGGCGGCCGCCGCGGGTCTCGAAGAGGTTGGCGCCCAGTCCGGGCGCGTCGGCCAGGACGGGATAGTTCAGCGGCCGGATCAGCCGTGGCTCCCGGACGATGTAGGTCAGGGCCTCCTTCTGGTCCCAGGCATGGTTGCCCAGGGTGAGGCAGTCAGCGCCGGCGTCGAACAGGTCCCGGGCGGTCCGCTCGGTAATGCCGAATCCCGCCGCCGCGTTCTCGGCGTTGACGATGACGAACTCCAGGTCGAGGCGCCGGCGCAGGCCCGGCAGGTGGTCGGCCAGGCCGTCCCGGCCGGACTTGCCGACCACGTCTCCGAAAAAGGCGAAACGCATTCTGTTCCTTCAGGCCTGCGGGAGGCGGCGGTATCCGGCCTCGGTGAGGACGGCGTCAAGGGGCTGATCGTGGGCCTCCAGGTCCAGCCTGTCCACCTCCTGGCCCGCAAAGGCCAGTCCAAGGACGAAGACGGGACCCGTGCGGCGGAGTTTCGCCAGCGCCTGGTCATAGTGCCCGCCCCCCTGGCCCAGCCGTCCACCGAAGCGGTCGAAGGCCAGGAGCGGGGCGATCACCAGGTCCGGACGTCGCTCGGGCGCGCCGGGCGGCGGCGCCGGCTGCCCTGCAGCGTCGGGCTCCAGCGCGCAGTCCGGCGGGGCGAGGACGAATTGCATCGACCCCTCCTGCGGGACCCGCGGCAGCACCTGCTCTGCGCCCAGGGCGAGCAGACGCTGGGCCAGGGGACCGGGATCGAACTCCCCGCCCGTGGGCAGGTAGGCGGCGAAGACGCGGATGGGGGGCAGGGCGTCGTCCGGCAGGCGCCGGGCCGCCTCGGCGCCCGCCTCGGGCGTCGCCGCCGCAAGGGCCCGCCGCCGTCGTCTCATGCGGCGTCGCAGGTCGTCTCGGGACATCCGGTCGGAATCAGGGGATGGCAAGGAAGGTCCGGGAAGAAAGGGTGGCGGCGCCGCGGGGACCGTGAAGGACTGTTCAATCCCCTCGACCTGGATAACCAGGTGGGCGCCATGTATCCGGGTCCACGGACCCGGACAGGGACAGCTCCCTTCGAGTGAATTAAGGTCGCTGGGATTAGTCGCCTTCGACGAGAGCCGCAGCAGGACCCGCCGCCCTCCAATCTAGGCCTCGCGGGGCCCCGCGGCAAGGCGGACGCCCGCCGGGGGGTTTAGGCCCCCGCCAGCTTCTCGATCCGGCGCGCGGCGGCCTCCAGGGCGGCGGTGGCGCGGCCCTCGATCCCGCCGGCCTCAGCCTGCAGGCGGGCATGGTCGGACTGCAGTCCGGCATGGCGCGCCCGAAGATCGGAAAGCTCGTCCGCCAGCAGGAGCGCGGCCATCAGGAAGAGCCGGGTCTCGCCCAGCTGCCCGACATCCTGCGAGACCTGGCGGACCTGGGCGTCGAACAGGCGGGCGAGTTCCGTGAGGTGGGCCTCCTGGCCGTCCTCGCAGCCGACCACATAGGGCCGGCCGTTCACGCTGAGGGTCACCTGGGCCATGGATCAGTCTCCCCTGCCGCCGCCCAGGACCGCCTCGATCTCGGCAATGGCCTGGCCGAGGGCGCGGGAGGCCTCAGTCCCGGCGGCCTGGAGTTCCCGCTCCCGGGCGCGGCTGCGCTCAAGCTCGGCGGCCAGGCTGTTGCGGGCCGGATCGAAGAGTTCGCCCTCGCCGCCGGCCCGACGTCCGGCCAGCTCCTGCTCGAGCAGGGAAAGGGCCCGGTCGAGCCGCCGGGCGGCCTGGTCAAGGGCGGATTCGTCCTGGGTCATGAGGGACTCCGGAGTTTGCCAGACCTCTATAGCGCCATCCGCCGCGCCGCCGGAACACTTACCTTTCTTGACCCTTCCGGTCCCCTGTGCGAGGCCGATCTTCCCCCGCCCGCAACCGGATTCCCGCCATGCCTGTCTCGCCCATCAAAATGGCCGACGCCATCCGCGTGCTCTCCATGGACGCCGTGCACCGGGCCAAGTCTGGGCATCAGGGCATGCCCATGGGCATGGCCGACGTGGCCACCGTGCTCTGGACGAAGTTCCTGAAGTTCGACGCCTCGCGGCCGGAATGGGCGGACCGCGACCGCTTCGTCCTGTCGGCAGGGCACGGCTCCATGCTGATCTACGCCCTCCTGCACCTGACCGGCTTCAAGGCCGTGACGATGGACCAGATCCGCAACTTTCGGCAGTGGGGCTCCAACACCCCCGGGCACCCGGAATACGGCCACACGCCGGGGGTGGAGACCACCACAGGCCCCCTCGGCCAGGGCCTCGCCACCGCCGTCGGCATGGCCATGGCCGAGCGCCACCTGGCCGCCCGCTTCGGCGAGGACCTGGTGGATCACCGCACCTGGGTGATCGCCGGCGACGGCTGCCTGATGGAGGGCGTCAGCCACGAGGCCGCCTCCATTGCCGGCCGGTTCCGCCTGAACCGGCTGACCGTCCTGTTCGACGACAACAACACCACCATCGACGGCGAGGCGACCATCGCCGAGACCGGCGACCAGCTGGCCCGCTTCAAGGCCTATGGCTGGGCGGTCAGGGCGGTCGACGGTCACGACCATGGCAAGATCGCCGCCGCCCTGCGCTGGGCAACCCGGCAGGACCGCCCCACCCTGATCGCCTGCCGGACGAAGATCTCGAAGGGCGCCGGGCCCAAGGAGGGCGACCCTCACAGCCACGGCTACACCCTCTTCGACGGTGAGATCGCCGAGGCGCGCAAGGCCATGGGCTGGGACCTGCCGCCGTTCGAGCTGCCCGACGACCTTGTGAAGGCCTGGCGCCGGGCCGGCCGGCGGTGCGGGCGCACCCGCAAGGCCTGGCAGGCCCGGCTCGCGGCGTCGCCGCAGGCGGCGGATTTCCAGCGCGCCATGTCCGGCGAACTTCCGGCCGGCGCGTTCGAGACCATCGACGCCCACACCGCCACAGCGGCGGAGGCCCGGCCCGCGGCGGCCACCCGCCAGCACTCCGGCTCGGCCCTCGACCACCTCTTCCCGGCCATCCCGGAGATGATCGGCGGCTCCGCCGACCTCACCGGCTCGAACAACACCTTCGTCAAGGGTACGCCCGCCTTCGACGTCCCCGACTATGCCGGCCGCTATGTCCACTGGGGCGTGCGCGAGCACGGCATGGCCGCGGCGATGAACGGCATGGCCCTGCATGGCGGCGTGATCCCCTTCTCGGGCACCTTCCTGGTCTTCTCGGACTATTCCCGCCCGGCCATCCGGCTTGGCGCCCTGATGGGCGCGCGGGTCGTCCATGTCATGACCCACGACTCCATCGGCGTGGGCGAGGACGGGCCGACCCACCAGCCCGTCGAGCATGTGGCCTCGCTCCGGGCCATGCCCAACCTCCTGGTCTTCCGCCCGGCCGACGCGGTTGAGACCGCCGAGTGCTGGAAGCTGGCCGTGTCGGCGAAGACCACGCCGTCTGTCATGGCCCTGTCCCGGCAGAAGACCCCCGCCGTGCGCACCACCGCCTCGGGCGAGAACCTGTCGGCCCACGGCGCCTACCAGCTGGCCGCCGCCGGCTCGCCCGCCCGGGTCACCCTTTTCGCCTCGGGCACCGAGGTGGCCGTGGCCCTGGCCGCCCGTGACCTGCTCGAGGCTGACGGCATCGGGACCCGCGTGGTCTCCACCCCCTGCTGGGAGCTCTTCGAGGCCCAGACCGACCGCTACAAGGCCGCCGTCATCGGCGAGACCGAGGTGAAGGCCGCAGTGGAGGCGGGCGTGCGCATGGGCTGGGACCGGTTCATCGGCGCGGGCGGTGTCTTCGTCGGCATGGAGGGCTTCGGGGCCTCGGCGCCCGCTGAGCGTCTCTACGAGGGCTTCGGCATCACGGCGCGGGCGGTGGCGGACGCCGTCCGCCAGAAGCTGGGCTGAGCCATGGCCGCCGCCCGTCGGCTCGGGACCCCCCTGTCCCCCTCCGCCGTCCGCGTCCTGCTGCTGGGCTCGGGCGAGCTGGGCAAGGAGGTGGTCATCGAGCTGCAGCGCCTGGGCTGCGAGGTCATCGCCGCCGACCGCTACGCCGCCGCCCCGGCCATGCAGGTCGCCCACCGCAGCCACGTGCTGGCCATGACCGACGCGGGCGCTCTGCGCGCCCTCATCGAGGCCGAGCGGCCGCATCTGATCGTGCCCGAGATCGAGGCCATCGCCACGGACGAGCTGGTGCGGATCGAAGCCGAGGGCCTGGCGACCGTCATCCCCACCGCCCGGGCCGCCCAGCTGACCATGAACCGTGAAGGCATCCGCCGGCTGGCCGCCGAGACCCTCGGTCTGCCCACCTCCTCCTACGCCTTCGCCAGCTCCGAGGCCGAGCTGGCCGATGCGGCGGCGAAGGTCACGGGCTTTCCCTGCTTCGTGAAGCCGGTGATGAGTTCCTCCGGCAAGGGCCAGTCCTTCGTCGAGGGACCGGAAGGGATCGCCGCCGCCTGGCGCTACGCCCTGGAGGCGGGCCGGGTGGAACAGGCCCGGGTCATCGTCGAAGGGCGCGTCGACTTCGACTTCGAGATCACCCAGCTGACCGTGCGCAGCCTGGGCGCCGACGGGGCGATGCGCACCGACTTCTGCGCCCCCATCGGCCACCGCCAGGTCAAGGGCGACTATGTGGAGAGCTGGCAGCCCCAGTCCATGTCCTCCGCCGCCCTCGCCCGGGCGCGGGAGATCGCCGGCGCCGTGACCGCCGACATCGGGGGCCTGGGCGTCTTCGGTGTGGAGCTCTTCGTGAAGGGCGATGCGGTCTGGTTCTCCGAGGTCAGCCCGCGGCCGCACGATACGGGCCTCGTGACCCTGGCCACCCAGGTCCAGAGCGAGTTCGCCCTGCATGCCCGCGCCATCCTCGGCCTGCCTGTGGATGTGACCCTGCGCGAGACCGGCGCCAGCGCGGTGATTTACGGCGGCCTTGAGGGGCGGGGCGTGGCCTTCGAGGGGGTGGCTGCGGCCCTCGCTATCCCGGGGGCCGACCTGCGCCTCTTCGGCAAACCCGAGGCCTTCGAGCGGCGCCGGATGGGGGTCGCCCTGGCCCGCGCCGACGATGTCGAGACCGCCCGCACCCGGGCGGTGGAGGCCGCCGGGAAGGTGCGGGTCGTCGCGGGCTGACCGCAGGATTCGGCGGGAGGGAGCCTGTCGCTCCCGAAACCGTGATCGTCAGGGTTGACTTCCCCGCCCCGGACCTAAAAAACCGCCGCCAACCAGCGAGATTAAAGGTTCGGAGACCGATTCATGACTGTGCGTGTCGCCATCAACGGATTCGGCCGGATCGGCCGCAACATCCTGCGCTCCCTGGTCGAGCATGGCCGGACCGACATCGAGGTCGTCGCCATCAACGACCTGGGCCCGGTGGAGACCAACGCCCACCTGTTCCGCTATGACAGCGTCCATGGCCGCTTCGCCGGCGAGGTCAAGGTGGACGGCGACACGATCGATGTCGGGCGCGGCAGGATCAAGGTCACCGCCGTGCGCGACCCCGCCGAGCTGCCGCACCGGGAATTGGGCGTCGACATCGCCTTCGAGTGCACCGGCATCTTCACCTCCAAGGACAAGGCCAGCGCCCACCTGACCGCCGGGGCCAAGCGCGTCCTGGTCAGCGCGCCCTGCGACAACGCCGACAAGACCATCGTCTACGGGGTCAACCACGACACCCTGACCGCCGCGGACCTGGTCGTCTCCAACGCCTCGTGCACCACCAACTGCCTCGCCCCGGTGGCCAAGGTCCTGCAGGAGCTGGCCGGCATCGAGCGCGGCTACATGACGACCATCCACTCCTACACCGGGGACCAGCCGACCCTGGACACCATGCACAAGGACCTCTACCGCGCCCGCGCGGCGGCCATGTCCATGATCCCGACCTCCACCGGCGCGGCCAAGGCCCTGGGCCTGGTCATCCCCGCCCTGCAGGGCAAGCTGGACGGCTCGTCCATCCGCGTGCCGACGCCGAACGTCTCGGTGGTGGACCTGGTCTGGACCCCGGGCCGGACCCTGACCGTCAAGGAGATCAACGACGCCCTGCGCGCCGCCGCCGAAGGCCCCCTGAAGGGCGTCCTGGCGGTGACCGACGAGGCCCTGGTCTCCACCGACTTCAACCACGTGGCCGCCTCCTCCACCGTCGCCCTGGCCCAGACCCAGGTCATCGACGGCGGCCTCGGGCGGATCCTGTCCTGGTATGACAACGAGTGGGGCTTCTCCACGCGGATGGCCGACACCGCCGCGGCCATGGCCCGACTGATCTGAGCCCATGGCCTTCCGGACCCTCGACGATGTCGCCCTTTCCGGCGTCCGGGCCCTGGTCCGGGTGGACTTCAACGTCCCCATGGCCGATGGCGCGGTTACCGACGACACCCGGCTGATGGCGGCGGTCCCGACGATCGAGAAGCTGCGTGCTGGCGGGGCGAAGGTCATCCTCCTGGCCCACTTCGACCGTCCCAAGGGCAAGTGGGTGCCCGAGATGAGCCTCGCTCCCATCGCTCCGGCCCTTTCGGCGGTGCTTGGACGTCCGGTGACCTTCGTATCCGATTGCGCAGGCAAGGACGTGGCCGACGCCGTCGCCGCCATGGCGCCCGGCGACGTGGTCCTTCTCGAGAACGTCCGCTTCTATCCCGGCGAGGAGGCCAATGACCCGGCCTTCGCCCGGGCCCTGGCGCAGAACGGCGACCTCTTCGTCAATGACGCCTTCTCGGCGGCTCACCGGGCCCACGCCTCGACGGAAGGCCTGGCCCATGTCCTGCCGGCCTGCGCCGGCGAGCAGATGCGCCTGGAGCTGACGGCTCTCGACCGCGCCCTCGGCCGGCCCGAGCGCCCGGTCATGGGCATTGTCGGCGGATCCAAGGTCTCCACCAAGCTGGATCTCCTCTCCAACCTCGTGACCCGGCTGGACAAGCTGGCCATCGGCGGAGGGATGGCCAACACCTTCCTCTACGCCCAAGGCCATGAGGTCGGCGCCTCCTACTGCGAGAAGGACCTGGCGGAAACGGCGCGCGAGATCATCCGCCTGGCCGGACAGCACAACTGCAAGCTCTTCCTGCCCATCGACATCGTCGTCGCCGAGAAGCTGGCCCCCGGCGCCCCGGTCCGTGTGCGCGAGCTGGGCGCCATGGACGACGAGGAGCGCATCCTCGACGCCGGCCCCAAGACCGTGGAGCGACTGAAGCGGGCCATGGGCAATTCCAGGACACTGATCTGGAACGGCCCGCTCGGCGTCTTCGAGATGCCGCCCTTCGACCGCGGCACGGTGGAGGCCGCCCGCGCCGCCGCCGACCTGGTCAAGGCCGGCAAGCTCGTGGCGGTGGCCGGCGGGGGCGATACGGTGGCCGCCCTGCACCATGCGGGCTGCGCCGATGGCTTCACCTTTGTCTCGACCGCCGGGGGCGCCTTCCTGGAATGGATGGAGGGCAAGACCCTGCCCGGCGTCGCGGCCCTGACGAAACAGACCCAACGCTAACGGAGACGCCACATGGCCCGGATCACCCTGCGACAGCTCCTCGACCACGCCGCCGAGCACGGCTACGGCGTTCCGGCCTTCAACATCAACAACATGGAGCAGGGCCTCGCCATCCTGGAGGCGGCCGATGCGACGGACTCGCCGGTCATCATCCAGGCCAGCCGCGGCGCCCGCTCCTACGCCAACGACATCGTCCTGAAGCACCTGATCGACGCCCTGGCCGAGATGTACCCGCACATCCCGATCTGCATGCACCAGGACCACGGGAACAACGAGGCCACCTGCGCCACCGCCATCCAGTACGGCTTCACCTCGGTGATGATGGACGGCTCGCTGATGGCCGACGGCAAGACCCCCGCCGACTACGAATACAATGTCCGCGTCACCCGCAATGTGGTGGACATGGCCCACTGGGTCGGCGCTTCGGTGGAGGGCGAACTCGGCGTGCTGGGCAGCCTGGAGACCGGCATGGGGGAGAAGGAGGACGGCCACGGCTTCGAGGGCAAGCTCGACCATGACCAGCTCCTCACCGACCCTGACCAGGCCGTGGCCTTCGTGAAGGCCACCCAGGTGGACGCCCTGGCCATCGCCATGGGCACCAGCCACGGCGCCTACAAGTTCACCCGCAAGCCGGACGGCGACGTCCTGGCCATGCATGTGATCGAGGAGATCCACCGCCGCCTGCCCAACACCCACCTGGTCATGCACGGCTCCTCCAGCGTACCCCAGGACCTCCAGGACATCATCAACCAGTACGGCGGGGAGATGCCCCAGACCTGGGGCGTGCCGGTGGAGGAGATCCAGCGCGGCATCAAGAACGGCGTGCGCAAGATCAACATCGACACCGACAACCGGATGGCCATGACCGGCGCCATCCGCAAGGTCTTCGCCGAGCAGCCGGGCGAGTTCGACCCGCGCAAGTACCTAAAGCCCGCCATGGAGGCCATGCGCGCGGTTTGCCGCCAGCGGTTCGAAGAGTTCGGAACCGCCGGCCACGCCTCGCGGATCCGGCCCATCCCCTTGTCCGCCATGGCCAAGCGCTACGCCGCCGGCGAACTCAACCCGAAGATCGGCTGAAGCGCCGGGTCCTGTCCGCCAGATAGTAGAGCGCCGACCGGCTGGGCATGAAGAAGTAGCCGCCGCCCCGCACCGTCACGAAGTCCGGGATTCCCCGGATCCGCCGGACCGTGCGTCCGTCGGGCAGGGACAGGTCCTGGAGTCTGCCATCGGTGTCCACTGCAGGGTCGGCTTCCCCGGTCAGGCCGTGGAAGGAGGGTTCCCCCAGCCAGCTCTGCTGGATGAACTCGAACTGCCGTTCGAGGTCGGAGCAGGCGGCCAGGAAGATCAGACCCTCGGCCGCCGGAGCTCCCGCCGGCGCTGGCTCAAGATAGACCCGGCCGCGGCGCAGGATCCGGTGACTGCTGACATGGTTCGGCGCCCTGAGATTGTCGGACATCAGGCTGTCACGGGGATTCGCACGCCGCACATGCGAGCCCAGCGGACAGGCGAACCCGCGGGGGTCGAACGCGGCGTAGCCAAAGTCATTCGTGGGATTGGGCGTACGGGGGCTCGCATGAGGGTAGAGGACGACCGGGGAGCCATCCTTCCAGCGCCCGATCATCTTTGCGCCGACCCAGTGCGGGTCCACCGATGACATGCCGGGGCAGGCGGCCAGGTCGGCGGCGGCTCTGGCCGTATAGTCCTGGAAACCCGCCACATCCTGCTCCAGTTGCCGAACCACGAGGAAGGTCCCGTTCCGGCCAAAGTCGCGGTCCGCCCCGGCGCCGGACTCCAGGCCGAAGGCCGGATACCGACGGTAGAGCGAGTTCGAGACCGCCGGCAGGATGTCCAGCGGGTCCAGTTCAGCGGGCACGGCGCAGGTCGGAACCCGCCCGTCCCGGTTGTGCGGATAGCCGAGCAGGATCTCGCCCGGCGCCACCTGGTCTCCGGCAAGGCCGGGATCGCCCCTCAGTCCCTTCATCACCGGATTGGAGATTCCGTCGGCGAAGCCAAAGGGTTCGGCGCGCAGGCCGCCTGGCAGGACCGGACGCGCGGGGGAGGACAGCGTCTTTCTGAGGGTCAAGCCAAAGGCGGCGGCCTGCGCGCCGATGGCGGTGCTGCAGTCGTCGGGGGTCATCCCGTAGACGAGCAGCACCGCGTCGACTCCGGCCTTTCCGGGCGAGAGGCCCGTCCAGGCGGAGTCAGACCAGGACCAGTTGGAGGGGGCGGACGGCCCGGCGTCGCGGAGGATCCGCTCGCGGCTGCTCATCCCCTGGTAGAAGGGCGCCAGGAGGCCGGCGAGCCCAGTGCCCGTATCCGGCCCGGGCAGGCCCAGCTTCACCAGACCCGAGGCGGTGAAGCCGACGAAGGCCACCTCGTGCGGCCTTTCGGGCAGGGGGCCAGTCTCCTGCCTGAAGATCCTCGCCACAAGCCGGGAGTGCCAACGTTGCGGGTCGGGATCCTCGTTCCCGAAGGCGATGGTGCGCGACAGATAGGCGGTCCACCCGGGCAGATTGGCGTCCGGCGGGATATGGATCAGCCCGCAGGCCATGGCGGGCAGGGAGCCCAGGCCCCGAAGCACGAGGGTCTGCACCTCTTCTGTCTGGATCTCGCGTTCAGGCCGCTTCACGGAGGCCAGCATATCCAGCCAGTCCTGGGCCTCGGTGGCGTTCGCCGCCCGCATCAGGCCGTCGTGGATCAGGGCGTTCCGGCGGATGTTTTCCAAGGTCACGCCGGGATAGGCCGAGTACCAGAAGTTGGTCCGCCGGAGTGAGCGCTTGGCGAACCGCTTGAAGGCGTCGGAGTCCGAGGCGCCGCCGAAGAACATCAGCCGGGCCGTCGGCGCGCCGCGGCTATGTCCCCAGGCGGCGTTGAGACCCAGGGAGGCGAGCGCCGTGAAGTCCTCCAGATAGCTCAGCCAGGAGCCGTCGTAGTTGGACATGAAGATCAGGGCGTCCGTGCCCGGCGGCTTGACCCAACGCGCGAAGTGGATGGTGCCCATCCGCGCCAGGTTGCCTTGCCGGAAGACGAAGAGCGCCAGAAGGCGGATCACCCACATGCCCAGGGCCAGGGTGTAACGGCGGAAGGGGCCAGGCTTCAGGCGCGTGACCGAGATCATGTGATTCTGGGCATAGCCCTCAGGATTCTCGAAGGCCTCCACATCTGCGACCGCCTGCGGCGCAGGCGGACTCGGATCCGCCCTGTCGGCGGCCTCGTGGGCGATGATCAGGCCGAAGAAGGTTCCTGCCGCCGCAATAACCCCCAGGACACAGGCCGCCAGGACCCAGACCAGACTTGTGAAGGCGATCTCCAGAAGCCCCGCGAGGTCATCAGCGCCGGTTCCCGGGATCAGGACCGCCCGGACCGAGGTCATCCCCGCCACCGCCAGAGCCAGCAGGACAGCAAGGACTGCAGCGCGGTTCCTGTCCTTCAGCACCTGTCCCAGTACGGTCAGGAGCGGCGGGTTGTCACTTCCGGGCGGTGACGTGAAATCGGTGAAGGCGAGGCGACGGCTGAGGGGGCGGGTGAGGAAGTCCCGATACGCCTCGCCCTTCAGGATCAGCTGCTTCAGGTTCGGATCGTCCGCCGCCGCCAGCAACAGGTCGGGATCCCTGCGGATCAGGCGGCGGACGGTGTCCAGGGTCTGGACGGCGTCAGGAGGGCCGCCAGCCCGCCGGACCGTGTCCCTGTCCTCGGGCGCGCCGCGGGCGTTGAGGTGGTCGAGCACCTCGCGGACGTAGTCGGCGAGGTCCTGCTGGCGGCGAACATCGGTGACCGGCAAGCCGATGGCGCCCGGATACTGCAGGCCGGTGGCGCCCCAGGGGGTGCAGCGGATGTCCAGCACATGGGTCTTGAAGAACCGGGCGAGGTCGATGGTCGTCCGCAGGGTCGGATCAGCGATACGGAAGAGGTTCAGCCACTGACCCATGCAGGCGGCGGTGCGATCTATGCCCGTTGGGCCGTCACCGTCGACGTTGAGCTCCCCGACCAGCCAGGGCTGCGGAGCCCCTTCATGTCCCAGGTCGAGCACGCTGAAGGAGGCGAAGTGAACGACGCCGGCCTTGTCGAGGTCGCTCTTCCCGCCGCCGTTCCGAAGGCCTTCCAGTCCCTGTGCGAGAGACGCCGCGTCAGCCCCTGCCGGCAGCTGGGCGGCGATCACCATCAGCGTTTGTCCGGACACGGGCCCGTCTGGGCGCCAGGTCATCTCCATGTGACGGGGAAAGGGTCCCGCGGACCGCACCCTTCCGGCGTCTCCTGACGCGGAAAGGAGGCCTTCTCGGGAGAAGAGCGCGAGGCCGATCTCGACCATCACCGCGATGGCAAGGTGGGCGCCGACACACTCGTGGACGCCATGGCCGAAGATCAGGCGCGCAGCGGCCTTCTCCTCCTGCGGGCGGTCAGGATTGAAGGCGTGCGGCTTGCGGAAGCGACGCCTGTCGCGAAGAGCCGCGCCGGTAGAGACCATGATCAGGTCCCCGGCGCGGACACGGGCGCCTCTCAGGGTTCGGGGGGCTATGGCCCCATCCTTGGCCACAATGCGCCACTGACCCGGGTAAAGGGTTGGTGAGAGACGGGCGGCCTCGAGGAGGATGTCCTGGAACCGCGCCCGGTCTTCTGTCGCTCCCTCGGATCCCGCCGCCTGAATCTTCGCTGCCTGAATCTTCGCCGCCAGGCGTCGGGCCTCCGCCCACCACAGCGGTCGGGACATCAACTCCGTGATGATGTTGGTCATGCCGATGGTGGTGGTCGGAATCATCCCGGTGGCGTTGCCCGCCAGGAAGGAAGGAATCTCCGATCTCTGGATCTTGCCAGCCTTCTCGAGCGCCAGCAGTCGGGTGACCAGAGTGTCCCCGGACGTCCGGCGCGCGCCGACTTCGAGACTTTTTTCCACGACGCCGCTGAACAGTCGGGCGGCCTGCAGGGCGCGGGCTCTGACGTCTGGTGATCCAAAAGGATCAGAGAACACCAAGGCCGACATGGCGATTGTCCAGTCCGCGAGGGCGTCAGGATCCGGCGCCTCAAGCCCGAAATAGTCGATGCAGGTTTCGGCGGCGGTCCTTCGGATAAGGTCGGCCACCACATCCATTCGGCCCTGCGCCTGATCCACCAGGGCTCCGGCGGCCTGAGCCGCCCGCCGAGAGACCCGGCTTCGGTCTCCGGGATTTGCGAGGCTGCCGATGACTTCGTCCAGCTGGCTCCGAGCGGGCTCGTGCGCCGGGCCGTTCACGCCAAGGACAAAGTTCACGCCCCCGCCCATATCCTCCATTTCTGCGCCGAAGGGCGTGCAGAAGTGCTCGGTGTCCTGAAGAACCGCGCGCACATCAGAGAACCGGGTGACCAACCGGATCGGCAGCGGCCAGATTCGGATGTTGGGCGAGGCAAACCGGAAGAGACGCAGCCCGCCCCCGACCAGCGCCTTTGACACCCCTCCAAGGACCTGCCGCAAGAGACCAGGCTCCTGCTCCGGGTCCAGCCTGAAGGGGGGCGTCTTCTGATAGGGATCAGCCTTCTCCCGCGCTCTGGCCTGCCGGATCTTCTCCCAGTACTTGGGCGTGATCGCCTCTCGGATCCTGATCCAGGGACGCTTCCGTAGCCACAGGAGAAAGAGGCCGGTCAGAAGGACGCCGGCAAAACCCGCCAACAGGGGCGAGGGACTCGGCCAGAGGAGAAGCAAGACCTTCAGGGCGGCGGCGATCACTCCGGCGAGGAGGGCTGCGATCACAGACCACAGCACGCTGATCATGATCGCTCCCCGAAGATGACCCATCCACATCTTCACCCTCCCTGTCTGTCTTCGCCGGCTTTTTCGGAAGGATTGGACGGAGAGTCGGGAGCGGCGCTCAGCCCCGCTCAGGTCCCTCTGTCTGCAGGGCCTTTCGAAGTCCGTCTTTCAAGTTTGAGTTCCAACTCGAGTCCACGAAGGGGAGCCAGTCGATGTCTCCCTCCCGGAACCCTGGGCAATGTGCCCTCATGGCCTGAGCGGCGGCGGTCGCTCCGGACACGTCCCCTCCCGCCAGCAGGGCGTTCACCTTGACCAGGTGGGCCAGCCAGTACGCTGGGCGTCGGATCAGGGACTGTTCGGCAAGGTCCACGGCATCGCGCCAGCGATCGGCCATCCAGTAGGCGGTGGCCAGTTCCCCGAGCGTATGGAACGCGAAGGGGTCATTGGGGCTGAGGCGCATGGCGGTCAGAAGACTTTGGATAGCCTCGTCAGGACAGCCCGCCAAACTCAGGCCGGAACCCAGCATGGCATGACCTAGAGGAAGGCTGGGATTGAGCCCGATCGCCTGCTGGCAGAGGGAGCGAGACCTTTCATTGTTCCTGGCCAGCAACTCGTACGCCCCAAGAATGGCGTAGGCTCGTCCATCCTCAGGGTCGGCGCGCATGGCCTCCCGCGCCAGCCGCGACCAGGCCTGCATGTCCGCGGGTTGCACCCGCTCCGCCCAGTGGCTCCAGCCAATCCGCCAGGCGGCCTGCACCAGGACCTCGGGGTTCTCCGGTTCCAGCCGCAGGGCCTCCTCGATGAAGTCCCGCGCGATCTCGGAGTCGCGTCGGGTCATCCGGTTCAGATGCCAGCGGCACTTCCAGATCAGCGTGTTCACATCCCGGCTTGTCGCCGGTCGAGCTACGGCCCGGGACTGCTCGGCATGGTCGATCTTCGCCGCCAGGATGGCGGTCAGGTCGTCAAGGAGCGGCGCCAGGCTCGTATTCGACAGGCTGCCCGGAAGGTCGAGCCGCTTTGTCCAGACAACCTGGGCGGATTCTGTGTCGATGGCGGAGACCGTCAGCCGGAAGTTCTCTCCGATACTGCGAAGGCGACCCTCCACGAGGTATCGGGCGCCCAGGCTCTGGCCAACAGATTTCGGGTCGAGGTCTTCAGGCCGGAAGATGAAGCTGGAGTTCCGGGCGATGACGGGGAGCCAGCGAAGGCGGCACAACTGGTCGATCAGGTCCTCGCTGATGCCTTCGGCGGCGAAGTCCAGGGCGGGGTCGCCAGTCAGGTTCTGGAATTTCAGCACTGCTACAGCTGGCCGGCCCTCGAACCCCGGTGCGGGCTTGCTCAGGTCGAGGACATGGCGCGGCAGCGGCAGATAGCTCTGCGGCGCAGCCTCCCAGTCGACGGACTCGGTATGGATCAGCGTCCTCTGTTCTCGAAGCCAATCCTCGAAGCCCTCCTCTCCGGGAATGTCCAGACCCTCGAGGAACTCCGACACCCCCCTCGGCGGTGGCGGATCGTTCTCGTTCGCCGCCCCGGGCACCGGAATGTCGAACCGGATCACGGGCAGGTTCAGGCGCACACGGGCCCCGACGGCGATCAGGAAGGGCTCTGGCTGGTCGGCCAGCAGCTTTCGGAGGTTCGCCAGTTCGCGCCGGAGACTGGTCTGGGCCTGGCTGGACTCTCGGGATCCCCAGAGCTTGTCCTGCAGGAACTGCCGCGTTCTCTCTCCGTCCCGTCCCGTGGCGAGAAGGGCGATGAGGCCAATTGATTTCCTGCTCGCGACTTCCACCCGCGCCCCGTCCTTGCCCTCGAGTCGGAAGGCCCCCATCAGCCGGACAGAGTAAATTCCGGATTGCTTCGTCATTCAAACAGCCCCGCCAGCGCCCCGGGAACGCCCGGGATGGCGCTATTCACACATTATTCACGCTGAGCCGCCGGGGGAACCCTGTCCCCTGAGGCGACCGAATGGCTTCGCCACAAGGCCCCTTGCGGAGCGCGCGATCAAATACAGCGATCCTTGCGACTCGCCCAACCGACCCTGTCAGCCGGGCGCATGGCGTGGAGGAATTCACGAACTTTTCACGATGAATTCACGCTGGATCAGTCCATCGGAGCGCCCCTCATCTCCCGCACGAGCCATCCCCCGACAATGAGCGTCACTCCGGCGACCACGATCGGGTACCAGAGGCCCCGGTAGATGTCCCCTGAGGCGGCCACCATGGCGAAGGCGGTGGCCGGCAGGAAGCCGCCGAACCAGCCGTTGCCGATGTGGTAGGGCAGGGACATGGAGGTGTATCGGATCCGGGCGGGGAACATCTCCACCAGGGCCGCGGCGATCGGTCCGTAGACCATGGTCACATACAACACGAGGAGGGTCAGGAGACCCACGACCAGGGGCTTGTTGATCCGGGCCGGGTCGGCCTTTGCCGGATATCCCGCCTCCGACAGGGCCGCCCCCAGGGTTTTCGACCAGGCCGTGCGCGCGTCAGCCAGGTCCTTGCGGGACAGCGCCCGGCCGTCGATACCGGCGATCTCCGCGTGACCGATCCGCACCCGAGCCAAGGTTCCGGCCGGCGCCGCCTCGTTGCGATAGCTGACCCCGGCAGAGGCCAGGGCCGACTTGGCGATGTCGCAGGACGAGGCGAATGCGCTCCGGCCGATGGGATCGAACTGGAAGGCGCACTCAGCAGGATCGGCGATGACCGTGACCGGCGCCGAGGCGCTCGCCGCCGCCAGGGCGGGGTTCGCGGCTACGGTCAGGGCCTTGAAGATCGGGAAATAGGTCAGCACCGCCAGCAGGCAGCCCGCCAGGATAATCGGCTTGCGACCGATCTTGTCCGACAGCCAGCCGAAAACGATGAAGAAGGGCGTGCCGATCAACAGGGCGGTCGCCACCAGGGCGTTGGTGGTCAGGCCGTCGACCTTGAGCGTCTTTTCCAGGAAGAAGAGGCTGTAGAACTGGCCTGTATACCAGACCACCGCCTGTCCGGCTGTGAGTCCGACAAGGGCCAGCACCACCAGCTTCAGGTTCGCCCGGTCGGCGAAGGCTTCCGCCAGCGGCTTCTTGGAGGTGGTGCCCTCGTCGACCATCTTCTGGAAGACCGGGCTCTCGTTCAGCTTCAAGCGGATCCACATGGACAGGACCAGGAGGACGGCCGAGACCAGGAAGGGGATCCGCCAGCCCCAGGCCTTGAAGGCCTCCTCGCCCACCTGGGTGCGGACCAGGATGATCACGACCAGCGAGAGGAAGAGGCCGAGGGTCGCCGTGGTCTGGATCCAGCTGGTGTAGAGGCCGCGTTTGCCGTCCGGCGCGTGCTCGGCAACGTAGGTGGCCGCGCCGCCGTACTCGCCGCCGAGGGCCAGGCCCTGGAGCAGGCGCAGGAACACCAGGATGATGGGGGCAGCGACCCCGATCTGGCTGTAGTCCGGCAGGAGGCCCACCGCGAAGGTCGACAGGCCCATCAGCAGCATGGTGACCAGGAAGGTGTTCTTGCGCCCCCACAGGTCGCCGAGGCGGCCGAAGACCAGGGCCCCGAACGGTCGCACCGCGAAGCCGGCGGCGAAGGCCATCAGGGCCAGGATGAACCCCGTGGTCTCGTTCACGCCCGAGAAGAAGTGGAGACTGATGAAGGCGGTCAGCGAACCGTAGAGGTAGAAGTCGTACCACTCGAAGACCGTGCCGGCCGAGGCCGCCCCCACGATCATCCGGTCATTCCGCGTCTTCTCCGCCATGCTCGCCTCCCCCGGTCAAAGCCCAGGGGTGAGGATAGGCCCCGTTCGCGCACCGAATCCAGAGTGCGATCAGGCGCCCGGACCGGCGCATTGCCGGCCCGGGGCCCGAGGGTTCAGAGGTCGGAGAACTTCTTGTCGTCGGCCACCAGCTTTTCGAGCAGGGGGGCCGGCTTGAAGTCGTCGCCCATCTTGGCCTGGAATTCCTTCATCTTCTCCAGGACCTTGGCCGGTCCGATCTGGTCGCCGTACCACATCGGTCCGCCCCGATAGACGGGCCAGCCGTAGCCGTTCTGCCAGACCACGTCGATGTCGGAGGACCGGATGGCCTTGCCCTCCTCCAGGATCTTCACGCCTTCGTTGATCATCGGATAGATGCAGCGCTCGAGGATCTCCTCGTCGCTGACCGTCCGTGGGTTGGAGCCGGTCTTGACGATGAAGTCGTTGATGATCTTCTCGGTCACCGGGCTCGGCTTGGCGTTCCGATTCTCGTCGTAGTCATAATAGCCCGCGCCGGTCTTCTGGCCGCGACGGTCCATCTCGCACAGCACGTCGCGAATGCTCTCGCCCTTCGAGCGTTCCTTCACCCAGCCGATGTCCAGGCCGGCCAGGTCGCTCATCGCGAAGGGACCCATGGGGAAGCCGAAGTCATAGAGCACCCGGTCGACGTCCCAGGGCATGGCGCCTTCCATGACCAGCTTCTGGGCCTCGCGCTGGCGTTGCGCCAGGATGCGGTTCCCCACGAAGCCGGGGCAGACGCCGACCAGGGCGGCGATCTTGCCGATCTGCTTGGCCAGCTTCATCGAGGTGGCGATGACCGACTTGGAGGTCTGGTCGGCGCGGACGATCTCCAGCAGCTTCATCACGTTGGCGGGAGAGAAGAAGTGCAGGCCGATGACCGCCTCCGGGCGCTTGGTCACCGAGGCGATCTCGTCGATGTTCAGGCCCGACGTGTTGGTGGCCAGGATGGCGCCCGGCTTGCAGATGGCGTCCAGCTTCGTGAAGATGTCCTTCTTCACGTCCATCCGCTCGAACACCGCCTCGATGACCAGGTCCACCTGGGCCAGGGCGTTCATGTCCAGCGAGCCGTTGATCAGGGCCATGCGCTCCTCGACCTGGGCGGCGGTGATGCCGCCGCGCGAGGCCGTGCGCTCATAGTTGCCGCGGATCACCTTCAGGCCGCGCTCCAGCGCTTCCTTCTGGACCTCGATGAGGGTCACCGGGATGCCGACATTGGCGAAGTTCATCGCGATGCCGCCGCCCATGGTGCCGGCGCCGATGATGCCCACCGACTTGATCGGGATCAGGGGGGTGTCGTCCGGTACGTCCGGGATCTTCTGGGCCTGGCGTTCCGCGAAGAACGAATAGCGCTGGGCCGCCGACTGCGAGCCGGTGACCAGTTCGCCGAACAGCTTGCGCTCGACGGCCAGGCCTTCGTCGAAGGGCAGGTTCACCGCCGCCTCGATGCAGCGGATGTTGTACTCGGGGGCCAGGAAGCCGCGGAACTTGCGGGCGTTGGCCTTGCGGAAGGCCTCGAAGATCTCCGGCTTGCCGCGGGCGGCCTCGACCTTGGCGTTGTTGTCGCGGACCTTCACCAGGGGCTTGTTCTCGGCCACGCAGCGGCGCGCGAAGGCCACCGCAGCCTCGCGCAGCTTGCCTTCCTCGGCCAGCTCGTCGACCAGGCCCATCTCCAGGGCCTCCTTCGCGGGGGCGTGGCGGCCGGACGTCATCATCTCCAGGGCCTTCTCGGGCCCCGCCACCCGGGGCAGGCGCTGGGTTCCGCCAGCGCCCGGCAGCAGGCCGAGATTCACTTCCGGCAGGCCCAGGCGGGCGGAGGGAACTGCGACGCGGTAGTGGGCGACCAGGGCGACCTCCAGGCCGCCGCCCAGGGCGGTGCCGTGGATGGCGGCGATCACCGGCTTGGGCGCGTTCTCCATCATTTCCTGGACATCGAACAGGGACGGTCCGCGCGAGGCGCCGCCGAACTCGGTGATATCGGCGCCGGCGATGAAGGTCCGGCCTTCGCAGATCAGGACGATCGCCTTGGCCGCGGGATCGGCCGTGGCGGCCTTGAAGCCCTCGAACAGCCCCTCGCGCACGTTGGCCGACAGGGCGTTCACCGGCGGCGAGTTGAGGGTGATGACGGCGACGTCGCCGTCCATCGAAAGGTCGGTCACGGAGTTGATGGCGGTCATGCGTTTCCTCGCTCTGCGGTTTCCGGACCGGCCGTTCAGGAGACCGGTTCCGACATCGGATTCCCTGGGCGGTTTATACGCCGCACCGGAGACGGGCGAGTCAAAACTGCGCCGCTGGGGGTCATCAGCTTGGCCGTCCGGGGCAACTGTGAGACCGCCTGTCGGGACACGGACACCCGCTTGAGGCGCCGTTCGGGAAGCGCGCCGCGGGTGACTGGCGGGCGCGGGGGGAAACGGGGTGGACGCATGCGTCTGAAGGTCTCTGGCGTGGGTCTGGCGGCGTTCTTCGCCGCCGTTTCGTTCAGCTTGGCGATTGCGGCCCTGGCCAAGATTACCCGAACGCCCGACAAGCGGCCCGACCTCAACGGCGTCTGGAAGGTCCTCAACACCGCCAACTGGGACATGGAGCCCCACGCCGCCTGCGCCGCCCTGGCCTTCCCCCTTCAGATCATACAGGGCGGGACCGAGATCCTCATCGCCTACGAGTACGCCGGCGCCGTACGGAACCTGGTTTTCAAGGACCCGGGCCCTCCGCCCGTAGATTCCTGGATGGGCCAGTCCGTCGCGAAGTGGGAGGGCGACACCCTGGTGGTGACCGTGACCGGCCAGAGCGACTCCACCTGGTTCGACCGGGCGGGCAACCACCATTCTGCGGGCATGACCGTGGTGGAGCGCTGGACCCTGATGGGCGCCGACCACATCCGTTACGAGGCAGAGATCACCGACCCCGAAACCTTCAGCCGGCCCTGGAAGATGTCCATGATCCTCTACCGTCGGGTCGGCGAGGACGCCCGCCTGCAGCAGTTCAAGTGCGTCGAGTTCGTCGAGGAACTGATGTTCGGCAAGTACCGCAAGACCCCGCTGCCCTGATCCCGACGCCCTTCCGGAGACCCGACCATGATCCAGAGCCCTACCCGAATCCTCGCCGTCGTCGCCGCCGTCGCCGGGCTGTCCATCGCCGGCGCCGCCGGCGAGGCCGATGCGCACCACGCCTTCGCCGCTGAGTTCGATGGCAACGCCCCGGTCCTGCTGCGCGGCTCGGTAACCAAGGTCCAGTGGATCAACCCCCACGCCTGGGTGCATGTGGCCGTTCCCAAGGCCGGCGGGGGAACCGTGGTCTGGATGGTGGAGGGCGGTACGCCCAACACCCTGCTCCGGTCCGGCCTGACGCGGGACTCGCTGAAGCCGGGGACCGCCCTCATTGTCCGGGGCTACCAGTCCAAGGACAAGTCCTGCACCCCCGCCTGCAAGGCCAACGGACGGGACATCACCTTCACGGATGGACGGCGGGTCTTCATGGGCTCCTCTGGGACGGGCGCGCCCAAGGACGGCGCCGATCCCACCGAGCGGCGTCCCTAGGCCAGCCGCCCCCTCATGCTCGATGACTTCGTAGCCTGGCTGGCGACGACACCGGGGAGCATTGCGCTCCACGAGTCGCTCTACATGTACGCCATCGTGGAGACCACGCATGTGGTCGCCATCACCCTGTTCGTGGGTACGATCGCGATGATCGACCTGAGGGTGCTGGGCCTAGCGCTCACCCGGGTCCCTGTGTCCCAGGTTCTCCGGCGGCTCCTTCCCTGGTCCGTCCTCGGCTTCGTCATCCTGATCGTGACCGGAGCCCTGCTGTTCTACGCCATCCCCGAACGCACCTTCCACAGCATCTGGTTCCGGGCAAAGATGCTGCTGCTGGTGCTGGCGGGCCTGAACGCCTGGCGGTTCCACCGCGCCTATGGCGTGTCGCCGGGGCCGTGGGACATGGGGCCGGCCCCGGTGCGCGCCCGCCTTTCGGCCCTGGCCTCCCTGGCCCTCTGGATCGGCGTGATCTTCTTCGGCCGTTTCATCGCCTACAACTGGTTCGACTGCGACAAGCCCCAGCCGGCCTTCATCTCGGCTGCGGCCTCGGGCCGGAGCTTTACGCCGTGAACCTCTACGACCTCTGTGAGGCCATCGAGGCCACCGCCCTGTCCGCCGCCATCCGGGAGTCCCTGTGGCTCTTTCCGGTCATCGAGGCGGTTCACCTGGTGGGGCTGGCCGTTCTGGGCGGCTCGCTCTTCGTGGTCGACCTGAGGCTGATGGGGGCGGGTCTGACCCGCCAGTCCATCGTCGAGGTGGAACAGGGCGCGCGGGCCTGGTTCCTTGGCGCCATCGTCTTGATGGTCACAACCGGCGCCCTTCTCGGGGTGTCGGAGGCCGTCAAGCTCTACGACCGGCCAGCCTTCTTCCTGAAGATGATCACACTGACCCTGGGTCTGCTGCTCGCCTTCACTGTCCGGAGGGCGCTGATCGCGCGCAATCCGAGGGGCGGGCCGTTCGCCTTCGCGGTCGGCGCCGTGTCCGTCTGCCTGTGGCTGACCACCGCCGTCGCTGGCCGCTGGATCGGCTTCTCCTGACGCCCTGCGGCGATCAGGCCCGGCCCAGCACCTTCGCCCGCAGCCGGCGCATGCCGCCCAGCCAGCGGTCATAGTCGGCCGTCTTGCGCTGCATGTAGGTGCGGACGATCTCGTGCGGCAGGATCAGGAAGCTCTCCGCCTCCAGACCTTGCACCACCGCCTCGGCCACCTCGTCCGGGGAGAGGACGCCGTCCAGGTTCTGTGGCTGCTCCTGGCCCCCGCCGGCGCGCAGCATGGCCGTGTCCACGCCCTGAGGGCAGAGGACGGAGACCTTGATCCCCAGGTCGCCCTGGGCGATCGCCAGGCTCTCGGCGAAGCCGATGGCGGCGTGCTTGGTGGTCGAATAGACCGCGCTGCCGATCTGAGACAGAAGGCCCGCCGCCGAGACCGTGTTCAGGATGTAGCCCTCCCGGCGGGCGATCATGCCGGGCAGGGCGGCGCGGGCGCCGTAGACATGGGCCATGACGTTGACGCCCCAGGCCCGGTTCCAGACCGCGTCCGGCGCCGAGGCGGCGTTGTCGGGATCCGGCTCGCCGCCGCCGACGCCGGCGTTCTGGCAGAGGAGGTCGATCCGGCCGTGCGCGGTTTCCACCGCCCGGACCATCGCCTCCACAGCCGAGGGGTTGGAGACGTCCACCCCGTAGGACGATCCGCCGATCTCGGCGGCCACCTTGGCGGCGCCCTCGGCGTTGAGGTCGACGACGGCGATGTGAGCCGCGCCTTCCCGGGCGAAGCGCCGGCAGAGGGCCGCGCCGATGCCGTCGGCGCCGCCGGTCACGATGATGATCTTTCCCTGAACCTTCATGGGGCGGGTCTCCTAGTCGTAGGCCATCAGGATTTCGTCGAGCGCCCGCTCCAGGTCGGTGACGGTCGAGCAGTGGGTGAGAAGGGTGCAGAAGGGGCGGTACTCCAGCAGGCAGCTGTCGCCCGAGCCCCAGTTCGTGGCCGGCTCCGGGCACAACCAGACCAGACGCTTGGCCTGGTCGGCGATCTGTTTGAAGACGTCCAGGCGCGGGTTCGAATAGTTGGAGCGCCCGTCGCCGAGGACCAGCACGGTGGTCCGCCGATCGATCACCTCGCCGAAGTCCCGGTCCAGCTCCAGGAAGGCCGCCCCGTAGTCGGTGCCTCCCGAACCCACCTCGTCGACGATGGCGCGCATGGCGGTTTCGAAGGGCAGGGTCTCCAGCGGCCGGCTGACGTCCGCCAGGTGGGCGGAGAAGGCGAAGGTCTCCAGGTCGGTGACCTTTTCCTTCAGGGCGTGCAGGAAGAGGAGGAGGAAGCGGACATACTGGGCCACCGAGCCCGAGACGTCGCAGAACGCCACGATCTTCGGCCGGTCCTTGCGCTTGATCTTCCAGATGATGTCGAAGGGCACCCCGTCATGCCCGGCGTTCGCCCGCAGGGTGCGGCGGACATCCAGCCGCCCCCGGTCCCGCACCTTTCGGCGGCGGGCATGCCGCACCGCAAGGCGCTTGGCCATTCGCTCCACCAGGGCCCGCATGCGCTCGGTGTCGCTGCGTCCCAGGGCGCCGAAGCTGCGCTCGGCCAGGATCTCGTTCATGAAGGCGTCCTGCGCCGACCGCCCATAGATCTCGAACCGGGCCTCGACGAAGGCGCGGGCCTGCTTCTGGAGAGCCGAGCGGGCGCCCATCAGGGCCTCGGCCTCGGCGTCGCCCTCGGCGCTGCGCCGGGACAGGGCCTCCATGAGCCTGGCCTCAAGGGCCTCGACCCCCATCTGCTCCATCATCTTGCGGACGAAGTAGCCGGACTGGGTGGCGAAGCGGATCTCGTCCACACTGGCGGCCGCTCCGGCCCGTTCCAGGGCCATGGCCAGCTGCCCGGGGTTCTCGCCCCGCGCCAGGGCCGACAGGGCCTCGACCGGGTCGCCGCCCTCGCCCCCCTCGCCGTCTCCGGCCTGGGGCTCGGCCTCCCCGCCTCCAGGCTGGCCGGCGTCCGGCTCGCCCCCTTCGCCGGGCTGTCCCTCCGCGGCGGCGCTGGCCGCCGCCTCCCGGCTGAAGTACAGTTCGAAGAGCTGCTCGTGGATCGCCTTTTCCTCGACCGACTTGGCCAGGACCGTCCCGAGGGCGGTCTTCAGGACCCCCCGGTCCTCCCAGCCCACCACCTCCACCGTCCGCGCGGCGTCCATGGCCTCGGTGGTCGAGACCCCGGCGCCGGCGGACCGCAGGGCCCGGATGTAGCGGGTGAGGGTCCGCTCCATCAGCGGCCGGCCTTGTCCCCGCCGTCCAGCAGGGCCTCCACCTTGCCGGCCACCTCGGCGATGTCGGACTGGCGCTTGAGGATGACGTTCAGGGTCGAGCGCACCAGGGCCGGGTCCAGGCTGTCGGCGTGCAGCAGGATCAGGGTGCGGGCCCAGTCGATGGTCTCGCTGATCGAGGGCAGCTTGCGGATGTTCTCGCCGCGCACCGCCTGGATGAAGGCCACCAGGCGCTCCAGCAGCCGGTCGGAGACGCCGGGGACGCGGGTGCGCACGATCCGCGCCTCCAGCTCGGCGTCTGGGAAGTCGATATGCAGGTGCAGGCAGCGGCGCTTGAGGGCGTCGCCCAGCTCGCGCGTGGCGTTGGACGTCAGCACCACCAGGGGCGGGACCTGCGCGGCGATGGTGCCGATCTCGGGCACGGTGACCTGGTAGTCGGACAGGACCTCCAGCAGCAGGGCCTCGAACTCCTCGTCGGACTTGTCGATCTCGTCGATCAGCAGGACCGACCCGCCAGCCTGCTCCATGGCCTTCAGGAGGGGGCGCGGCTCCAGGAAATCCCGGGAGAAGAAGATGTCCTGGAAGCCGGTCAGCTTGTGCAGGGCCTCGTCCAGGCTGTCGGCGTCCTCGACCAGGTGGCCGATCTTGTCCTTCAGGATCTGGGTGTAGAGGAGCTGCTTGCCGTACTTCCATTCATACAGGGCCTTGGACTCGTCCAGGCCCTCGTAGCACTGCATCCGGATCAGGGGCTGGTCGAGGCCCTGGGCGACCGATCGGGCGAGGTCGGTCTTGCCGACTCCGGCGGGCCCCTCGATCAGGACCGGCTTGCGCAGGTGGTGGGCCAGGTAGACGGCGGTGGCGATCTCAGGGGTGGCGATGTAGCCGGACTTCGCCAGCATGGACGTCACCGCCTCCACCGAGGCCAGTCCCGCCGGCGTCTCCGCGCCCGTCGCCATATCCGTCATCACAACTCCCCCGCCCGCTGGCCGCGGGTCCTGCTTGTTCCGTCAGGGTGCGAGCATTACCGGACAGATCGGTCCAGACCAACCGTCATCCCTTCCTTGCCGACGCAATTTGAATAAGGTGTATGGAACGACCGCAGAGTCCGGGGGATCCATGAAGCTCTACCACTGCGCCGACGCGCGTTCCCTGCGTCCCCTCTGGGCGCTCGAGGAACTGGGGGCGGACTACGAGCTGGTCAACATGGCCTTCCCGCCCCGCGCGGCCTATCCCGGCTACCTGGGCATCAATCCCCTGGGCACGGTGCCGACCTTCGTAGACGGCGAGGTCACCCTCAGCGAGTCCACGGGCATCTGCCATTACCTGGGCGATAAATTCGCGCCCAACACCCTTAGGGTCGATCCGTCCGAAGCGGCCTACGGCGAGTACCTCAACTGGATGTACCGCAGCGATGCGACCCTGACCTTTCCCCAGACCATCGTTCTTCGCTACACGCGCCTCGAGCCGAAGGAACGTCGCCTGCCTCAGGCGGCGGAGGACTATACGGTCTGGTACCTGTCGCGCCTGCGCAGCGTCGAGGCCGCCCTCGAGGACCGGGAGTTCCTCTGCGCCGGGCGCTTCACCATGGCCGACATCGCCGTCCACTACGCCCTCTTCCTGGGTGAGACCCTGGGCCTCGCCGAGCGCTACAAGCCCCGGTGCCAGGATTACCTGGCTCGGCTCAAGGACCGCCCGGCCTTTCAGCGGGCCCGGGAGAAACAGGCCCTCAGGGCGGACTGACGGAACGGTATGCAGGAAACAGTTAAGTGCAGCGGCCCCGCAGGAGCGAGACCATGAGTACAGTGGACCCGAAAGACCTGGCGGCCTTCGCCGAGCAGGCCGACGCCTGGTTCGCCGAGAATGTCGTGCGAGACCCCGGCTTCATGCTGCCCCTGACCTTCATGGAGGTCGGAACGGACCCGCAGTTTAACTTCCTGCGCGACTGGCAGAACAAGGTCTGGGAGGCCGGCTACCTGGGCGCAGCCTGGCCCAAAGCCTATGGCGGCGGGGGTCTTCCCCAAGCCTTCCAGACCGCCGCCACCCGGGCCATGCGCAAGCATCACGGCCCGATCATGCTGAACGCCATCGGCCTCAACTGGGCCGGTCCCCTCCTGCTGGAGATGGGGACCGAGGCGCAGAAGGCGGCCTACTTGAAGGGCATCCTCTCGGCCGAGGACATCTGGTGCCAGGGCTTCTCCGAGCCCGGCCATGGTTCGGACCTGGGCTCGGCCCAGACCCGCGCGGTGCGCAACGGCGACCACTACGTGGTGAACGGCTCGAAGATCTGGACCACCCTGGGCCGCTACGCCAGGTACATGATCCTGCTCGCCCGGACCGACCCGTCCACCGAGCGGAAGTACGACGGTCTGAGCTTCTTCCTCATGCCCATGAAGGCGCCGGGGATCGAGACCGTCCCGATCCGCAAGCTGACCGGCGAGCACGGGTTCACCCAGACCTTCTTCACCGACGCCAGGGCCCCGGCCGAGGGCCTGGTCGGCCCCGAGGGCGGCGGGTGGAAGGTGGCCATGCGCACCCTGGAGTACGAGCGCGGCGCCCGGGGCGGGCAGGCCGGCGGCTATGTCTCGGTCGG